>Ga0256405_10002402_pt1 | contig 43286 bp, 65 predicted proteins | sample RumenRJG_02DNA_FD_189096 | JGI IMG/M metagenome (GOLD analysis project Ga0256405, IMG submission 189096) | Bovine rumen microbial communities from Lethbridge, Alberta, Canada - RJG_02 | ecosystem: Host-associated > Mammals > Digestive system > Stomach > Rumen | place: Canada: Alberta... | reverse complement strand
TTTTATTTAACTGAATAGCAAAGGAGCATACAAGGTATGAACCAAAAATCGAAGGACGCAAGGACGCGACTGAAAAAGTCAACGCGGAAAGAGTTTGAGACTTTGGTTTATGAAGATATGTTAACGCCAGTACAGGAAGAAGTGCTGCGGCTACATATAGCAAGTGGGGTAAGTGTTCCCATAATTGCTATGCGGCTGTCTATTTCAGAGACCTGTGTAAGAAATTATCTGTCAGAGGCTTATGAAAAAGTGGCGAAAATATAGCTAATTTGTGGCGAATTTGTGTGGGAAATTCGTAGACAATAGAAGGGAAGGGAGGTGCTTGCGGTGTTCGTTGAGTATAATCCTAACCCTCTTAGCAAACGGGCGGGTGACTGTGTTATAAGGGCAGTCACTAAGGTGATGGATATTGATTGGGATAAGGCGTACTTAGGCATTGTCATGAAAGGCTATGCCTTAAAAGACATGCCTTCAATCAATCACGTATGGGGGCAGTTCCTAAAAGAGAACGGCTTTTCCCGTCATGCTATCCCCGATTCATGCCCGGATTGTTATACAATAGCCGATTTTGCTAATGAGCATAAGACCGGCAAATATATTCTCGCGACCGGTTCTCACGTTGTGGCCGTGGTAGATGGTGACTACTACGACTCGTGGGACAGTGGCGAAGAAGTGCCTATGTACTATTTTGAGAAGGAGGAACAAAGATGGCAGGACAATGGGGAAACTACGGCGGCTATGCCACCAACGCGGCGCAGACCTCCGCTAACGGTGTAATGACGGTATTCATCAATGGTGAGGCAGGGGCAACGTCTTATCCTGTGGCGGCAGGTAATACCGTCAATCTTGTTGACCTGGACAGTGGCCGCATGTGGTTTAAAAGTACCGACGTAAACGGTATGCCTTGCCCTATGCGAACCTTTGAGATAAAAGAAATCACGCCTCAACCTGTCAATAGTGACATGGTTTCGCGGAAGGAATTTGAGTCGCTGAGTCAGCAGTTACAAAACCTGCAACAACTTCTTATGAGCGCACAGACTCCGGCAGAAAAAGGAGGTAAAAGCAAATGAATCCTCTACAGTTAATGCAGCAGTTTAATCAATTCCGGCAGAATTGGTTACAGCAGAATCCTAATGTCAATCCGCAACAAGCGGTACAGCAGTTACTTAACAGCGGCAAAATGAGTCAACAGCAGTTTGAGCAGTTCCGCAAAATTGCCAACGGTTTCAGCGGCATGAAAATGTAATCAACACTTGCGCAAGGTTGATATAAAAACACTCTACGAAAGGTGGTTATTATTATGGCACTTGAAAACGGCGGTATGAGTCCGGCTGATGTGGCCGCAGTGATGAACAACAACGGCAACGGGTGGGGCTTTGGCAATGATAGCTGCGCCTGGTGGATTATAATTTTGTTCCTCTTTGCCTTCATGGGTAACGGCAATTGGGGCGGTGGTGGCTACGGTGGTGGCGGTGCTATGCCTTACATTGGTGCTACGGCTGACATGCAGAGAGGCTTTGACCAGCAAGCTACGCAGAGTTCAATTGCAGCATTGCAGGCACAGGTTGGCAATGGCTTTGCTGACGCTGCGGTTGCTCGTTGCGCTGGCGATGCAAATATTACGGCAGCAGTTACTAATGCTCAGTTCGGTGTGACGCAGGCTATCGGCGGTGCGAAAGATACGCTGGCTCTTGGCTTGAATCAGCTTGCAATGGCTAATCAGCAGGGCTTTAACGACAATCGCGCAGGACAGGCTGATATTAAATACGCCATTGCTACAGAGGCGTGTGCAGACCGTCAAGCGGTTAATGATGGCCTCCGCGACTTGATGGCACAGAATACGGCGAACACCAACGCTATTGTGCAGAGTCAGACCCAGGGTTTCCAGGGCGTACTTGATAAGTTGTGTCAGCTTGAACTTGATAACGTCAAGCGTGAAAATGACCAGCTCCGTACTCAGCTTAACATGGCAAACCTGGCAGCAAGTCAGACGGCTCAGACGGCTGCTATCTTGCAGGGGCAGAATCAGCAGGCTCAGTATGTAGTGGGTCAGTGCTGCCCGAAGGCGCAGCCCGCTTATGTAGTGCCTAATCCGAATTGTGGTTGCGGCGGCTTTGGTGGGTGCGGCGCATAAAGGGGGTGGCTGTTATGGCTGAGTGGACACTTAACTGTAAATGTGATAGAATAGAGTTAAAATCATAACAAACAGTTAAGGGGGATAACCATGAAAGCCAATGACTATCGCGGAAAAAGATTTGGGCACCTTGTAGCATTAGAGAGGGTTGAAAGCTCACCACAAGGGCGAGCTGTGTGGAAGTGCCAATGTGATTGTGGTAATACAACCTATGTCCGTTCGGGCAACTTGCAGAGTGGAGCGGTAAAGAGTTGTGGGAGAAAATGCCCTCTCCATAAACGCTTTTCAACTCATAAAATGACACATACACGCTTATATCAAGAGTGGACGGGTATTAAGAGCCGCTGTGTGTATAGTGGTTCTAATAAATATAAGTATTATGGTGCTAGAGGTATTTCTATGTGCAAGGAGTGGGAAGAATCGTTTTCGACGTTTGCTAAATGGGCAATGGAAAACGGATATGCAGATAATCTAACCATAGAGAGGCGTGATTATGAAGGCGATTACTGCCCAGAAAACTGCACATGGATTCCAAAATCTGAACAGAGCAGGAATACACACAATAACTTACTGCTGACTTATAAAGGCAAAACACAAATTCTAGACGATTGGTGTAAAGAGCTAAATCTAGACTATAAAAGAACCCATAACAGACTGAAAAAACTTGGGTGGAGTGTGGAAAGAGCGTTTACTGAATCCGTGAATGTCAAAAAGAGAAACATTGCAACAAGAGAGAAATATGGAGGTGATGAAATTGAGTGAGTATAGCAATGTGGCGGTTCAGACGGTCAATCCCGGCGAGGCTATCGTGTTCACCAATTCCCCTGTTCCTTGTGAGCGTGGTTTGGTAAAACACCGTGACGATACAGGCAGTTTCCTTCTTGTGGGTTATGTTCCCTACCGGGGCTGCCCGTGTTGTAACCGTAACCAGTCGGCCAATTATCTTGTAGACTTTGGCGCAAACATAGCAATTCCCACGGGCGGTACTGTAGGTGAAATCTCCGTAGCACTTGCCATTGATGGGGCAACACTCCCGGCCTCTACCATGAGTGTTACTCCGGCTGCGGTTGAGCAGTATTTCAACGTGAGCCGTGCTATCAATGCCTCTATCTATAAAGGCTGCTGTCAGACAGTTACGGTCCGCAATGTCAGCGACCAGCCCATTTTGGTTGAGGACGCGAATGTTATTATTAGCCGCCCCGATTTGGCGGTTACTCGCTGAGGGGGTGATGTGATGGAAAAGCAAGTAATGGGCAAGCTCGAAATGGAGCTGTGCGACATTCTACAGGATTATGCGCAGAAGGGCATTAAGTCGGCCTCTGACGTGGAAACCGTCAAACATGCACTTTCCGGCATAAGCAAATTAAAAATCATCGAGGAAATGGATAAGTATAATGAGGAGCACTCAAATCGTGCTTATCGTTCCTACGATGGTGACGGTTCGTATCGCCGTGGTTACTCTCATGCTATGGGCCAGTACGACGGTGAAGGCGGCAGCTATCGCCGGGGCTATTCTCATGAAGGTTATGAGGGTGGCCGTAGCGGTCACGGTATGAGAGAACGCCTGGAGGAAATGATGGAACAGGCAGGCTCGGAGCGTGAGCGCATGGCAATTCGTGAGGCTTTGCAGAAAATGTAAATCCCTGGGGGGCGGTGATAAGCCGTCCCTTTTTTGATGGCATAAAATCACTTCCCTTCCTGCTGTGAAAATGATATAATAGATATGTGATAATCCACGGCTACTTAGTCTGTCGTTGCTATGCCTGGCTAAATCTCGACTAAGGGCTGACAGTGCCGAACTGTTCAACAAATTCCTAGCCCCGGTTTTTAGCGAATTGCCGGGGCGTTATCCATTTATAGACATAACCACCTCTAATGTGAGGTGGTTTTTTTATGCCATTTTGCGGACGCCCGCAAAATGGTTGGTGACAATCTGTCACCAACCAAAGAAACAAAATAAAGTTTTAAAAATAGTTGACTTCGCACCTAAAGTTTGATAATATATATATAACTTAAGGCGTTAGGAGGGGAGATAATGAATAACCAAAAACTTAGGCAGTTACGGAAAAAGGCTAGAATGTCGCAAGCGGATTTAGCTGAGATACTTGGTATTACCCAAGTATCAGTATCTAAATGGGAACTTGGCCAAAGTATGCCTCGCGTGTCGATGTTGCCGCGTATTGCGAAAGTTTTGCGCTGTAAGGTAGCTGATTTTTTTTAACTTATGTATAAGGGGGTGTTAATATGTTTATCCATCTTACAGAATACGAGGCATGGGAGATAGATATGAAGTTACAGGGGAAGGAAGTACCTTGCCCCGGTGATACCTTCTATGTTCCTTACGATGATGATGTGGATTGTTTTGAAGAAGTATGGGAGGGCAACATGACGCAGCGTGAATACGTCGAGCAAGGCGTATGCTTTCCCACGGCTAATGAGGCTGTAGAAAAAGCGCGTAAAGATTTGGAGGTGGCATTATATGGTAAGTCTGAGCACACGGCGTGAGGAAGAAGTCACGCGTCAGAAAAAGCGCAATAAAAAAGACCTGCTTCGGGTAGCAGGTTACATCATCGGGTTAATTATGTGGTCAATATGTCTTATGGGCATGGCAGATTTTATTGCAGGAGGTTGGTAAATATGATGAGTAAATTGCCGTTCTTTACTCCCCTTGGTTGGGGCGTGTTGTTTGCAGCTAGTGTCGGAGTCGGGATATGGATTGCATTTCAAATGATGGTTATTCGCGGTTTGTAACAGAAAAAGCCGCCAAGCGCAGGCGACTTTTTCCAGGTAGCTTTTCAGTTTTTCGTGATACCTAAAAAGAAGGTTCGTTATTAGTATAGCACATTATGGAGGTGCTGACAATGATTGATGATATTCTCATGCCGGAAGAAGTAAAGGCATATATCAAAGAAAAAGAAACCATAAATGCAAAAACTGGTTATGAAATGATACGGATTATTGACATTGACCGTAATACTATCGAACGGCCGGACGGCGAAGAAGAATCAGATACATGGGTAGTGACAACATATAACGTGACAAGCGGTTTAATGCACTGCAAAAGTTGGATTATCTTCCATGAGGCCGGGGAAAGAAAAGTAATAACTAAGTTTGTGGAGTTACCGATGGCGTTTGCTCGTAAGATAGCAAGAAAGATTGAGGGGGTTGCATAACATGAGCGAGGCAAAAAGCATTTATGCCGCATTGATGGCGGTTCAGCAAGGGATAAACGCACCAAAAGACAAGAAGGGTTACGGCTACGAATATAGGACGGCTGACGGAATTTTACAGGCAGCTAAACCACTGCTACAGGAGCAGGGAGTTATCTGTATTCTGTCTGATGAAAGCAAGCAGGTGGGCAATCGCTATTATATCAAAGCTACCGCAAGACTTATTGATATTGCGACGGGTGATAGCGTTGAGGCATACGGTGAGGCGGTTGAGCCGGATAAACTAGCAAGCATGGCCCCACCACAGATTACTGGTACTTCCAGTACATATGCCCGTAAGAGAGCACTGGAAGGGCTGTTCCTCTTAGACAATGAGAAGGACGTAGATTCTAAGGAAGTACAGGACGCTATCAAAAATAGCCGTCAGACTTCACAGAATCGCCCACAGGCAACGCAAAAACAAAACGCAGGTACTTATACTAACAATGGCGCTGACGCTATTAGGGCGAAAGCTATTAAGTCACTCAACGCAGAGATTAACAGAATAGGAGTGACTGGCCAGGAAGTAGCTGCAATAGCCGGCGTTAAGTTTGGCAAAACGTCAACAAAAGATATGACCACAAACGAGATTTGCGACTTAGCGAATAATCTCGAAACGTGGGTAATGGAGCAGAGCGCATGATACAAGAGCACACAATTGGCCGTATTGTTGATATTAAAGAGAATGGCGAGGCGGTTATACATGCCGCCTTGCCTAACCTCAATCATGCGTTGGATAGGCTCTATGATAAAGTGGAAATAATCCTGCCCGATGGACGCAGAATTTCACCAGACCAGCGACGCAAATGCTACGCGATAATCAAAGAGATTTCTGATTTTGTAAATGGTAGACATGAGGCTGATGATATTGAAGAAACCAAGGAAATAATGAAGTGGGATTTCCTGCTTTCTCGATTTGAATCACAAGAGAGAAAACTGTTTTCTTTATCAAGCGTCGATGTAACAACGGCTCGGAATTTCATAGACTATCTTATAGAATTTTGCGTAAAAAATGACGTTCCTATGCGGATTTCTCCACTTGAATATTGCGAAGATATATCCAAATATTTGTACGCATGTATGGTCAATAAAAAGTGTTGTATCTGTGGTAAACCTGCCGACTTACATCACGTTCAGAGCGTAGGTAGTCAAGGGTACAGAGACAAGATAAATCATATCGGACTGGACGCATTGCCGTTATGCAGGGTACACCATGAGGAGAGCCATACTAAGGGGCAAAAAGATTTCATGGAAACATACCACCTACAGCCGGTGAAGATTGATAAGAAAATTGCTAAAATTTACAAGTTGAACACAAAGGAGTAGAGTCAATACAGGAGGGCAAAACAAAAAGCCCTCCTGTATACCGCCTTTCTTATCTTAATGACAACGGAAAAACGACATACTTTCAAGGTGTACAGTCATTTTTTCGGAAAAGCGTTGACAAAAAGGCTGCATGATGCTATCCTATAGGTGTTGATAAAAACGCTAAAGAACAATGTGGGGTAAGCGTAACAGAAAAGAGGTGTAAGGATATGACTAATAAACTTTTGCTTGAGATGTATATTCGCCGAGCAGGGTTCACGAACCGAGATTTGGCAAAGGCAGCAGGAATTTCGCAGACCAGCTTCTACGATAAAATGAACGGCAGAACAGAGTTCCGGCAGTCCGAGATTAAGTTTATTACTAATCACATTGGGCTGACCAATGAAGAACGTGACAATGTTTTCTTTGCTTAAATAGTTACGGAGGGTAACAAAATGAACGAGATTGAGCAAATGTTTTATGATGCGTATATTGCGCATGATAAAACATGGAGAGTGGATAGCCACATACCACTTGTCACGCCAGATAAATTACCTTTGAAGCCGCAGTACAAAATAGCCGGATATATAGTGGATTTTTTGTACGAAGAAAAAATCGACAATACTAAAGATTTATTCTTACGGGTGGCCGTAGAAGTTGATGGGCAGGAAAGCCATAAGACAAAAGCTCAGAGGTTAGACGATTATCAGCGTGAGAGATTCTTGCAGAAGAACGGCATCCATATTGTGAGGTTTACTGCAAGCGAGGTTTATGTAGATGCTGAAAGTTGCGTTTGTGAGCTGGAACAGATAGTACATACGCTTATTAGAAAGGTAAACAGTATCATCGATTATGGGATGAATTTAGAAAATGAAGTACTAAAAGATGCGGGGGTGCTGAAAAAGAAAGAAGGGATAACTCCATGATATATTCGTTTGATGAAGAAGTAGCAAAGGCAGTGGGTGTTGAAGCAGCCGTTATCCTTGATAAGTTTGCATGGTGGATAAGACGAAATGAAGCTAATGGGGAAAACTTTCATGAGGGAAGATACTGGACATACAACTCCACAAAAGCAATGGAAGATATGTTCCCCTTCTTCAACAGATGGAAGATTGAACGGATATTGAAGAAGTTGATTAACGATGGGTACTTACTGACAGGCAACTTCAATAAGATGGCTTTTGATAGAACGTTGTGGTACACATTATCAGATAAAGGCAATGAGTTAGTGCATACTGCTAATCACGATTTAGCGGATTCACAAAATGACATTTCGCAGATTCACAAAATGACATTTAGTGAAAATGCGAAACCTATACCAGTATCTACCAATAGTAATACCATTGACTCTAATATGCGCAAAAGCGCAAAGGCGGGAAAAGACGCTAAATACGAAGAAATGTTCACTATCTTCTACAAGGCATATCCCAAGAAGAAGGATAAAGCCAAGGCATTTGCTGCCTTTAAGAAACTAAAGCCTACACCAGAACTTCTTGAAACCATACTGAAATCTTTAGAGTGGCAGAAACAAACAATGGATTGGCAAAAGCAGGGCGGTCAGTTCATCCCCTATCCCGCAAGCTATCTTAATGGGCGCAGATGGGAAGATGAGCAACAAGTAAGCATATCTGCACCAAAGCCGGAAGAACAAATATCCGGTGCCGAGTTTATGCGCCGTGAGGAAGAACGCCTTCGCAAGCAAAGAGAACGCGACATGAGGCTTGCTGAGATTGCAGCACAGCAGGAGCAAGCAACGATGGGGTGATATTGTGGGGGAATTATACAATATCGAGGCTGAGAAGGATATACTGAATGTCATTATCACAAAGCCACAGAAGTGGCAGGACGTTTCTCGTATCGTTAAGGCTGATGATTTTTATCGGGAAACACACAAGATGATATATTCAACCGTCACGCAGATGATAATTGCTGATGAACCTTTAGATATGGTTACTCTCGCTGAATCGCTCAAAGGTGCTGGCGTGCTGTCAAAAGTTGGTGGATTGCCGATGATAACAGAGTTGTGCAAGCCGTGTTATGTGGCTGATGTTGTGGCACAAGCAAAGATTGTCGCAGATTATGCAAGACGGCGCATGTTGATAGAAAAAGCACAACTCCTGCAATCCTCGGCTAGTGATATGAGTCAAGAGCCGGACAAATTAGCTGTAGAATTTGCAAGCGATATATCGGGAATGACTATTGTTGCAGGTGAAAGCACAAAGACAGCCCAAGAAAGTGCAATTGATTTTGCTGGACTCGTAGACCTACGGCTAAAGCAAAAAGATAAGTTGCTAAATACAGGACTCAAAGATATAGATAGCAAGATAACGAGCCTTGAAGGTGGTCAGCTTATCATCATTGCAGGTCGGCCAGGGCATGGCAAAACAGCTTTAGCAGGGACAATAGCGGTAAATATGGCATTGCGTGGGAAGAAAATACTTATGTTCTCAATGGAAATGAGTCACGAGGAATTGATGGGGCGGTTTGTTTCGCGGATTGGGAAAATAGCAGGGGAAAAGCTAAAACGGCCAGACGAGATGACACCGGACGATTGGACGCGATATGTTAAAGCATTGAATGATGTTGGCAGGTTGCCGATAGCGATTAACTCGCAAGGGGATTTGACACCTGCCGATGTCACTAGCATAGCGACAAGATGGAAACGTCAGAAAGGTCTTGATGTTATCATCATCGATTATTTGCAGTTGATGAGTAGCGGTCACAAGAATGAAGGACGAGTGCAAGAAATAAGCTACATAACGCGCTCAATTAAGAATCTTGCGGTCAAATTGAAAGTGCCAATTATTCTTCTTAGCCAGTTGAGCCGAGCAAATGACAAAGAAAACAGGTCACCAAGACTCACTGACTTGCGGGAGAGTGGTTCAATCGAACAAGACGCAAATAAAGTTTTGCTGATTCATCGTGAGAGCCAATTAAGTGGTGATAACAAGACGGTGGAACTTACCAATAAAACCATAGTCAATATAGCTAAACAACGAGATGGCGAATGTGGTTCTGTCTTGCTGACATTTATCCCGACTATGAGTTACTTTGCAAATTACATTGACGATGGGCATTTTGGGAAAGATGTGCCGTATTGATTTGGAGGCGAGTAAATGAAACGGTTGCCAAAAGTAGAAATAAATAATCCGTGGCTAAAAGACTTGAGCGACCAAGGCAGGGAGCAGGTAGAAAGCGAACTGGCAAGACAGCAGAGGGCACTAAAAAAATTACTGGCGGATAAGATGCCGAGAAGGACAGCGCGGCGAATTATCCAGCGGTCACAGCATAGAGTGAATTACATTATTGCTGACGAGCTTGTGAAGGGGTGGAGGTAAACAAATGAGTTTTACAAGGCAGCAACGCCGGAGAATGGCAAGAGATTTAGCCAAGACCGGCAATATAGAGCAGGGCTTGCAGGCTATCGAACAGAGAGCAATACAAGCGACTGACAGCGCAATAGAAGATATACAGCGAGAGCACATAGAACGTACAAAGGGTGAAATGCAGGGGCAAATGTTTACGCTTGTTCTTGCGTATGCCCGGATAAAAAGAGGATTCGGCAAGAAACGCCTGCTTGAATTAGCGGAGGAGTTTTTTGAGTTCTGTGATGATATGATGATTAACCGGGTTCAGATTCAAGACTTGTTTGACATGATAAAAGAAGAAACAGGAATTGACTGTGACGAACTTTATAAACGGCTTGACAAAAGTCACGTTGAGAGATTGCAGGCAAAGGGTATCAAAGTAAAATAAGCCGTTCTGAGCGTCTAACTAATGCAGGGTATATAACTATATAGGCAAGACGTTAGACGCTTGTTATAGGGGCAATGTGTACGGGCACAAAAGGAAAGTAGGGGGCAGATTTGATGTTAGAGAGCAAAGAGGAAATCATGCAGGGTGTAAGCAAGATGGCAGAGGCAGCAGTTGAGGGTATGCGCCGGTATTATGACGGCTACAAAGAAGGCTATTCCGAAGGGTACGACAAGGCAAGAGAAAACGCCAGGGAAGTAGCAGAGAAATATCTTGGTCAAGAGTTAAAGCCGGCCGTCAGATTCATGCAGACCAGTACCGGCCAGCAGATAAACAAAATTTTTGAGGAAATCCGGGAAGTAGCTGACGCATACAATGACGGCGAGTCTACAGACCGTGTAGCAGAAGAAGCATGCGACGTGCAGCAGGCATGCGAAACGCTCCTTGCAATGCTAGGTTATGACGATGATGAACGACGAAAGCTCCGGCAGAAAGTTTTATGCAAGAATGCTAGCCGGGGGTACTACCAAAATGGGACAGATTAAAAAGTCGACAACAAGACGCATACCAAGTGGCCTGGTTGAGCAGATACAATCCTGTCACAACGCAGCGTGTGCCGATATCGAAAAGCAGCGCGTCAAAGCAAAGGCGTGGAACGACCTGCAAAACACGCGACATAATTCGCGGTGGCGTGCCGGGACGTGTCTGATATGCGGCGAGTACATGGAATACTGCATAACGAATTATCACGCGCAGTTACACGGCTACAAATCAGCGGAAGATTTAATAGCGGCAGGGCAGATAGTATTTGAATGAGGTGAGCGAAAATGACTAAAGGAAAATTGATTGTAGAAATCGAAAAAGCCGATGGCGAAATCAGAACTGCGAATTTGAAAATAAAAGATATGACTATCGAAGAATTATCTCATGTAGTTGGAGCTGTGCTTAATGATGTAATTAGCAAAGAGGTTGAGAATAAAGCAGAGGAAGTAATGATTAAAGCCTATGCGTTACATGATATTTGCATACAGATTGGATTTAAGTCGGTAGCAGCTAGGCTTGAAGGAGTATTTAATGAACTGGAGCGTGAACGTAACTAGGAAAAAACGGCGATATTTTCCTAGCTGAAAATGTAGCTAGGAAAAACGGCTAATATTTTCCTAGTTGAAAGGAGCGTGAAAGCAATGACGATTGATGTGTTTTGGCAAAGGATTGAAGGGGCAATAAGATGTGACGATTTGTCTATGTGTCCCGTCAAAGAATACGCAAAAGAAACGAACACAGAGCGTATCTGTAATAAAGTTGGTGATTGCGCTGACGGGCTGAAAATGCTGCATAAGAAGTTGCAGGAAGAAGAACGCGAGCAGCAGGATTCGTTGAATGAATTGCCGTGGTGAGGGAGGTGTCGAAGAATGACAGTCAACGACATATGCTTTTTCATTATGAGCGTGTTAATAATAATTTGGATAGGAACGTGGGAGTAAATGAAAGCCGTTGGCGTTGATATTGGCAAGTATGATTTATGAGCGATTGGAGCGTGGGGAAAATGGAAGAAAATAAAATGGAAGCAGTAGCTCAGTTATTTGGGAAGAAGCTGGGTGAAAAATTTAGAGTGAAAGATTTGCAAGGGCAAGTTAAAGAATCTATTTTTTCGTTTGAATCGTGCGGTTTAATGTGGTGGAACAATGGAAAAAGTGGAAACTCTTTGATATTCCTGGACGGTGTTTTATGTGATTTATTAGCACATAGGGCGGTGATTGTCGATGATTAAACGGCTGTCGTTTCGCGTTCAGCCAGTAGAACAAATACGAAAGCGAAAGCAACGCAAGAAAGAAATGTGGGAACGGCACGAGGCTTTTAAACGATTCGTTGAAAAAGAGAAAGCAAAGAAAAAATGACAGATGAAGAATTGGAAAAAATACCACTTCTGCCATGTCCGTCGTGTGACAGCACAAAGACAAGCGTTCGCAAAGCAAATCAGAGATGGTGGCTGGTTGGCTGTTTAGACTGCTGGAATAAAACGCAATGTCAGCGGCAGTTTGTGGAAGAAGTTGCGGAGCGTTGGAACAGATACGCGCGGAGGTGTGGCAAATGACAGTTAAAGAATTAGCTGAACAGCTGAATCAATGCGATGATGACAAAGAAGTGCTGATAATCAAAATAAATAACCATGAGATAGAAATTCATCATATTAACGGCGTTGCGGTTGCTGATACAGGTGAAGCATTAATAAGTATCGGTGTTAAAAATGATTGAGCATTGGCAAGCACTAGCGGCAGGCTTTTTGTTTTGTGCGCCAGCGTGCGTGATTCTGATGATATGGGCGTGGAGGAATAGTGAGTGAAAGAAATTGCATATAAGATTATTCGCAAGTTGGCATTTTGCTTTTTAACTATGGCGTGCAAAATGTTATCGCTAATGATGAAATATTATGATTCAGAGGCGGTATATCGAGTAGTCGGTACAAGGCATAGCTACCATGTTGAGTTTATCGTGGAAAAATAGGAGGGCTGACAATGACTAAATACTATATAGCGTTCATGTACGGCGTAAGTAATGTGAATTGGGGAGTCGGTGGTGCAACATACGAATCAGATACCGGCAAAATGACTATGAAAGAAATAGACAAGATAATAGAAGGGCTAAAAGAAAAGTACGATACCAGTACAGTAGTGATTCTGACGTGGAACAAACTTGATGAAGAAGGTGTGGAGAATGACGAAGCGTGAGTGGCTGGCTAACATGTCTGACAATGAATTAGCTAAGTTTCTAAATGATTTGACATGGGGAGGTGATTGTACTATTTGCGTTAATAATGCGACTGGAAAGTGTACAGAGTGTGACAATTATAAGAACGTTGAGAAGTGGTTAAAGCAAGAGCACAAGGAGGCAACCAATGACTAACAGACAATGGCTGATATGGCGGCTAATTGATATGTCTGATGAAGAATTTGCAGACGGCATGGCGTTAATGACTGTGGTTGTGATGGCTGTGAAGAAAGATTCCACGCATGGCTAAAGCAGGAGCATAAATCTAACTCGTTTAATTGAATTAAAACGAGTTAAGTTAAAAAGTTAATTCGACAAAACGAGTTAAGAGGCGACGAGTTAAAATAGGAGGTAGCTGATAATGAGTGACGCAAATTTTGATGCAGATTTAGATAGAGATAACTTTGAGAAGTTGTGTGGTAAAAACGGCGAACTTGTAGAGTTGAGACGAAAGCAGATGTTGATTGGAGCAGCGCGATTGCTACAAAGTAACTGCGAAAATAATGGATGTAACTTTATGAAAGTTGATTGCCCGTTTCAAAGCCGAAGCATATATGGCTTCTGGACTTGTAGTATAGAAGGTAGACCTAGTTGTTGGGGATTGCCGGAGGTGCAAAGCAATGACGAAAGATGAACGGACTGTATATGCTTTTGCATTGCGCTATGCGTTGCCCAGGCATACATACGCATTGTCTATTGTGAGCCGGGAAATATTGTCAAGGCTTGATAACTTTGAAGATTGGGAGCTTGACGGCATGATTCGTGATTGCTGGATATATTACCCTGCATTGGACTGCGGCGGCGATATAGACAGACGGAATGCTGATGAGTTCAAGAATAAGCTGCTTGCAGAATTATCAAAGCGTGGCAGGGATGATTTGTTGTCACGACTTAAAGATGAGGCTGAAAGGAGAGGGCTATAAATGGCAAATAAATACGGAGCAAAAAAGACAGTCATTGACGGCCACGAGTTTCCTAGTCGGAGAGAGGCAGAATATTACCTGCTCTATAAAGATATGTTGCAACGTGGGGAGATTGTCAAATTAGAGTTACAGCCTAGATTTACACTTATCCCTGCATACACGAACAACGCAGGCAAGAAGATACGGCCTTGCCATTACACCGCCGACTTCCTGCTTACTTATCCAGACGGCCGGCAACGAGTTATAGAAGTCAAGGGATTCAGAACACGTGATTATATGCTACGGCGCAAGCTATTTGAATGGAAGTATCGCGAGTATGAATTTGTGGAGGTTAAGTGATGAAAGGGCATAACATTATGCCGGAAGTGGCTAAAGCATTGGGTGTTGAACTTGGCGAGCCGTTTGTTGTTGAAAACAGTACAGACAATCTCATTGAGTGGTTTAGGCTGACGATAGACGGAGCACAGCATTTTTCACCAACATCGAATGGATTTTCAAAGCTGAATGGTATTGAAGGCGATTGGTGTGGAGCAGGATATATCCTAGAATTTCTTCTTGTCGGGAAAAAATGTTGGATTCGGCAGAAAACTGAGCAGGGGGCTTTGTTCGATGTGGGTTAATAAGTTCAATCGCGAGGCATACGACAAGCGCAAGGAGCAGGGCTTATGCGTGCAATGTGGTGCAGTTTCAGATGGTCATGTACGTTGTAAGCGTTGCAGAATGAAGGGCGCAGAATCAGCGAGAAGAAGTTACATGAAGAAAGCGGGGCTTAGTAAATGACAAAGCGTAAACTTGATAGCGTATACGAGTTGGAGGTCAGATAATGCAGAAAAAGTATGCAGGATATTTTTCAAAAATCGACTTTGTATTCTATAATGCCGACAAAATAAAAAAAGCCGTGGCAGAGGCCAGGGCGGACAAGGGAAATAAATCTGTTCACGGTTCCGGCATATCGGACCCGACGGCAGCAGTAGTTCTAAATAACCTTTCCCCGTTACGTTATGTGGTGTTTGACGGCAAACGTTTAGAGTTTCCCGAAACGTGGCTGAAACTTGTTGACTTAGTTTACAAGAACGTCAATGAGATAGGCAGGGAATGTTTAGATGGGCTGTACAAGCTGAACGAAACCAAAAAGCAAACATACACCAGGATAAACATAGAACAATCAACGCATAGCAGAGCGTGGAAAGAAATTAAACATATTCAAGAATTATATGCTGTACAACTTGGCTTAATTCATGTTTTGTGATATAATAATACATGAAAAGTCATGATAGAATTCTAATTTAAAAGCCTGCCGGTTTGTTGCTTTTTCGGCAGGCTGATTTTTATCCACAGAGTTATTCAGTTATTCACAGGTAAACCCTCCTTAATCTTGGATTCGGGGAAGGTCATTATTTGAAATATGTCTGTTGGAAATTACGGCTGTAGGCACTTTGCGCAAAGTCGCTGAAACTTGAAACAAGCTGCTGATAGTAACGGGCTACTTGTTCGGCCTCTCTTAGTCTTTGTATGCCGTCCAGTAAATCCCGTTCAACGTCTGATAGATATTGCCGATACTTCTGTATCTTTTCTTTGCAGAACGTATCGAAAGCAGCATAGTTAAAACGGCGGTTCAATTCGATTTCTTTGCCTTGTATGTCTACATACTCATTAAACATATAGTCGGTTATATACCAGTCGCGTACAGGCCCCGGCACATGATAGTTTTTTAAACAGATTTGCAGGCTTTTTCTGTTGCTGTAGCTTGATTTAAAGATAGAGGCGGTATATTTACCCTCCTTGGTGATGGCCTGTCGTTTATCTTGATTCCATTATATGCCACCGTATACAGCTTGTCAAGCCCTTTTTTGAAATTTTTTTAAAAAGTTTTGCGGATTGCCGGCGTTTAAGATATATGCTATAATATACATACAGGTAGTATAAGGGGGTGCATGTGATGGCTACAGAAAAGAGGAGCAAAAACGGCTATGCAAATAAATTGGATTATATCCAGGAGTATAATAAGGCCGCCTATGACAACTTACATCTAAGAGTCAAGAAGGGCATTAAAGACGAATACAAGGCGGCTGCTGATAGTTTGGGAATGAGTTTAGCCGGCTTAGTTGTTGCTGCGGTTGATGAGTACATCGCAACCAGGAAAAAATAAATTTACAAAATATGTCATAAAAACATGGTGGTTTATATGCTATAATATAGACAGTAGTAAAAGGCAACGACGCCAGGGCGTGCGGCCCGGTCGATTGCTCATGCTGCGTGAACCTCCATCGAGTGGGGCGTTAATCTCTCCCCTAAATAAACGGTAAATACACACATTAGGCACTAGCTATTATGGTTAGTGCCTTTTGTGTTGGGAAAATATAGGGGAGTGAACTTGTAAGGATTGCTTATAGGTTGAAAATGATACTTTTATACAGAATATTGCATAACAGATTGTATAAAGGCGCGTTTTAAGGTATGCAGCATGAATAAAAATACAGATTAGCTATGTTGGGAGGTGTGAGTCATGGCAACAAATCCAAAGGTAACAGACTGGACAAAGGACAAATACAATTATACAAGGTTGCGGGGGTGGGTGCGCCGTGGCCTCGCTAATGACCAATTAGCAAAAAATATGCACATCACCCGGTCAACATTCTATAAGTGGAAAGCGGAAAACTCGGACTTTTCGGACATACTTAAAGAGGACAGAGATTATTGTGATGATGTTATAGAAAATGCGCTGTATGAGCAGGCAAAAGAAGGAAATATAGCTGCTATCAAGTTCTATCTGACGAACAGGCGGCGCAAGGATTGGAGAGATAAGCAAGATGTAGAAGTATCGGGAGAAATTGGGATAGCTGCTGAAGTTATCCGGCAGGCAAGAGAACGCAAGGAGCGAATGGAAAATGAACCATAAAGAGCTTATGCAGATAGCGGATTTTGTGGGCGGGTTCTCTCGTGACCCCCTCGGGTTCGTTCGCGCTTGCTTTCCATGGGGAGAAGGGGAACTTGCAAACAGAACAATAGAACAATGGCAGATTGACCTGCTGACTGATATTAGAGACGGACTAAAAACTCCTGACGAGGTTGTTAGAACGGCTATAGCGTCCGGGCATGGCATAGGTAAATCTGCTGTGGTGTCATGGCTTATTCTGTGGGCAATAGCTACAAGAGAGAACACACGCGGAGTTATCACGGCAAATACTGACGGGCAGCTAAAAAGTAAGACAATGCCGGAGCTGCAAAAGTGGTATAACCGCTTCATAGGTAAAGAATTGTTTATTTGCACCGCTACGGCTATATTCTCAGCTGATAAAGAGTATGAAAAAACGTGGAGGATTGACGCTATACCATGGAGCGAAAACAATCCTGAGGCGTTCGCTGGCCTACATAACCAAGGCAGCAGAATACTGTTTATCTTTGATGAAGCGTCTGCAATACCGCCCATTATATGGGAAGTAGCACAGGGCGCAATGACTGACGCTAACACGGAAAAGATTTGGGCGGTGTTTGGCAACCCAACACGAAATACAGGCCGCTTCTTTGATTGCTTTCATAAAGAGCGTAAATACTGGTACACACGGCAGATTGACAGCCGGGCGGTATCTTTCACGGATAAAGAGGAACTAAACAAAGAGATAGCCCTTAACGGTCTTGATTCTGACGTTGTCAAGGTACGTATTCTTGGCCAATTCCCGTCTGCGTCTGAATTGCAGTTTATTCCCAGGAGCATTGTGGAGGCTGCACGCGGTAAGCACTTGCAATTACATCAATACAACTTTGCACCGGTTATCATCGGTGTAGACCCTGCCTGGACAGGCGGTGATGAAATTGCCATTGTCAAGCGTCAAGGCTTGGCTAGTTCTATCCTGGCAACGTATCAAAAGAACGACAACGACTTTGAGCTTGCAAGCAGGATAGCAGCGTTCGAGGACGCGGAAAAAGCTGACGCGGTGCTAATCGATATGGGCTATGGCACAGGCGTGTACAGTGCCGGAAAGGTTATGGGCCGTAATTGGCAGCTTGTCGGCTTTGGCAATAAATCCCCGGACGTTGGATTCTACAATCTTCGCGCCTACGGTTGGGGGAAAATGAAACAATGGCTTATTGATGGGGGAGCAATCCCCGACAATCAGCAGCTATGCGACGACTTGACGGCGCCGGAAACCAAACCGCGTGATGACGGCAAAGTACAGTTAGAGAGCAAGGACAGCATGAAAAAACGTGGGCTGCCCTCTCCTAACATTGCGGACGCGCTGGCTATTACGTTTATGCGCCCTGTAGTCAAGCAGGAGTGCCGGGAAATGCAATGGGCGAATAACACGCCTTATAACATCTTTGGATATGCAGAGGGGGAATAGTTATGTGTTCTTTTGGTGGCGGTGGCGGCCCTAGTGATGCAGAAATTGCAGCACAGACGGCGGCACAGAACGCAAGGGCGGCAAGTGCGCAGGGCGTAATGCAGAATGTAGCACCAGCGCAGGCGGCACAAGTGGCAAATATGCGCCGTATACGGCGTTATGGCATAGATAACACAGTGACGGGCGCAGGCGCAGAGGTCAGCAGTGGCCTTGGCGTTGGAGTTAAACGCAGCTTAGGAATGTAAGAGGTGATTATATGTGTGCAGCGGCGGTTCCAATTATCGGGGCAGTTTTAGGAGCAGCGGCCACGTTCCACGCGGCAAATGTGGCAAGTGACGACGCGGCAAAAGCGCGAGAACAGCAGGAAAGACAGATGAAGTTAGCACGGGAGCAGGCAGCAGCACCGGCAGCAGTTAGCCAGTCAAATATTGACGTAACGGCAGCGGTGCAGGCTAATCGCCGAAGGGCTGCGATGGCTAATGGTATGGGCAGTACAATCACAGGCGCAGGCTCTCAATACAGCCAGCAACCGGCAAGCGGCTTAGCCTTTGGCACTAAAAAGAATTTAGGGGCGTGATGATACATGCCATACTTTGAACAGCGAAAGAAAATAGACGCGCGTATGGAGCAGCTAAAGCAGGACGCTGACTATTGGCTGCCTCTTTGGAAAGACCTGTCAAGGTGGGGGAATCCCCTGCGTGGGCACTTTGCCGGCAGTGACCCGAAGGACGCGCGAAGGATTGACCATAAGCGCATACTTAATAACCAGTTCTTACGGGCATTGCGGACAAGTGCAGCCGGCTTACATAGTGGCTTGACTTCTCCATCACGGCCGTGGTTTAGGCTTACGGTCAATGACCCGGAGCTTACCCGTTATTCTCCTGTACGTCTTTGGCTTGATGATGTAGAGCAGCGGATATATACCGTATTCAATCGTTCAAATATCTACAAAGTGCTGCCGATGATGTACAATGAGTTGCTACTGTTTGGCACGGCAGCCGCACCGATTGACGAAAGTTTCGACTCTGTTATCAATGCTAAGGCGCTGACGTGCGGTCAGTATTACTTAGACGTTAATGAGGACGGCGTAGTTAATACGTTCGGCCGGCGCTTGGATATGACCACGGCGCAGATTGTTTCCGCTTTCGGTTTGGACAATTGCCCGGACGATGTAAAACGCGCATACAACGAGGACAAGCTGTCACGGTCATTTACTATATACCATCTGATAGAGCCTAACGACGATAGGGTGGAAGGGCAGAAAGACTTTAGAAATAAGGCTTTTCGGTCTATCTACTGGAAAGAGGGCGGCAGGAAAGACGAGGTGCTGCGCCTTGGCGGTTATGACGAATTCCCGATTATCGCGCCGCGTTGGGAAATAACAAAGACTTCTGACGTTTACGGCACTTCACCGTCAATGCTTGCTATGGGCGACCAAAAGACGCTACAGGAAATGGAGCGCCGGGGCTTGATGGGCCTTGCAAAGATGGTGGACCCGCCTGTAAACATTCCTGGCACAGCACCGACGGTAAACACCATGCCGGGCGGTATCAATCCATTTGACCCGATGGTGCAGGGAGCAGACGCAGGAGCAAGGGCAACATATCAGGTCGCGCTGCCTCTTGACCAGTTGAGCCAGTACATTCAGCGCACGGAAACGCGAATCAATGAGGCGCTATTTGTTGACTTGTTCCGTATGATACTGGACAGCACCAATATACAGCCCATCACAGCGCGTGAGGTGGTTGAACGGCATGAGGAAAAAATGATGAACCTTGGGCCGGTATTGGAGAGCATGAACCAGGAATTACATGCACCACTTATCAACCGCACGTTCAATATCATGATGAGGGGCGGCCTTATCCCGGACCCACCGCCGGATATTGCACAGCAGGCTTTGAAGGTTGACTTTATCTCAATACTGGCACAAGCACAGCAGATGGTAGCCTCTACAACGATACAGCAGAGTTTGGGCTTTATCGGAAATGTTGCTGCCTTGTTCCCGGACGTTGTGGACGTTGTGGACATTGATAAGACGGCGCGTGAGTACATGCAGGCTAATGGTATGCCGGAGGCTTGTATGCGGTCTGAGGACGATGTGGCAGCACTCAGGCAACAGAGAGCACAGGCACAGCAACAGCAACAAATGGCGCAGGATATGGGCAGTATGGTACAGGGCGCTAAAGTATTGTCGGACGCTAAGTTAGACGGCAACAACGCATTGACGGCGCTTACAGGGTTAGGAGGTAGTGACCTTGGGACAGGAGTATAGCCCGGAGGAAAAAGAGTTGATGTTTGCCAGGCAGCAGGACAAAGAAGAACACGACTCACTCATGGAGGATTTGAGTCAGATTCTTTGCACCGATGGAGGGCGGCGGTATTTGTGGCGGCTGCTTTCCTTCTGCCGGGTGATGGATAGGAGCATGGACAGGGATAGTCATGTGATGGCGTTCAGAGAGGGACAGCGTGACATTGGTATGCGTCTTATGCGGGACATATACGAGGCCAAGCCTAACGCCTACGAGTTAATGCGCAAGGAGCACATTGTAGCTTGCGAGGAGCGCAAGGCAGCCTATGATGAGGCAAAGAAACAATTTGAGGAGGAACAATGATGGACAAACTTTTTGATTTGCAGTTGTTCGCTGATGAAGGTACAGAGGGCAGCGAAGGCGGCCTGTTGTCGGGCGACAACGGCGCAGAGGATAAAGGCAGCGAGGGCGGTCTGTTATCCGGCGAAGGTGACACCGACAAGGGCGCTGATAACGGCGCTGACGAAGGTGAACAGGACAAGGGTACAGACGATAAGGGCGAAGGCGACAAAGGTGCTGACGGCGATTCTGACAAGGATAAAGAGGAAAAGCCGGAGGGAGCGCCGGAGAAGTACGACGCTTTCAAAGTTCCCGAAGGAGTTACCATTGACGAAACTGCCGCTACAGAGTTTGGCGCTCTTGCGAAGGAATTAAATCTGACGCAGGAAAACGCGCAGAAACTTGTTGACTATCAGGTAAAATTTCAGCAGGCACAGAACGCACGGCTGGACGCGGTAGTGAAAAAACAGTCTGATGATTGGGCAGCGGAAACGCTGAAAACATACAAGAAAGAGGACCTTGCAGACGCTAGACGTGGTTTCAAGAGTGCGCCAAAGGACGTACAGACCATGTTAGCTGCCTGCGGTTTTGATAATCATAAGTCTTTTGTCGAGTTCTTCGCGAAAGTGGGGAAGTCGCTGAAAGAAGATAAATTTGAAACGGGTAAGGGCAAAGGCGGCAGTGGCAAGTCTACCGCTAATGTTATTTACCCAGAGTTAAACTAAGGAGGAATGAAGAATGTCTGATGTTTATGTAACTCTACAGGACATTGCCCGCCGGGAGGACCCGAACGGCAAAATCGACAAGATTGTCGAAATGATGACTCAAACCAACGAAATCTTGCAGGATATGCACTGGCAGGAGGGCAACCTTCCCACCGGCCACAAGACCACTATCCGCAGCGGCCTTCCTGCTGTAGCATGGCGTATGCTCAACTACGGCGTGAAGGACAGCAAGAGCACCACCACGCAGGTAACTGATACTTGCGGTATGCTGGAGGCTTACGCCGAAATTGACAAGAAACTTGCTGACCTCAATGGCAACACGGCTGAATTCCGTCTGTCTGAGGACCGCGCTTTCTTGGAGAGCATGAACCAGGAGTTCGCCCGTACTCTTATCTACGGTGACAAGAGCAAGCCGGAACAGTTTGTCGGCCTCGCTCCGCGATTCTCCACGGTTCAGACGGCTAACGCTAACACCGCTGAAAACGTCATTGACGCAGGCGGCACGGGCAATAACAACACTTCCATTTGGCTTGTTGGTTGGGGCCCGAACACGGTATTCGGTATCTATCCGAAAGGCTTAAAGAGTGGCGTACAGCACGAGGATTTGACCGCAGGACACCCCGGCGGCATTACGCTGATTGACGCTGATGGTGGCAAATACCAGGGTTACCGCACCCATTACCAGTGGGATTGCGGTCTGTGCGTTCGTGACTGGCGTTATGTTGTTCGTATCGCCAATATTGACGTAACGACTCTTGGCACGGCTAACGCTCCCGACCTTGTAGACCTCATGGTACAGGCCGAAGAACTGCTGCCGGACAACGCTGAGAGTGGTACGCACCTGTCCTTTATCTGCAACAAGACGATTCGCTCGTTCTTGCGCCGTCAGATTATGAACAAGACCATTTACCAGCTTACGCAGGAAACTGTGGCAGGTAAGCATGTGACGATGTTTGATGGTATTCCTATCCGTCGTACTGACGCTATCCTCAACACTGAAACCCGCGTAATCTAAGAAAGGAGTGACTGAACGATGATTTTAGATAAAGCATTGCAGCTTTCCAACGAACAGACTGTTACCTCGTCTGCCGCGTCCACGAACGTGATTGACCAGGTGACGGGTGGTGACGCTTATGAGCCGGTATTTGTGGTTGGTACGGTTACTGCTGACTTTGCAGGTGCAACCGCCTTGACCATTGATATTCAGACCTCTGACACTAGCGCGTTTACTTCTCCTGTAACGCTGCTGTCCTCCGGCCCTATCCCTGTAGCTGACCTTAAGGCCGGCAACGAAGTATTCAAGGCACGTTTGCCGTTTGGTACTTTCCGCTATGTACGCGCTTACTACACGGTAACGGGTACTGGCACGGCAGGTAAGATTAGTCTGAACATGGCAAAGGACGTGACAATTGATGGCTAAGTTTGTTGCACGTCGCGCAAACTTTGGTTATCTTGGCACTTACTGGCATAAGGGCGAAGTGGTAGACGCGGAAACGCTGCCTAACGAACACTTCGTTCCTTACGGCCAGGGATTGGCTTTAGAGGCTAAAGAGAAGGCGGCGAAAAAAGAGGCCGAAGAAAAAGCGGCTGAAATCGTTGAAAAGGCTGTAAAGGCTAGAGGTAAAAAGAAGGAATAAGGGAGGGGCGCACCATGCCGAATACGTTAGGAAAGACAGATATTTGTAATCTTGCGCTCCGTCATATCGGCGTGCGCCCTGTTAATAATGTGGAGTCCGACCCCGATGTGGCGGCTACTGAAATGAAAGCCATTTGGGACAACGCAGTGCAAAACGTGCTGCGTGCAGCCCAATGGAATTTTGCTAAGAAAATAAAGCCGTTGGCGTTGATTGCTGATGAAGAAGTAATTGGCTGGCGGTTTCTCTATACATATCCGAAAGACTGTGCAATGCTGTGGAAGGTTGAAAGCCCGGTCAGTGTCCACGTCCATGAGTTTGAGCACAAGTTTGAATTGCTGTTATCTCCTGTCACAAATACGCCTGCTATTGCTACTGACGTAGAGGGCGCGTATGGCCGTTATACGGCGCTTGTGATGGAAACGACGCGGTGGGATTCAAACTTTGTGGATTGCCTGGCGTGGCGGTTGGCACTTGACGCTTGCCCCCGGCTGAGTACAGACTCGCAGGATTATAACAATTGCGCCCGTGGCTATGCTACGGCTTTGTCCAATGCTCTGACAATGAACCGCGTTGAGCAAAGAAACGACCATGAACAGTTTGGATTTTTCATCAATGTGAGGTAAAGCATTATGGGAACAGCGTATTATATGCAGCCTAGCTTTTCGGGCGGTGAATTTGACCCAAAGGTTATGGGGCGTATCGACTCTGAACGGTACGCCACCGGCCTTAAACAGTGTGAGAATTTTTATATACATAAGTTTGGCTCTGTGTCTAACCGCACAGGGTTTTTATTTTTAGACAATGCCAAGTTTAGCGATAAACGCTGTCGGCTTGTGCCGTTTGTTTATAGCTCTGACCAGTCCTATGTGTTGGAGTTTGGCGACCAGTATGTGCGATTCTGGAATAGTGACGGGACACAGGTCATGGACGATGGTGCACCGTTAGAGGTGGTTACGCCGTACACGGTTGATAAGTTGCGCAAGCTAAGATTCGCGCAAAGTGCCGACAAGGTATTTATCGCGTGTGAGAATGTACGGCCAATGGTGTTATCCCGTGATACGCTTACGTCGTGGAGCATTGAGGAATTTAACTACAAGAGAGGGCCTTTCTCTGCGCAAAATATGGAGGACAGCCAAAAGATAACTCCATCGGGAACAAGCGGGAATATAACGCTTACGTCTAACTTTGACCTTTTCAAGCCGGAGCACGTTGGTTCGCTATGGCGTATTGACCAAAACATGCCGGGCGGTACGGTCAAGGTGTCGCTGAAATCGTCCGACGGTTCTACGACTGTAAGTACACGACTTACATGTGGTGCCGGTGATACCTGGCGGCTTGTTACACATACCGCAAGTTGGGTGGGTACGGTTTGCGTTGAGCGTTCCTATGATGGTGGTACAACGTGGTTACAGCTTAGAGCGTACGAGCATAAGGCAAACGAAAGTAACTGGAACGTTTACGCAGACGAACCGGAGCAGTGCTTGTTGAGGATAAGAGTCAAGGACCTTACAGCCGGCGAAGTAAACGCTAATCTGTCGGTTGACCCGTATGTTAATACAGGCTATGTCACGATAACGGGATATACTAGCGCCCGTTCGGTATCGGCTACGGTAGACACAGAGAAGCCGTTAGGCAGTAATAAGGCCACTGATATGTGGTGGGAGGCTGCATGGAGTAATGCACAGGGATATCCTGCTGCGGTTGCGTTCTATGAGGATAGACTAGCTTTTGCCGGTACAACGGGCAGCCCTCGCGGTGTGTGGCTGTCTAAGGCCGGGGATTATAACAACTTCGGCACTTCTTCGCCAACATCTGAGGACGATGATTCTATTCAGATAGTTTTAACCTCCCGTAAAATGTCTATCATACACTCGCTTATCAGTATGCGCCAGTCATTGATGGCGTTCTCGGAAGATGGTGTAAATACGATTTCCTATGCTGATTCAGCACTTACGCCGTCAAGCGTGACGCAGAGGGCAGAGTCATACTTTGGCGCAAAAGAGATTGAACCGCTGACGGTTGGTGCGCAGTGTATCTATGTGCAGGAAGTTGGCGGCGCTGTGCGTGATATTGGCTATGACTATGTGCAGGACGCATATAGCGGTGATGAGGTATCACTCTTTGCCTCTCACCTGGTCAATAGGAATGTGCCGGTTGAAATGGCGTATCAGCAGGAGCCAGATTCTATTGTGTGGTTCGTGCGCGATGATGGTGTGTTACTGTCCTGTACCTACATGCGAGAACAAAAGATGGTAGCCTGGGCAAAGCATACGACGCAGGGGCAGTTTGAGTCTGTGTGTGTTATCCCGTATGGCAATAACGCGCGTGTGTGGTGTGCGGTGAAACGTACAGTCAATGGCGCGGATAATCGGAGCATTGAACGTATGACGCTTAGACTTCCAACAGAAAAGCCGGAGGACCAGTGTTATCTTGATTCCGCTTATGCCTATGACGAGGACACGGCCACAGATACGCTATCAGTACCGCACTTGGCAGGTAAGACGGTCCGCGTGGTGTTAGACGGTAATATCATGCCGGACCATGTTATAGGCAGTGACGGCTCACTTACGTTGGAGAGGGCAGGCAAGAAGATACTTGTCGGCCTTGGCTATGACTCAAAGCTGGAAACGCTCAATATCGAAACGCAGGGCTTTGTAAGACAGGGCGTAATGCAGGGGCATAAGCTACAGATTGCGGAGGTCGTTCTGCGCCTGCTGCATACAAGAGGCGGTAAGATTGGCTCTGACGAGGAGCACTTGGACGAGTGGCAACGCAGGGCACGGCTTGACTTCTTGGGCAATGCTATTGACCTGTACACCGGCGACGTTCACCTTGTCGGTAACTTCACCAAAGAGGAAGGCGGCAATGTCATGTTAGTGCAGGATATACCAATGCCGTTTACTCTCTTGGCTATCATGATGGGAGTGAAAGTAAGCGATGGCTGATTATAGTATCACAATGTACATGCCGTCTGACGGTGATTATATCGCTGAACACATGAGGGAAATGGACGTGTTTGAGTGCCAGGCGGTAGGTTATCCTACACCGCTGAAAGCTATCAAGGGGAGCGTCGAGGCAAGCGCAGAGGCTTGGACGTTCTGTTATAAGACAATGCCTCTTTGTGTGTTTGGTCATGTGCCGGACGATTGCGGCGGTGCAGTGTTTTGGTTGCTTGGCACGGACGATGTGCGCAGGCATAAACGGGAATTCATGCGGCATAGCAAGATTGTTAAGGCTCGTATGATGGAAAAGTATAAGTACCTTACCAACGTGGTATGTATGGATAATAAAGAGTCTGTGCGATGGCTGAAATGGCTAGGCGCAGAGTTTCAAGAGGAAACGGCTATGCTGATGGGCAGGCCGTTTTCTCGTTTCTACATGGAAAGGAGTGACGGCTGATGTGTACAGCAGGAAACGGCCTTGCCTTTGGTATTGGCTCGGTGGCGCAGTTATACGGCGGCATTATGGGTGCTAGAGCACAGAGGGACTACCACGACGCTAACGCCTCGTACCTTGAAAGCATGAACGAGTTGAACCAAATACAGGCTAACCAGGCGATTGATTCAACTCTGCGTGCCGGTGGCAAACAATCCTCAGCGGTTCGCAATAAGGGCATATCTCTTACAAAGACACAGAAGGCTGCTATGGCCTCTCACGGTCTTAGTCAGTCGGCAACGTATCAGAATATCCTTGACGATAGTATTACGCGGTCTGAACGTGACGCAATGGCCATTATGTACAATGCCGATATCCAGGCAAAGAATATCCGCACTAATGCGGCATTACAGCAGGCGCAGTATTTGTCGCAGGCAGCACATGAGAGGGCAGCCGGCAGTATCGCATATCAAACGGGGATTCTGTCAAGCATAGGCCAGTTTGCTGATTCGTGGAGCAAATGGAGTCAGACAGGCGGCATGGGCTATGGCGGTGGAAACAGAATGGCCAGCGGTGGTTATATGCCTACGGCCAACACAAATTATTACACTGGCGTAAATAGCATTGATTGGAGTCCTGCTCGTTTCTCGGCTGTTCGTGCAGCAGGTGGCGGCGCAGGTTGGCGGCGTAGTGGTTCGCTTTGGGGAGGTGCTTTCTAAATGCCTAACAATCGCGGTGGAATACCGATGTATAACGAAAATCCGCAGTACAACGCTACTATCTCCTCACAGTTGCCACAGGGCAGCCCTGCCTCTTTTGGTACGCAGGTAGCAAAAGAAATGGCCGGCATGGGTGACACTATCGGTAAGTGGGGGACTAATCTGGTTGATTACGCATTGAAACGGCAGGAGCAGGATGATGATAATTACATCATGCGCCGGGAAAATGATATGCGAAAGGCGCTGAACGACCTGCTCTATAACCCGCAATCAGGACTGGCTAACCAAAAAGGGCATAATGCTGATGGCGTTACTTCGACTTTTGATGATGCAGCCGATAAGCTTACTCAGCAGTTTATGTCTGATGTTAACAATCCTGTATTGCAGAATAAGTTTCAGGCGCGTGTGGCTCAGTGGTTGCCTAGTTATCGCAAAGGAATAGCCGTCCATGAAGGTAATGAAGTATTCTCGGCTCATAAACTCGATATTGATACAAGTATTCAAGATAAGATTGACGATGCGTTACGGGCGCCTAATGCGTCAAGTGTTGGTGTTCTTTATACGTCATTAGGACAAAACGTAGCTGACTTAATGAATATCCTCGGTATGTCTCGTGAGGCTGCTGCTGAATATGTGCAGGAAAAATATAGTGGTGGCGTATTACAGGTAGCAGAGGCAATTTCGGGTCGTGGTGATACACAGGGGCTTTTAGACTTGTTGAAAGAAACCGATGGTAAAGTTTCGGCAGGTACGCAAAGCAAGCTTATAGCCATGACTGGTAAGGTACAGTCACAAATGAAAGGTATCGAGATAGCAAAACAGTATCGCAATAATCCGAAGTACCTAAATCCGGATGGAACATTTAATGCTGTACTTGCGTTGCAGGATTATGAAAAGGAACACGGAAAAGGTGCGACTCGTACTGAAAGAATTTGGGTTGATGGAGGCAGTATAGAGTATTTCTCTGATTCTGCACTCAATGGCGATATTAGCGCGGCGGCACAGGAGTTTAATGTTGACCCTGCTTTAGTAGCCGCTGTTGCACAGCAGGAGTCTAACGGTAGACAATCGGCAGTTTCCCCTGTAGGGGCTTTAGGGGTTATGCAGTTAATGCCTGGTACAGCGACTGGGCTAGGAGTTGACCCAAGTAACCAGAAAGACAATATCCGCGGCGGCGCCAAGTATCTAAAACAAATGCTGGATAGATACAATGGTGATATTGACAAAGCATTAGCGGCGTACAATGCTGGACCGGGGGCGGTTGATGAATACGGCGGGATCCCTCCCTACAAGGAGACACAGAAATATGTTAATGCTGTAAAGGGATATTACGAGCAGAATAAACAGAAAAAAGGCCAGAGCGTAAACATCTCTAATCATACTTTCTACACCGTAAAGCCGGGCAAAGAGGGTGAAGTCGAAGGTCTTACTCATGATACTTGGGTAAAACTTCAAGGACTGGCGGCGGCTTATGAACGGCAGTTTGGTGGTGAGGCGGACTATGAACCTTTTTTTGTCACCGCTGGCGGTTCACAAAGCGGTCATAATCCCGGAAGTAAGCACTATAGCGGTAATGCCTTTGATATTGCTATGGACAGTCTCAAGCGCAACCCTGAGCGGTTTACATGGCTGGAAGAAAACGCACCTAAGTACGGGCTGAAACCATTGAATGAGTATAACGGATATGGTAATGAGCAGTGGGCTGATGGTGAGAATTTTCATTTTAGCAATGACGGAACGGCGATTGACGAAAAGAAAATCTATGCCGAAACATCTAAGGGCGGTCGTTACGAGGAGCGCACAGTCAGCAACTATAACGAGCAGGAATATAACGAGGGCTTGAAGTGGCTGAAAGAGCAGGGCGAGTTTAGCAAGGCAGAACATGATCAAGTGTTTAATAATGCGTTGAATGACGCACTGGCAAAAGCTAAATCGTTACGTATGCCGAGTGAAGTTGACGCATTGGCTCATAGTTATGGATTATCGGAAACGGATGCTAAACGTCTTTACAATGTTTTATTAGGGGCACGAGTTGATCTGGCTGATGAAAACCAAAGATACTCTGAAGACCAAAAATCTAGGACTTTGCGTAAACAAGCGGAAGAAGATGCGGCAGATGCTTTTTATGCGTGGTGGAACGCTAATCCTAATGCCTCCGACATAGATATACGGACAAAGGCTGCCGACTACGGAGTAGGCGCAAGATTTATGCACTCACTTAATTCCACGATAGCTAAAGCGGCTAAAAATGGCGGTAATAGCTGGTTTAAGAATCCATACAATAAAAACATTTTTAACAATGCGATTCGTCAAAACGGATTGAAAGGTGAACAGATTTCAAATGCAATGGATATTGTAACACAGAAAGAAGCTGAAAAAGGGAGTCCGCTTACTTCGGATGAAATTACGACGATTGTTAACAAAGCTTCGGCAGAGACAGTTATTTACGAAGGCAAATGGTATGAGAGAAATGTTTCGGGGCGTGCTGTTGATTATCCCGGTGGTGTGATTGGAAAAGATAGAAACGGCATAGACGTAACAAATGAAGATGGCCAAAATATAGTGACTGGCGTTGATGAAGAAGATTTTGAATAAGGAGGTCTATTATGGCTATTGTGGCGGCTCCTGATGGTTCGTATTACAGTAATAAGACAGGTAAAACATATACCCGCGAGGAAATACAAGCAAAGCTTGACGAAAAGAAAACACAGGATAGCGGCAGCTTGTTTGGTTCGTTGTTTTCCGGCAATACGACAACATATGAGCAGACTGGTGCTCTTGATAATGCAATAAACGGATATGGTCGCGGTGTTGACGTAGAGGGAGTGGAAAAGTCATATAATGCACATTCCTATGTTGAAACTGACACAGATAGGGCGGCAAGACTTCGTGAAGCATCTAATATCCTTGGGCTAGACGAAATTGAAGGCACTAACCTTATGCGTGGCGGTCTTACTGACAATGACGTTATGAAGTCTGCACTAGCACTGGCTAAAAAGAAGCAGGAAGAACCGGACGATTGGGAGCAGTTTGCGGCTGATCATCCGGCTACAGTAAAGTACCTTGAACATCAGAAGAATATGTCTATCTCCTATGATGATATTAAACCTTTGGGCAAGCTGGAAGAAACGGCCAATCAGGTGAAAACTCACCTTGAAATGATGGAGCTGGAAGAAAAGATAGCTGACCTTGGGCGCAAGTATGATGCTGCCAACATGAGTTATAACGAGTTGTCGGCTGACCAGCGTGTAGAACTCAATGACCTGCTGACTAAGCGTAAGGAACTGGCAGGGAATATTGACACGTGGAGCATTGGCAACGTGCTCGGCAGCCTGCTTACCATGAAGGAAGATTTGCCGATGGCTCTTGCAATTGGCTTACAGACTGGCCTTGTCGGTGCCGGTGCTGGTGCTGTGGCTGGTGGTGTCGGTGCTATCCCCGGCGCCATGACCGGCTTTGGCGCAGGCTTCAAAATCGGCATGGGTGCGTCTATGGGCTACCGTATGGCCGGTACGCAGTACGCTGAAAACATGATGAGGGCTGACGCAAACGGTCAGTACATGGACGCTAAGTCACTGCGGCAGGGTGCGCAGTTAGCTGGCGCAGGCATGACTATTCTAGGCTCTGTCGGCGTGGGCAGGCTCACTAGCAAGTTACCGTTTGGACAGGCTTTTGATAAGTTCCTGCGTACTACTTCACCGTCTGTGCTGAATAACCCGGAGGCAAGACAGGCAGCATGGAAAGGCTATCTGTCTACTCTTGGTGCAGGGCTGAAAGAGGCGGCCGTACAGGACGTTATCTTTGGCGGTGGTACGGCAGCACTTACCTACGGTGCTAACCGTTATTCTGAGGCGTGGAGTGGCCTTGATTACAGTAACCGCGAAGATGGTACACTTGTAGACAGTATCATTAACGGTATGCAGCAGTTCGCGCCGTTGGCTCTCGGTACTGGCGTAGGTTTCAGCGTGGGCGGCAGAATGATGAGCAATGCTCTCGGCAAGAAGGGCAACACTCCGCCTATGCCTGTCGCCGATGGTCTGAATAAGACAATGGACGCGGTGAACGAAACCAAAACGGCAGGACGTTCTAAGGAGGCTACCCGTGAGGCGGTCAATACCATCTTTGGTGAAAACGCGTCGGCGCAGGACGTAGAAATTGACGCAAGGGGCTTTATGCGTCTTTGCCAGGAGGCAGACCCAGAGAATCCGAATCTTGCAGTAGAAGTGGCGCAGAAGTTGGGCGTAGACGCGCAGACTCTTAGTGAGGCTGTAGAAACGGGCGATACTGTCAAAGTATCTGTTACAGACTTTGTAACGGAAATGAAGGACAGTGACCTGCGTTCTGAAATGCTGAAAGAAGTCAAGGACGTTGACGGCGTAACAGAGAACGAGCGCGGAGAAATTCTGACGCACCAACAGCAGGTGTTTGAGCAGAATATGGAGTTCATCAAAAAAGCGGCTAATGCGGAGTATGACCACAATGACCCGGCGTGGGTAGCTGCGTATGAGGCAACGCAAAACGCATATCCTAAACTAAAGCCGAAAGACTTAGAACAGCTTACGAATGTTACCTATGCTATGTTTAAACAGGCAGAAGAACGCGGCGTATTAGAGTTAAACGGCTTTGTAAATGCGGAGGAGGCTATACGCGCGGTTGACGTGCGCAGGGTTGACGCGCCGAGGGAACAGGCTGGCTATTATTCACAGTTAGCCGGGGAGCAGGCATATAATGCAAACTTTGAGCAGTACCGCAAAGCCCAGGAAATGTATGACGCCGGGGAACCCATGGAAGATATATATGACAGGACAGGGTGGCTGCTCGGCGGTGATGGCAAGTGGCGGTTTGAAATCCCGGATAATCTTGACGCTATAAACTGGCAGGCACTCAAAAGTATGACGCCGGACGATACCAAGAAAGGATATTTAGGGGATGTTTACAAAAATCCTCGTTTATATGACGCATATCCTTTTTTAAAGGATGTTCCTATTCACCTTGTGGACATGGCAGGGGATACTTACGGACAAGTAATAGGCAATGTTTATCGGCGTATAGAGATTAACAAAAATATATCTGACGAAGAAAAGAACAAAACTCTTATTCACGAAATCCAGCACATGATACAGAAGGTAGAAAACTTTGGTAGAGGAGGTAGCCCGGAAACCGTTAGAGAACAGATAAAAAAAGAGATAGAATCAATCAAGAAAAATTTGGCAGGCATACCCCATAGTGACGAATACATAAAAGCAAATGACGAATTTCTGAGCAGTCTGGGGGCGAATGAAGAAAAAAGAAACGAAAGCTCCAAGAAAATAGAAGATATAACGGCCAAGATGGGCGAATATGCAGTGGAAAAAACGCTTGCCTTGTCCAACCGTCAAAAAAATCTGGAAGAGATATTAAAAAGCGGTGATGATTATTACCTGTATTACAATCTGGCCGGGGAGCAGGAGGCTAGAGCAGCAGAGGAGCGCGCCGGAGCAACCACGGACTATGCCGAAGTCGAAAGAAGATACAGGGAGCTGGAAGAAAAATTACAGGAAGAAGTAAGCAGACAATCCGCAAAAGACCAAGCAGGCTTTAAAGATTTCCGGCATCTTGACGAATTAAAAGAAGTCCAAGACCTGACGGAAGAAGAAAACGACCGTTACGAAAAATATCTCAATGAATTAGACAAAGACTTACTGAAAACCTATGACCAGTATAAAATAGCTGATGTCGTACTGGATGAAGCAAGGGCGGAGTATGACCAGCTGCAAATGCCCGAACCTCATAACTGGGAGGCTCTGGTAGTATTTGGTGGGCAGGAGGTAGACGCGCTGAGGGAACAGGCCGACAAGCTAAACCAGGCGGAGATAAGGGCTGATGAACGCGCTTCCGCTGATGTAGCCAATACCACCATGCAGGAGCTTTTCCAAGAAACGGGGAAAAATGATAATGTCCTTGCTGCTATCTTTCCTAATGCAAAGTACGAAGGGGATAAAATTGTTTCTGCTGAACAGGGCCGCGCTATCATCGAACTGTACAAAAATGCCAATCCTTCTTCTCTCGCACATGAAATGTTCCATCATTGGGTATTCCTGCATGAGAACGCATATCGTACCGGCAAGATGGAAGGGCAGGTATTGCAGGATTTCCAAAAACTTGCTGAATTTGCAGGGCATGAACTAGGCACAGAATGGTCTGAGGCTGAGCATGAGAAGTTAGCAAGTGCGTGGGAAACGTATCTTTCCGAGGGTAAGGCTCCGTCGCTGCAACTTGTCAGCACGTTTGAACGGTTCAAGAACTGGATGAAACGCATCTATCAGACACTTGTCCGGCACTCTATCCCCATCAATGATGATGTGCGTGGGGTCTTTGACCGTATGCTTGCCAGCGATAAAGAGTTGGAAATGGCGCAGAAGTTCTATGAAGCCGAACCATTATTTGCAGGCCGGGAAATGGGGGCAGCAGAACTTCACGAATATGCAGCGCTGGTCATTGCGTCGCACAAAGAGGCGCAGAGGGAAATGGACAAGCGCGTTATGGCAGAAGTCAATCCTGCTATGAAGGAGATTCGCGACAATGTAGCGGCGAACCTTCGGGAAGATATTGCCGGAAAGATGATGATGGAACCTGTCTATGCTGCCCGTGCACTGTTTACGGCACCATTGGAGTCTGCTGATTTCAAGGCGGCAAAAGAGACAGCTATCAAGAACAAGATTGAGGAACGTCTTGATTTGCTGGTTAAACAGTCTGCTCTCGGCGTAGAAAAGAAAGGCATGATTGCCGAAAATGCCAAGGACGTTTCACAGGAGTGGTTTGGCGGTTTCTCCAATAACTACGACTGGTACAAGGAAATGTTTAACCGTCGCGGTGGCAAGATTCCTGCCTCGTGGTATCGGTTCATCAAGGCATATAAGGCAGGGGAAAAGACTCTTAAACAAATGCCAAAGACCATGCGTGAGGAATACGAATACATTGCCAATGAGCAGTTGACGCACGGGCACAAAGAGTCGATGTTAGGCGACATTCCCGAAGATATAGAGTTTGTCAATCTCAAAGAGGGAACGCCTGCAATGGATTGGATTGTGGCCAACGGCGGTGGTATTCGCCTTGACCGCCAGTCTATATATGAGCGTTACGGCAAGGGTGCTCTCCCGGAAAGATGGCTGACCGACAAGAACGGTTTTACCATTGATGAAGTCGCTGACTTTGTTTACGATGGCAAGGGCGGCGGTGACATGCTGTTTAACGAGCTGACCACAAAGCCGACATTCTCAAAGGAACTTGCAAAGCGCGTCCGGGCAGGCATGGCAGAATTCAAAGACCAGGAATACGGTTCGCTGCGTGAGTCGGCTATCAAAGCTGTGCATAATGCAAAATCGTTGGAGGCTGTCTGTGTTGACCTGGAAATCTTTGAGCGCAAGCAGGCAGAGTTTAAGGCAAAGCAGGAGCAGAAAACGGCTGACGCTATCGCAGAAGGTAGAGAAAAGCAGGAGATTCAGAATAAGATTGACCGGGCTGCCGAGAGTGCTGCTGATAAGGCGTCGAAAAAGGCAGCGCGTGAACAACGTTGGCTTGACGCGGCAGTAATGCGTGGACAGGTACGGGCTAAGATGGCGCGTGAGCAGGCCAAGGAACAGCTTGCCAATACTCCTGTTGGCGAAGTCTTAGGGTGGCAGAAGTACGCGGCGCTGGCTAAAAAAGCAGGTGACGAGGCTGTACGTCGTATGTCCAAGGGCGATTATGAAGGCGCTATCGAGGCTAAAAACAGGGAGATTATGTGTCACGCACTGGCTAAAGAGGCCATCGATATGGACAAAGAAATCAAAAGTGCCATGAAGTATTTTGCCAATATCGACAAGCGCGGCAACAAAATGAAGGGTATTCCTCATGAGTTCAACGTGCAGACAGATAAGATTATGGCAAAATATGGCCTGTTGTCTCGTGAACCTTTGCAGGGGTTGGACGGTGACATACCGCTTCGCAAGTTCCTGTATGGCGATAAAGAAGACCCCAATTACAAGTCTGTGGTAGATACCTATGATACGCCGTTCGTGGCTGATTTCATCATAGATGGTGATGGGAAGGCATATTCAGACCTGACCATTAACGAACTTCGCGACTTAAAAACCTCACTCAAATCTCTACGGAAAATTGGCCGTGACGCTGATAAGACTTTGGCTGACGGCAAAAAGCAGAGCATTAGTCAAATGGTGGGGCAGATGGTCGAAAAGCTGGGTACACATGTACAACGCTATGCAAATGAAAGCAGTATGGCAGAATCTAAAAAATCTCCATTCTCGCTGAATGATTTGAAAAAACCCGAAACGGTGCTCCGGCTGATGGACAAGGGCGAGGAAAACGGTATATTTGTTCGCAGTATCTTTAACCCTATCAAGCAGGGCTTAGATGATTATGCTAACCGCAGTCGAAAGGTAATTGATGATGTGGCTAAAATCATGTCTGACACTGGCTATACACAAAGGGAGATAGCAGCGAACAAGACGAAATACTATACGTTTGATTTCATTGATGGCAAGGTATCACATGAGCGGATAATGCTTCTGTGTATGAACTACGGCAATGATGGCAACAAGGATAGGGCGCGGTATTACCTAAAGACGGCGGCAGAAAAGAATAAGAAAACATGGTCGGAGCAGGAATTAGCGGAGCTGGATTCTCGTGCTATGAAGATGTTTGAAAAGCTGACGGAAAAGGATTTGAAACTGGTTCAGGCCGTATGGGATTATCTCAATACCTATGCGGAGGACATTCGCCGACATGAGATAGAGTGTGCAGGAATTGACCCCAAGATGGTTGAGGCTGTGCCGTTCTCGGTAATGACGGCTGACGGGAAAATGGTTAATATGCGCGGCGGCTATTTCCCGATTCGCTATGACCCCAATAAGTCAGTCCGGGCAATGGACTTAGAAACCGCCAATGATTTGTTCAAGAAAAATTCAGCGGTGCAGGCCAGTGTATCACACGCCCATACGAAAAGCCGTTCCCAGCATATTGACCGCCCATTACTCCTAGAGTGGGCAACGTTTACCGACCATTTGCGCAATGTCAATTATGACCTTGCAATGCGTAAACCTGTCAGAGACGTGGCGCGGATTCTGCGCCGCCCCGATTTGCAGGAGGCTATGGCTCATGCTTTCGGAAACGATACTGTACGTATGCTTAATGATTGGCTGCGTGACATTGCCTCCGACCAAAGGGATATGCTGAAAACCTCGGAGAAGGTCTTGCGGTGGGGGCGTACAAGAATGAGCGTTGCTTATCTTGGCTTGCGTACTAAGGCTCTGTTTATCGACCTGCCGCAGAACTTCATAACGGCTGCATGGCAGAATGGTGTAGATAGTACGGTTAAGGGTGTGGCAGAGTTCTATCTGACTGGGGATTACATGGAAAAGATAAACTTTGTTAATCAGCGTTCTGCTATGATGAGGGATAAATTCTCTTTCATGGACGCTAACCTTTCCGACTTGCGGCAGGACTTTATGGGTGATGTTGGCATTGTCGGTAAGATTACAGGCGGCAGAGTGATTCTTCCGTCCAACGACAAAATACAGAAACTTGCATTTTGCGTAGATAGCTTTTCTGATGGTGCGGTCAATTATCCTACATGGATTCGTTATCATGCGGAGGCTATGGCAAGAGGGCTGTCTGACGCAGAGGCCAGTCTTGAAGCTGACGCAAAAGTTAGGCGGCAGTCGGTAGATACATCTAAAGCAGGTATGGCGGCAATTCAGCGGGGGAGTGAAACGCTGAAACTTATAACGCCGTTCTATTCGTACTTCAATGCGTACTTCAACCGCCTGTACTATGATTATGGCATGTTCAGAATCAAGTGGGCAGACGGTCAAAGAGTGGACGCAGGGAAGCTGTTAGTCCGCTCCTTGGTATTGGGCGTAGGTCTTCCTGTAACCATTGAAGCCATCATGCAGGGCGTTGTCCTGAACAATGACCGCGAGAAGGATAAGAAGAAACGTGAAGAAAATCTGAAAAAGGAAATGATTTCAGCTAGTTTCTCCTATCTTGCCAATACTATGCCTGTAGTGGGTCAGCTTGCTACAACTGCCGTTAATAAGGCACTGGACAAGAAAAATACCCGCTTTGAGCTGTCTCCTGTTGAAAGTGCATTTAACACTATAACAGATACAGCCGGGGCGATAGCTAAGTTCAGCGCAAGCAATGGTGACGCAGAGGCAGAAAGAAAACTTGTTGAGGCAATGGCTAAAGCGGCTGCGATAACTATGCCCTACCCGAATATGCTTAACACATTTGCCCTTAATATTTGGGATATATTCGCAAAAGGGGGAGACATTACACTGGCCGACATTGTTACGCGCCGGAGAAACCAAAAATAACCTTACAAAATATGGCATAAAACAAGGGGAATTTATATGGTATAATGTAAACAGTAGTAGTGAGTAGGAACTGAATAGGTAAGAAAGGCTGTTAGTCGTTGACTAGCGGCCTTTTTATATGTAACGAAAGGAGTATATCATGCGTAACAGTACAGTTGTAAAAGCGATATACAACGGCAATGGCATTACTCGGCGTTGGGATATCCCGTTTGAATATCTTGACACGTCTGAAATAGCGGTTATTTTGACAACGGTAGTTGATGATATAAACGTGGAGGAGCATATTCCCACAAGTGACTACACAATTGACATATCGTCAAATGAAGTTATCTATCCTTCTGATTTGAGCGTATCGCCTATTGAAGAAGGCAAGAAGGTAACAATCCATCGTGTTACAGACCTTTTGCAGAAGTCAGATTACACAAACCAGGGCGCATTATGGCCGGAGAGCGTGGAGGCGTCGTTTGATAAAATCCATCAGATACTCCATGAGCAGAAAGAAAGTATTGACCGTAGCGTAAAAGTTGACATTACGGGCAACGACGACCCACAGCAATACTTCAATGAAATCATCGAAACTGCAAAACTTGGCCTGCAAAAAGCGACGGAGGCAATAGCGGCGGCAGAGGCGGCAGAGGCAAGCGAAACGAACGCGGCTGCCAGTGCGACGGCTGCTGCGGCAAGTGCGGCAAGCATGGACGAAAGCGTGGCGACGTGTACCGAAAAGGCAGCAGAGGCGGCGGCAAGTGCGGCAAGCATTGACGAGGCAGCACAGACGGCAACGTCAAAAGCGGCGGAGGCTGTAGCCAGTGCAACAGCGGCAGCAGGTTCAGCGACAGCGGCGGCAGGTAGTGCTGCTACAGCACAGTCAAGCGCAACGTCGGCGGCAGGTTCGGCAAGTGCTGCGGCAACGTCTGAAACGAACGCTACGACGGCGGCAACGTCAGCGACTACGGCAAAGACGGCGGCAGAAACAGCGGCAAGCAATGCGGCAACGTCAGCTACGGCAGCGGCAGGAAGTGCAACGTCGGCAGCTAATAGCGTAGCCAGTATCGGTGATTCCGTGGAGGTTGCACAGCAAGCGGCACAGGACGCGCAGGACGCGGCGGACTCCATCGGTGACGCAGAAGAAACCTGTACGACGGCGGCCACAAATGCGTCGGCCAGTGCGACGGCTGCGGCTAATTCGGCGACGGCGGCCGCAGGTAGTGCTACCACGGCGGCTGAAAAAGCGGCAGAAGTTATCCATATCGTAGGCGGTAAGTTTGGCTATCGTCAAGAAGATACACGCTATAACGTAGGTGACATGGCGTTCTTCACCTGGACGATGAACACAATGTATATCGAATGTACCACGGGTGGCGTTACGGCCTCCGGCGATTTGGTAATAAATAATCCATCGGTCGGTGACGTGGTGCAAGATGGTACTGTGGTTTGGACGGTGCGTCAGTTTGCAGGCGCAAGTGTAGCTACAGACACAAGAGAAGGCATAACTAAGATATACGGTACCACAGGAAATAATACGGACGGCACTATGACACAGTCGGCTATAACGTCTGCTATTAACTCAGTCACTCCTGGTACTGCCACAGATACTACCGCAGGCGTTACAAAAGTATATACTACCACAGGAAGTAATACCGATGGCACTATGAGCCAGGCGGCTATCACGTCGGCTATTAACAATGCTGCACCTGGCACTGCTACAGATACTACGGCAGGTATCACCAAAGTATATCCCACTACAGGTAGTAACACAGACGGCACTATGAGTCAGTCAGCAATAAGTGCAGAGTTCTCCGATATCAATACTGATATTACAGACCTACAAACCGATGTGGGGACAGCACAAAATGATATAGTTTCGTTAGGTGGTGACGTTGGGTTAGCTCAGTCAAATATCGGTATTCTGCAAAATAGCATGACCACGGCACAGGGGAATATAGGTACACTCCAAACAAGTATGGCAACAGCGCAGACAGATATTACCAATCTGCAAAGTGCTATGTCTATGACTTATAAAGCAAAAGGCAGTATCGCTTTTGCGAATTTGCCTGCAACGCTGACCAGTGAAATGTTAGGTTGGGTATACAACATCTACGATGATTTCACGACGGATAGCCGTTTTGTGGAAGGGACAGGCAATGATTATTTTGCCGGCGAAAATGTCGCAGTCGTCGAATATCAGACCGGCGTTTACAAACTTGACGTGCTCTCCGGCTATATCGACCTGTCAAATTATCCGCGTGTAGTTAGCTTTGACTCTTCCACAGGCACACTGACGTTATCGACACTGTAAGGAGGCTATATCATGACTTATGAAGAACGTATTGCAAAATATGGCGAACGCATTTTAGCAGGGAAAATGACAATCGACCGTGTGCCTGCAAGGTATAAAAAGGACGTGGAGGCGTGGCTTGAAGAACACGGAGGTGAGTCTAAATGACCATGATTCATAATGGCGTGGAGGTAAAGAGTGTTATTTATAACGGTACAGACTTAGATAAGGTTATAAATAATGGGGTTACTGTCTTTGAAAAAGCGCCGTCGGCTGACCCGGTATTTGCAAATAATACCCCGGAACAAATTCAAGCTGCGGTAAGAGCAGGTATAGCGTCTACTCTTTGGAGAGTAGGTGACAAAATTCCTATTAAACTAAAAGGTACTGTCGGTAACTTATCACTTAACGGCACATATTACGCATATATTATCGGCTTTGACCACAATAAAGCCTTGGAAAGTGGCGGAGCACACAATATACATTTGCAGTTTGCTAAGACCAGCGGTGGAACTGTTATTGCTTTTGCTGACTCAAAATACGGTGGTAACTGCGGAGGTGTTAATGGATTCTTTTCGATGAACGCCACTAACACAACTAGTGGCGGTTGGAAATCGTGTCAAATGCGAACAAATATCTGCTCAGCATTTTTCAACGTTTTGCCGACAGAATGGCAATACATTATAACAGAGTGTACCAAGTATTCAGATAACGTCGGAAACGGAAATGGAACTGCAAGCGCAGTTACAGCAACGCAAGACAAGATATGGTTGCCCGCGCAGTTTGAAATTTACGGAACGCGAAGTTTAGCTAACCAGTACGAGCAGAACAAGCAAGTACAGTATAGCGTTTTTGCTGACACCGCAGGAAAGCAGAAATATAAACATGACGCTACAACGACAGGCGCTTATTGGTGGTCACGCTCAACAAATGGTGGCAGTAATACAGCATGGTGTGACAATCGACCTAACGGAACTGTAACTAGCTCTTACGCAAATCTTAGCAGGGCTTTTGCTCCATGTTTCCAAATTAGCTAACATGGAACCAACCAAAGCAGAACGCATAATCATGATACTGCTAGTGATAGCTATAGTGATGGTTATGTGGTGGATAGTAAGTGATATTTAAGGAGGAATGAGAATGAATTTTGGTGAAGCTATTCAAGCAATGAAAGACGGAAAGCGTGTATGTCGTAAAGAGTGGAAAAACGACACATGGATTACTGTTGATTACATAGGAAGTTGTCCGCCATTTGTTTCTCCATATATTTCTTTAGGCAGAGATAATTCTTTTGATGGGCATAAAACGTGGATTCCAAGGCCAGACGATATGCTGGCAGAGGATTGGGAAATAAAAGCCGAACCGCCAAAAGCCAACAATGACATGAAAGGGCTGCTGCATCTCTCCTTGATTATGTTCTTCTTTGCGTTGGAAAATCTTCATAGCGAAAAAGATACATATAGTCCGTTTTGTGGAAAGAGCAGAGATTAACACAGCCGGGGGGTGGTCACATTGGACGACAAAATCATGCTCAAACTATCAGAGATTTCGGAACGGCTTGTGAGGGTAGAAACATTGCTAGACAAACTCACGGATGATAACAAGCTGATACGGGAAAAGCTGAATAACCACGAAGGGAGGTTGCAGGATTTAGAGCAACACAAAACCTCTGTTATCAGCGCAAAGGATATATTCACATGGAGTGTCATGGCGGCAATTGCTCTGTGGGGGGTGCTGAAATGAAGGAAATAATCACCAAGGACAACATCTGTGCATTTGCGTTAGGTGCCGCGCTGTTAGCGTGCATTGTCCTTGGTTACAATGACAATGTAGCATGTACGATAGCAGGTAGCTTAGGTGGTGTCATAACGGGAAAGGCACTAGCAGGGGGCGGCACAAGTGGAGAAAGAAAGTCTTAAGGGAAAAGACTGTAAGGAAATGACACTTGGGGAGCAGCTATTATTTGTAGAGTGTTTTCTCCCCGACGCGTGGGAATATTTGCACGACATAAGCAAGATACGATTGCCGAAGTTTGATGAGAACGATGAGATTATAAAGGAGGATTAAACATGAAGGTATTTATCAATTGTGGTCATGCACCGAACGGAAACCCTGACCCCGGAGCATGCGGTTGTGGTCTGCGTGAGTCTGATGTAGCCGCTACGGTTGGTCATTTAGTGGAGGGCTATTTGCAGGCCGCAGGCTGTGATGTAGTAACGCTACAATCCGATTCTCTTAGTGAGATTTGCGACGCTGCTAACGAATGGGGCGCAGATGTGTTTGTGTCGATTCACTGCAATTCTGCTGCTAGTGAATTCGCGCGTGGTGTGGAAACCTTTTCTTATCCTGGCAGTATTGGTGGCCGCGATGTTGCAGGTTGTATTCAGCGTCAGATTGTCGGCGCGTTTGGTGAGATTGACCCAGACTTCCCAGACCGTGGACTAAAAGAAGCTAATTTCTATGTTGTTCGCAATACAGACATGCCTGCTTGTCTTGTCGAGCTTGCGTTCATCAACAACGAGGAGGACGCGGCACTTCTCAAATACCATGCTGATGATTTTGCCCGTGCCATTGCTAGAGGCGTAACTGACTACGAACAGGCAATTAGTTAAGGAAAGTTAAGGAAAGTCAAGGAGTAAGTCAAGGGAAAGTCAAGGGAAACATAAAATGTAAAGACCAAAACATAAAATGTAAAATCAAAATGTAAAGGAGTGTTGACTTATGAGTGATTGGGTAACGATTCGCGATTCCGTTCTTGAGGCACTGAAACTTGAAGAAGTCGGCAAAGGCTTGAAGGATAAGTTTGTCGGCTGGGTAGGCACGGAAGGCGTAGAGTTTGCACAGGCTCTTGTAGACGAAATCAAGGCAGAGTGCAAAGCAGACGCACCGAACGAAAGTGGCTGGTGTCGTATTCGTGATACCTTTGTTGTGCCGGTTGCGCTTGATATTGGCATGGTATTGCTCAAGTTGATTATCGAGAAAGCGGCGGCAGAAGAAGCAAAATAATAACTGCATACATGAGCACGGCTTTGTAGTAGGGCCGTGCTTTTTTTTTATTTAACTGAATAGCAAAGGAGCATACAAGGTATGAACCAAAAATCGAAGGACGCAAGGACGCGACTGAAAAAGTCAACGCGGAAAGAGTTTGAGACTTTGGTTTATGAAGATATGTT
>Ga0256405_10002401_pt1 | contig 43301 bp, 46 predicted proteins | sample RumenRJG_02DNA_FD_189096 | JGI IMG/M metagenome (GOLD analysis project Ga0256405, IMG submission 189096) | Bovine rumen microbial communities from Lethbridge, Alberta, Canada - RJG_02 | ecosystem: Host-associated > Mammals > Digestive system > Stomach > Rumen | place: Canada: Alberta... | reverse complement strand
TTCATTTGAGCCCTTTCTCCGGGATGACATTTACGTCTGCATTTATCATTTTAGGATTCGGCTTCCGTAAACATTCTGTATTTCAGCTTCTTACGCGGATTTGTCACTAAGCAAAATTTTTTTTTCTCGCCATTTATCTCCCGACAAAACGAGAAAATCACATTTAGATTTCCCACACGCTGTTTTCCAGGCTGCCGATTTTGCGAACCAAGAACCTGTGTTGTTGTTACTTGGTGATACTCTTTATCGTACAGATAGTAATAAACCTTGTGCTCTTCAATTGATAGAGAAATACGAGCAGTATAATAAACTGATGGTATCCATTCATCCTGTTCCATTGGCAGAAGTTTCTCATTATGGTATTCTTTCAGGAACATGGGAGGATAAGAATGAAACAGAACTAAGCATTTCTCAGATGAACGAGAAACCAAAGGCTAGTTATGCAGAGGAGTTCTTGGGGGTTAAGTGTAAAGACGGAGTGCGTAAGTATATGTCGGTTTTTGGCCAATATATTCTTACGCCAGAAGTTTTTGATCAACTCCGTTCAGATATAGCTAGTGCAACAGATCCAAATAAAGAGATTGAGTTGACGTCAGCACTTGATAAAGTGAGAGAGCAAACAGGCATGGTTGGCATCCAACTTCAGGGAAGAATGTATGATATGGGTAATTATAATGCGTTCAAGAATTGTGTAAATGATTTTTCAAAGTAATATTTATATGAAGAAAATACTTGTAACAGGCGGTGCCGGGTTTATAGGCTCACATACCGTTGTGGAATTGCAGAATGCTGGTTATGAACCGGTTATTGTAGATAACCTCTACAATGCTTCTATTGACGTCATTGACAATATCGCAAAGATTACGGGAAAGAAACCTGCTTTTGAAAAAGTAGATTGTTGTGATAAGGATGCAATGAAGGCCGTATTTGAAAAGTACGGAGACATTCAGGCAATTATTCACTTTGCTGCATATAAGGCTGTGGGAGAGTCAACGGAGAAACCGAGGGAGTACTACCGCAATAATCTTGTGTCCCTCTTGAACCTATTGGATTTAATGCCAGAATTTGGAGTGAAGGGTATAGTATTCTCCTCTTCATGTACAGTTTATGGCCAGCCCGAACATGTTCCTGTGAACGAACAAAGTCCTATTCTTCCTGCCAACTGTCCATACGGTAACACCAAACAGATTTGTGAAGAAATTATCCGAGATACAGTAGCAGCCGGTGTACCTATAAAGAGCATTCTACTCCGTTATTTCAATCCTATTGGTGCACATCCTTCTTCACTGATTGGAGAGTTACCAATTGGCGTTCCCTTGAATCTTGTTCCGTATATCACTCAAACTGCTATTGGAATCCGTGAGCAATTAAGTGTATTTGGTGATGATTACAATACTCGAGATGGTTCATGCATTCGTGATTATATTGATGTGGTAGATTTGGCAAAAGCGCATGTTTTAGCAATTATTCGAATTCTGGAGAAAGATGCAGATAAGGTTGAAGTATTTAATCTCGGAACTGGTAATGGCGTTTCTGTATTAGAATTAATCCATACATTCGAAGAAGCAACAGGCGTGAAATTGAATTATAAAATTGCACCTCGCAGACCCGGTGATGTTGAACAGGTTTTTGCTGACTGCACAAAAGCAAACGAAGTACTGGGATGGAAAGCTATGGTTCCTTTGAAGGAGACTTTGCTGAATGCATGGAACTGGCAGAGAAAATTGCGAGATAATGGTATAATGTAAATGTTGAAGTATATGTATGATTATTTAATAGTAGGTGCAGGCTTATATGGTTCTTTGATCGCATATAGAGCAAAGCAGGCAGGGAAATCTGTATTAGTGATAGACAAACGTCCGCAAGTAGGAGGCAATCTCTATTGTGAAGAAATTGAAGGTATTCAAGTCCATAAGTATGGCCCGCATATTTTCCATACATCCAATAAGGAAGTTTGGGATTTTGTAAATTCGTTAGTTCCATTTAACCATTTCCGATATTGTCCATTGGCATATTATAAAGGTAATCTTTATCATTTGCCTTTTAATATGAATACGTTCTATGAACTCTGGGGTACAAAGACACCAGCCGAAGCCAAAGCAAAGATAGAAGAACAACGTAAAGAGATTAAAGGAGAACCTCAGAATCTGGAGGAACAGGCTATATCACTTGTAGGACGTGAAGTATATGAGAAACTGATAAAATGCTATACAGAAAAGCAATGGGGTAGAGATTGCAAAAATCTCCCTCCGTTTATTATTAAAAGATTGCCCGTTCGTTATTGCTATAATAACAACTATTTTAACGATTGCTATCAAGGAATACCCATTGGCGGTTACAATAAGTTGATAGATAGGCTGCTTGAAGGAGTTGAAGTCCTTGTGAATGTGAATTTCAACGAACATCGTGATGAATATAGTTCAAAAGCAGAGAAAATAGTGTATACAGGGGCAATTGATGAGTTCTTCGATTTTAAATACGGCCCATTGGAATATCGCAGCCTTAGATTTGAAGAAGAAATACTTGATCAAGAAAGCTATCAAGGTAATATAGCAGTGAACTACACTGATCATGACCATCCTTATACACGTATAGTGGAGCATAAGTATTTTGAATTCGGAACCCAGCCAAAGACTGTTATAACGAAGGAATATTCACAGGAATGGAAACTTGGTATGGAACCATATTACCCTGTTAATGATGCGAAGAATAGTGAGAGGTATAATCAATATAAAGCTGAAGCTGACAAATTGGACAATGTTGAATTCTATGGAAGGTTGGCAGAGTATAAGTATTATGATATGCATCAGATAGTTGAAAATGTGATTAAAATGAAAATATAATGGAAAACGAAATTTTTATCAATAAAAATAGCCTTGCGGAGATAGAAAATGTAGCTGCAATAGAAATATTAAATTGTTCCGAGAAGGAATTGAAGTATACTATTGGAATTGTAACTTACAAAAGACGTCACGATTTAAAAGAAGCTATTGACAGTGTTTTAAATCAAGAAAGCGATATTAAATTCAATATTCTCTTAATTGATGATAACCCTCAAAGGAATGATGAAACAGAACAACTGATTACCGAAGAATACTGTAATGTTCCAAGATTGACGTACTTGAAAAATACCAAAAATCTAGGACAAGCTGGTAATTGGAATCGTTTATTTCAGTTTTGCAAAACGAAATATTTGATTATGCTACATGATGATGATGTTTTGTTTCCTTCTTTTTTGAGAAGAATCGATCATTTTGCTAACAAATATAATTCTGTTTCGATGCTTAATTCTGGAAAAGTGAATTGGCATGGGAACGAGTTAAATTGCAATTATCCAGAAAGTGAACGGCTGTATTCTTTCGGAAAAAATACACAATTTCCATTTTTTATGACTGGTGCGCCAACAGGTTGTTTATTTAATGTTAACGATGTGAAGGAAATAGGTGGTTTTGACCCTAAAACATTTCCGTCGATTGATTATGTGTTTTCCCAAAAAATGTGTATGGCAAATAAATTAGTTCTCGCTACAGAAGAAAAACTAATGTATTATAGAGTTGTTGGAAATGCATCCAGTAAAGCAGAAACCCAAATATTGTGGTTAGATGTTGAATATAAAATTCGCCAGGAATTGGCGAAAATTTTAAATATTGCTAATTGGAAACGGGACCTCGTTCTATTCTTTGAGATGAAATGGCGATTAAGATTACTTAATAGATTATGCCCTGGCTACACTTATAAAAATTATAAGCCAGGAGGGAAATTATTTGCTTTATTCTACGGGATTTATTTCTCGCTATTAAGAAAATATTTGATAGAAATAAAATAAAGAATATCTTGAACATTCATTCATGTTTTTATGCAAAAATGCATAACTACTGTTGGTTATATTAACAACATCTTCGATTAATGAGTAACACGATTGAAATTGCAAAGAAAGATATAATCTGGAGTTATCTTGCCAAGATATTTTCTATGACTTCAGGCCTTATGGTTCTTCCTTTTGTACTTAACAAGTTAACAGCAGAAGAAGTTGGTCTAAATTATTTAATGCTGACAATAGGATCAATGGTCTCTTTGTTGGATTTTGGCTTCTCTCCACAATTTGGTAGAAATATAACCTATGCTTTTAGCGGAGTAAAGGAACTTTCAAAAGAGGGTTTGGACAGTCAATCTAATGAAATGCCGAATTATAGATTGGTCGCAATGGTCATAAAATCTGCTCAATTCATATATAGGTATATGTCGTTATTAGTACTGATGATTATGATGACTGGCGGAACCTACTATATATATCGAGTAACTGATGGCTTTAACCAAGTACACAATTCGTTATTGTTGTGGATTGTTTATTCATTGTCCGTATATTTTAATATTTATTTCAATTACTATAGCGGATTACTTACAGGTAGAGGAATGATATATGAATTCTCGGTTTCCACTGTTCTTGCAAAAGGCTGTAATGTAATATTGACCTTAGTATTGATATTTTTAGGATGGGGTCTGATGTCTATCGTTTTGGCAAATCTTATTTCACCTTTTATACAACTATATTATTCATATAGGAAATTCTACGACGAAGAGTTAAAAAATAATTTACCAAATGATATTAGTAAGGAGGAAATAAGAGAAACTTTGCAAATAATATGGTATAATGCAAAGCGATTGGGAATTGTATTTGTCGGAGCATATATTATCAACAAATTGGGAGTGTTTATTGTTGGTCTCTATTTGACACTTGATGTTGTAGGCTCGTATGGCTTACTAACACAACTTGGCTCTGTACTTGTTACAAGTTCATCTGTACTTTTTGTATCTAATTTGCCCAAATTTTCAAATTATCAAATTAAGCATGATAAGGAAGGATTAAGAGACCTTGTATCTTCAACGATACTTATGTATTGGTTGTGTATGGTAACGGGTAGCATTGTATTATTAATATGGGGAAATGACATATTGAGACTAATAGGTTCTAACACCTCACTTCCATCGGGGGCAATATGTTTAGCTTATTTGATAGTTATTGCTTTGGAAAACAATCATAGCAACTTTTCATCAATAATTGCAGCTTCAAATAAAATACCTTTTGTAAAAGCATCATTAATTTCAGGCATGTTTATTGTCTTGTTTTCATTTTTATCATTGGAGTTTACGTCACTCGGATTACTTGGTGTGATATTAGCACAAGGATTGGTACAACTTGTATATAATAATTGGAAATGGCCTAAGTGGGTTCTTGACGATTTAGAAATGAAACCTCTAAATGTCTTAGTAAGAGGATTCGATTATTTTACGTTTCGAATAAAAGCATATTTTTAATGGATAAAATCGGGATTGTTTTATGTGACACGTTGCCTATGCCTCCTGTGAAGGGGGGGGCTGTTGAAAATCTTCTTCAGACAATTATTGATCAAAATGAACGGCAGGGTGATTTGGAATTGTTGGTATATTCAATATGGGATAAAAAATTAAACGAGGTTTCTTTAAAATTTCATAACACGCAATATATATATTATCGACCATCAAAGCTTCAAAGAGCAGGGGATATTTTATTGAAAGTGTTAAGGCGTATATCTCGGCAGTGGTTTTCTAAACTTACACCTTCTCTTTATGAGATAGAAGCATATCTTTCATTAAAAAAACAGGGAGTACGAAAAGTTATACTCGCTAATTGTCCATATTATGCACCATATATCAATAGAAAAAATGAATTTCATTTGATACAATATCTGCATAATGATTATTTAAAAGAGAAGAACGCGCTGACAGCAAAGGTGTTTCAGCATACTCAGCAATATATAGGTGTGAGTGAATTTATAACAAAACGAGTAAAAGAAGCTGTTGATAATGATATACAAATAGATGTATGTTATAACGGAATCGAAATTGACCTTTTTTCAAATATTAATCAGAGTGATGTAGCGGCATTACGAAAGAGACTTCAACTAAAAGAAGATGATAAAGTGATTGTTTTTGTTGGGCGACTAACAGAAAATAAGGGAGTAATGGAGTTGCTGAAGGCTTTCGGACGATTGTCAAAGGAACATACTAACTGGAAACTTGTAATAGTCGGTGGCTTGTCATTCTCGTCAGATAAGGTTAACGAATATGTTGCTAAATTGAAGCAGACAGCAGATAAAATTGGCAACCAAGTTCGAATGGTCGGGTATGTTGATTACAGATTAATACCCGTCTATCTCCATACTGCTCATTTATGTGTAATACCATCTACAGAATATGAATCATTTAATCTTTCATCAGTAGAAGCCCAGGCGTCAGGTCTACCTGTTATTGTAAGTGATGCAGGTGGCATCGTGGAGACGGTGACGGACAAATCAGGTGTTATTGTTAAACGTGATGGGTTTTTTGTTGAAAATATAGCAAAATCGATTGAGCTGATTTTGGCTGATGATGGGCTGAGAGAACGTATGAGCGAGGCGGCAATAGAGAGTGCCAATCGTTACCCAGCAGAAGCGATGTACAGAAAGTTTGTGGAATTAGTGAAATGAATATTCTTTTTGTTTATAATTCACCTATCATTCCTGAGAATGGTGGTGTTCAGAGAGTAACTTATGTATTAGCTTCGTATTTTGAAGAGCAAGGGCATAAGGTACATTTTCTTTCACTCCATAGCCAGAAAATGATGGATGATCGCCAGTTTGTGCTGCCTGACTCTTCTCATAGTAATACTAAAAAAAATGTTAATTATTTATCAGAACTGTTAGTAAAACAGAATATTGATGTTATAATTAATCAAGACGGACTAAATCCTGATACAACGGGTTTGGTTTTATCATGCGAGCATAATGGTATTAGCATTATATCAGTAGCACATAATTCTATAATTGGTGCAGTGCAGCATTTCCGTTATTCACGCTATGATCTGTTTAAGCGCATGCATTTAACATGTGTTTTACCAATTTTTGATTGGAGGCCAATAAACAGAACGTTATTGTGGTTGTTCAAACTAACGCATAAATCTTTCTTTAATAAAGTAATAAAAGAATCTGATAAATATGTATTATTATCAGATCGTTATCTTCTGGAACTGGAATATATATTAGGCAAACTTGGTCATAGCAATATTGTTGCTATAAGCAATCCATGCACCATTGTGAATGATAATGTAGATCTGGAAAAGAAAGAAAAAGTTATGCTTTATGTTGGTCGGATTGATTTTTCTCAAAAGCGGAATGATTTATTATTGAAGGTATGGGAAAAAGTTAGTCGTGAGGTGCCTGATTGGAAATTAGTCGTAGTAGGTGGTGGACCAAATCTTGATAAGATTAAGGACGTTAGTTTAGAAATGATGTTGAAAAGGATTGAATTTGTGGGGCAAGCCTCCCCTAGCACCTACTATCATAGGTCTTCATTATTTTCTCTTACATCTTCTTTTGAGGGCTTTCCCCTCACTCTTGTTGAGGCGATGGCTAATGGAGTTGTGCCGTTAGCATTTGATAGCTTTGCCAGTTTAAGAACAATAATTGATGATGGACGGAATGGTTGCGTTGTTAATCCGTTTGATCTGGATGAATATGCAAGAAGAGTTGTGATGTTAATGAAGGATGATGTGTTAAGACGAGAATATGCGTTAAATGCACTTGAGAAATCAAACGTGTTTACTCTTGAGTCGATAGGTCAGGAATGGGAGGAACTATTTAAAGAAATGAATAATGACTAAGATCGATAAATTAAAATACTTCATATACTGCTTGGAATTATTCTTCTTTGAATCATTCCTTTGTTTTTGTTCAATACTTGGTATACATATTGGTAAAGGTGAAAGTTCTCCTATATACTTATTATTTAATATAGTTCTCTTTTTGGTAACTTCATTTTTTTTGTTTTTCGACTTAAAAAAAAGTATAAGGCATATTAAAAAGAAATTGTTTCTTCTCCTTCCTGTCGTAATGACAATAATATTTCTTTTTGAATATGCAATTACCAGTGGAAGTGGCTTAGAATGGACATATAAGGCTTATAGAAGTTTTGTTCTTTATTGCATCCCTGCTATTTACATTGGAATTGATTTAACAGTTGTAGGCAAATTGAAGAACATTTATCCTTATCTCGATCTTTTAGCGGTCATCATGTCTGTTGGACTACTAAGAGGAGTCGCTAATTCATTGGAGTCAGGTATTGTTTCACTATTGGGCGAAGGCGGAGATTATAACAACATTGCCTATACATCGGCTGTATGTTTCGCTTTTGTTTATTATGGTTTCCTTTCTAATAGAAAAGATCGTTTCTCTATATTTCAAAGTAAACTGTTTCGTATAATAAGTCCGTTCTTAATGATAGGTTTGGCCGTAAGTGCATTAGCTTCTGGAGGAAGGGGAGGTTCTTTGTTGTTAATTATTTATTTCATTACACTCTCTTTAAAATTTATTAGTAAAAAGAATATTTTTCGCACAATTATTATTTCTATACCAGTCTTTCTAATTCTAATTATTTCTGCTTTTAAATATATAGAATCCAATCCTGCATTATCCTCTGTATACGAGTATGGTGTAGGCCGTGCTTTTGAATATATATCTGATGGTGGAATTGATACTTCAAAATCTTCCAACAGAGATGAGATTTATGTTCAGACATGGAAGACTATAGAAGATAACCCAATTATTGGAAATGGGCTGTTCAGGACAATAGGAGTTATTGGTTATCCACACAATTTTATTTTAGAGGTTTTACTTGATGGTGGCTTTTTATTCTTATTCTTTTGGCTAGCAGTCTTATACAGAACTGCTATGAAGCTACGGAAAATTGTTCGATGTGATAAGGATATGTATTTTCTGGTCATTATTGTACTATATTTAATGGTGGATCTTATGTTTAGCGGTTCATATTTAATGTCTGGTCTTTTTTGGTTCGTTTTAGCATCCATTTACCACTATAATTTCGTAAATTATGAAAAAAATTTTAATATTGCAAAATGAATTATCTCCATATAGTGTGCCAGTATATAACAAAATAGCTGAGCATTATGATTTAACAGTTGGATATTATCTTAAAGACAAGTCTTATGGTATATGCAATTTTCACAAGAAGCATTTTGATTATATAGAGACTTGCTCATTTGTTATTGTTAAAGGCCTTAAAAGTTATGTGAGTCAATTTGATTTAGTAAGCATCCTCCCTGATTTACATATTATTAGCTATTGGTCACTTTTATTCATGCCGCATAGTTTTAAGATTACGAGTTGGAGTATTGGATTTCGCGTTTCGTATGTACATCCTTATATTACTAACAGGAAACATGTAATTGCTGACAGATTAATCCAAGAATTTTTTAATCGCTGTGATGCTAATATTTTCTACATGGAAAAAGCAAAGGAGTTTTGGAAAGATACGAATGTTGACATGAGCAAGGTATTTGTTGCACCCAATACGACAGAAGTAATCCCTATAACTATAGAAGACGGAAATAAAAAAGATTTTCTTTTTATAGGTACTCTTTATAAGGGTAAGGGGATTGATTTACTTCTGGAATCTTTTCTTAAAGCGGTTAAGGTGGACGGAATAGATAATAAATTACATATAGTAGGTGATGGCGAAGAAAGAAATGAAATAGAAACATTTGTAAAGGAACATCATATGGAAGATAAAGTTATACTTCATGGCGCAATTTTCGATGAGAAAAAGCTAGCAGAATTATTTGGTATATCATTGTTGTGTATATCTCCGACCCAAGGTGGTCTTTCTTGTCCTAAAAGTATGGGATATGGTGTCCCCTTTGTTACAAGAAGTGATGCAATAACGGGGGGCGAAATATATCATATAACTTCAGGGGTTAATGGTGTTATATATAAGCATGACATTGATTTAACCTCTATAATAAGAGATGCAAGTCTTAATCGAGAAAAATATATTGAAATGGGGAAGAGAGCACAGAAATACTATTATAATAAAGCCACAATCAATCACATGGCAGAAGGCGCCATGTCAGCTTTTGATTTTGCTCTTAATATTAAATAAAAATGGGAAGAACTGCAATTATTAATACATGTAATACAGGTAGTACGGGTAAAATCGCAATTGGATTGTATAATTACCTAAAAAAGAATGGCAGAAATCCTCTTTTCTTTTATGCAAGAGGGACACAATCAGATAATCCAGACTTTATTAAGTTTGAGAGTATAATGGAAGTGCTCGTGCATTATGCGTATACTCGAATAACAGGTCATCTCAACGGTGCTTCATGGATGGCAACGAAGAGATTAGTTAGTCTATTGAAGGAAAATGAAGTTACAGATGTTTTCTTAATAATTCTTCATTCTCATTATCTAAATGAAAAAATATTGTTGGATTATATAATAAATGCCGGCATACGTGTAGTGTACATAATGGCAGATGAATCTCCATTTCTGGGGAATTGCGAGTATAGGTATGGATGTAATCAATACCTGAATAATTGTTCTGATTGTCCCAAATTAAACAGACTACAAAGATGGTTGTGCAAAAATCCTTCAGAAAAGGCGTTCATGCTAAAACAGGAATGCTATAAAAAAATAGATAAAATAGTTTTTGTAGGGCCTGAATTTGTAGTTAAAAATGCAACGAAATCTCCTTTGATGAATGGAAAAAGGTTAGAAATTGTTGATGAAGCTGTGGATGTGTTGACATATAGACCACAAGAAACACAGCCTTTAAGGATGGCACTTGGTATAGATGATAGTAAGATCGTGATAGTCTGTGTCGCTCCGTTGTCTTATGAGAGGAAAGGTGTCGTCTATTTTATTGAAACAGCAAGACGGATGGAAAAATTCAATCAATTCGTATTTGTTCATGTTGGATATGACAAGAAAGAAATTAAGGATTTACCTTCTAATTTTATTGCTATCGGATATGTGAGGGACCAAGATACCTTGGCTCAATATTATTCAATGGCTGATTTGTTTGTATTTCCAAGCCTTCATGATACGATGCCAAATGCCTGTTTGGAAGCATTAGCGTGTGGGTCACCTCTGCTATGTTTCAACACATCAGGGATGCCTTATATGGCAGATGAAACGGTAATGACATTAGTAGAGAGCAAAAATGTAGATCAAATGGTCGGGGTGATTAATAAGACAAAGAAAAAGACACAATCAACTATTGATACATGTAGGAACTATGCTTTGAAGCGTTTTGATAATCAAAAATACTTTGAGAAACTTGTGTTAGTTATGAATTCAATTAAATAAATTTTTATTATATGATTCCATTTAACAAACCCTACTGCTCTGGGCAAGAGCTGAAATATATCGAGGAAGTTTGCCATTCGACAACGATGTCTGGCAATGGTGATTTTACGAAGAAATGCCATCACTTTTTTGAAGAGAGATATGGTTTTAAAAAGTGCTTGTTGACAACATCTGGGACGGATGCTTTGGAGATGTGCGCAATGCTTTGTGATTTAAAACCGGGTGATGAGGTTATAGTCCCTTCTTATACTTTTGTTTCTACAGCGCTAGCATTTCTCCGTGAAGGAGCTAAAGTGGTTTTCGCTGATAGTAGTTCAGATAATCCGAATTGTGAGGCCGCTAACATTGAACCCCTTATCACTAATAAGACCAAGGTTATTGCAGTGGTTCATTATGCCGGTGTGGCTTGTGACATGGATGCCATTATGGCTCTAGCAGATAAGCATAATTTGTTGGTTGTTGAAGATGCCGCACATAGTATAGATTCATATTATAAAGGCAAACCTCTTGGTGGAATTGGACATCTTGGTGCATTCTCTTTCCATGAGACTAAGAACATCAGTAGTGGCGAGGGGGGGATGCTTGTTGTCAATGACGAGCGTTTTATTCGCCGTGCTGAAATTGTCTGGGAAAAGGGAACCAACAGAGCAGAATTTTACCGAGGAATGGTGAACAAGTATGGTTGGTGTGACATGGGTAGTTCATTCCTTCCTTCTGAGTTTAATGCAGCCTACCTTTGGGCACAGTTAGAACAGATGGATGATATCCAGAATAAACGTAAGCATATTTGGAGGATGTATGATGAGGGGTTGAGAGGGGAAATAGATCCGTTAATCAAGCTTCCAGTGATTCCTGAATATGCAACTAATAATGCACATATGTATTATATAGTATGCCCTTCTTTGGATTATCGAACAAAACTGATGTCATACCTTAAAGAGAAAGGAATTCAAACAACATTCCATTATTTGCCTCTCCATTCTAGTGTATATTATCATGATAAACATGATGATCGTGAATTGCCAAATTGTGACAGATATGGTGATTGCCTTGTCCGCCTCCCATTATTCTATGAGTTAAAAGATATGGAATTAGAATATATTAATAAAAAGATTTTGGAATTTTGTTCAATAAGATGAAAGGTGTTTTATAAATGATATGTGTTATGTTAAATAATCTTATGAAGCTGGGGAGGCTGTCCGAAAAACTCTGACATAGCAATCTAACGTTTTTATTTATAATCATTTGAATATCAAAAAGTTTAATGGTTTTTAACCTGAAATATTCGTTATTCTGCGATATTTTTTGTACCTTTACATTCAAATCAAGGTATCAGAGATATGGCATATTTAAAGGGTGAAGACCGCCGACAGTACATACTTTTTCCTCCCTGTCTTGACGAATTCATAGGAGAGGATGCTCCTGTACGACTGTTTGATGCATTTGTTGACCAGATAGACATGGAAGAGTTGGGATTCCTGAGATATCAGCCTGCAGAAACAGGTACTCCCGGATATGATCCGCGTGACCTGATGAAGCTGTACATATACGGCTGCTATTATGAGGTTCGCTCCTCTCGCAAGCTTGCTCGCCAGTGCTGCATTAATCTGGAGGTAAAATGGCTTATCAACAATCTTGAGCCAGATTTTCGCACTATTTCTGACTTCCGCAAAGACAACAAGAATGCCATTACTAAGACCTTCAAGGAATTCAATCGTTTTTGTCGTCAGGAGAACCTGTTCTCGAAGAACTATATCTCTGTTGACGGCAGTAAGTTCAAGACCGTGAATGCTAAGGACAAGAACTTTACGCTGAACAAGCTGGATGACAGAATTCTCCGTCTTGACCATCAGATAGATCACTATCTTCAGGAACTTGACGAATGTGATGCTGATGAGAGCCGTAAGCTTACAAAGGAGGATATAGAGAAAAAACTCGATGAGTACAAGAACCGCAAGGAACGCTATGAAGGCTATCGTGAACAACTGGAGCAGACGGGTGAAAAGCAGATTTCTCTGACTGACCCGGATGCTAAGCTGATGAAGGCCAACGAAGGCTTCTGTGTCGGGTATAACACTCAAGTGGCTGTGGATGCAGAGAGCCATATGATAGCAGGTTTTGATGTGACTAATTGTCCTACGGATCATGGGCAGCTGACAAAACTTTCTGAAGAGGTAAAGCAAGACTATGGAGTGGATGTCCTTGAGGCGACGGCAGATAAGGGATATGTATGTCCAGAAGACCATGCAAATGCACTTGCCTCAGGCATTGTGCCTAATGTCATACAATATGACAGTGGCAATACCGAGAGTGTTTGTTTCGACTATCATGAGGCAGATATAACCGAAGGGCAGAAGGCCAGTTCCAAGCCCGAAGATTTGAGGGTCTGTCTTGAGGCAGGAGTCATTCCTGATATATACAACGGCATTCTGACAGATGCCAATGTATGTGAGGTCAAGAAATACGAGGCAGATATCGCAGACTCAGAAATACTGTCAATGTCTGACGAGGAAATGAAAGCTAAAGCTGCCGAGGGTTATTTCGTTAGAGATGCGGAGCGGAATCTGGTATACTGCCCAGAAGGCCAGCTGTTACGCCAGAAGTCGATTAAGCGCAATGGTATGATACGATATTGCAACAAGCTAGCATGCCAGCACTGTAAGAACAAGTGTACCACATCAGAGCATAAAGAAGTGGACTTTAGCAAGGATAAGCTTATTATCACAGCCAAAGGATATAAACCTCAAAACTCTTCTGACGATGACCTGGACAATCCAAGGTCTTCTAAGTACAGAAAGAGAAAGGTGATCATCAGGAAGGTGGTCAAATATGTACTCCATCTGGATGAGAACAAAATGAAACAGCGAATGTGTCTCTCTGAACATCCTTTCGGAACACTGAAACGATCGCTTGGGCAATATTATTTCTTACTGAAAGGTTTCGCTAAAGTAACTGCAGAGATGGCTATGTTCTGTCTGTCATACAACATGCGTCGTGCCATAAACATTAAAGGCGTGCCAGCATTGGTGTCAGCCCTAAAATAAGAATAGGGAGGAGCATATACTCAAAAAAAAACGGCTCTATGAGGCTCATTTTAAGCCTGCAGGAGCTCATAATTCATTAACAAGGAAAAATCAAGTAAGAATCTGCCCCTTCGGTAGAGGTCTTTATATGGCTCCAAAATTACCCCAAATCAGGCTAAAATGCCTTTAAAATCAGGGTTTTCGGACGGCCTGGGGGGGGGTACTTATTCGTTAATAATGAAGGATTTAAGTCGTTTTGGTAATCGATATTCAACAAGACATTTGTTTGTTGGCGTATTGCGGATTTTTACTAACCACTCGTTTAAATTAACATTTTGGTGGAGGTTAGCATCCCATTGTAAAGAAAGTTCGAATGTCTTATGTAAAATAGCCTATCCTCTATTATATGTTATACATTCTCATAATGAAAAGCTTCTGGGTATAACACTACCTATTGGAACGCATATAGGTGGAGGATTAGTTTTTCCCCATTTTTCTGGTATTGTAATACATGGTTGTGCTATAATTGGAGAGAATTGTACAATTCACCAGTGTGTAACCATAGGTACAGAGAGGCGGAAATCAGGTTATCCTCAAATAGGTGACAATTGTGTTTTAGGAGCTGGTGCCAAAATTATAGGGAATGTCAAACTTGGGAATAATGTTATGGTAGGGGCAAACGCTGTTGTTTGTAAAAACGTTCCTGCAGGAGCGGTTGTTGCAGGAATACCTGCCAAGATTCTCAGTTTGCGTGGAGAAGATTACGTAAAATTAAGAATTTAATGAAAGTTTTATTAATTACAAGCCATTTTTACCCAGAAACCTTTCGATGTAATGATATAGCATTTGAATTGGTCGAGAAAGGGTATGACGTTGATGTGCTGACAGCAATCCCAGATTATCCTCAAGGTAAGTATTATGATGGTTATGGGATATTTAGGAAAAGAATAGAAAGAATTAAAGGAGTAAAAGTTTATAGGGCTTTTATTATACCGAGGGGGCATGGCGGTCCAATTAGATTAGCAATTAATTACATTAGTTACATTATATCTTCTATAGCGTTTGGATTATATCTTGCAATACGCTATAGGTACGATAGGATTTTTGTGCATGAAGTATCACCTATCTTTGTTGGAATACCTGCCGTTTATATTAAAAAGATACAAAAAATTCCCTTAGTTTTTTGGGTACTTGATTTATGGCCTGAAACTCTAAAAAGTTATGGTAAATTTAGTTCTGGTTTTATATATAATCAAGTTGACAAATTAACCAGATGGATTTATAATAATTGTGACAGGATCTTAATAAGCTCATTAGGTTTCAGATCTGCAATTGCAGAAAAGGGTGTTGATGATGCAATTATTAATTACTTTCCCAATTGGGCAGATAAAGACCATACTAGTAATATAGTTTATGAAATACCGGAAATGCCTCAAGGTTTTATTCTAATGTATGCTGGCAATATTGGTACAGGTCAGAACTTTATTAACTTGATGAAGGCTGCAGAGATTTTAAAGGATGATAAGAATATTAATTTTGTTATTTTAGGTGATGGTAGTATGTATAAATGGGTAGAATCTTTTATTATGGATAATAATTTATCAGATACAGTTCACCTTTTAGGCCAATTCCCATCTTATTCAATGCCTTCTTTTTATAAGAAAGCAGATGCTATGATAGTTTCACTGACTAGTGATTTTGCGCACAATAATACGCTTCCAGCCAAAGTTCAAGGTTATATGCTTGCAAAGAAACCTATTTTGGGGTTAATAGATGGGGAAGGCCAAACTATTATAAATGAGGCTAAGTGCGGTTTTGCATGCGGAGCAAATGATTATAAAGGATTTGCATCTCTTGTACGAAGAGTGGCCTCAATGGATAAGGAAGAGAGGATTAGGTTAGGCGAAAATGGGAGTAAATATAGTGTTTTACATTTCAATTACGAAAAGTGTATGAACAATTTAGATAACATTCTGAAATCATTATAATTTAACATGTTAAAGTTTCATCATATCGGCATTGCAGTTTTTAATATTGAAGTAACCGCATCTTTTTATGAACAAGGTGGTTACCACCGTTCTGCATCCATCTTTGACCCCATCCAGAACGTAAACATCTGCTGGCTCACCAAAGAAGGAATGCCCACAGTGGAACTCCTTGCGCCTGTAGATGAGAAATCACCAGTGAATAAAACACTGGAGAAAGTAGGCGTTTCTCCTTATCATTGCTGCTATGTGGTGGATAATCTGGAAGACGCTTGCGCAGAACTTAGAAAACAAAAGTATATCATGGTAAGCAAACCGGCAGAAGCCGTAGCCTTCTGCGGTAGCCGAGTCTGCTTCCTGTTTAATAAGAACGTGGGGTTAATAGAACTAGTAGAGGCCCCAGCAAATATCATAGAATGAGCTTATTCGTATTCAGAAACAACACAGTAGAAAGATTCTTCCCGAAAGACTATGCTTTTTCGGGTTATGATGACATTTCCGTCATCCCGGCTGGTGCCAACGGCTATGTCTGGTTCTATCAGGCACCGGTTGGTTACAACCGAGAGGCCTCTGTAGAGGAAGTACAGGGCTACCAACAGAAGTTTAACTTTGTTCTTGCGCAGATTGATCCGAACAAGACCGTGATTGCTCTCACCATGGAGGATATTTATGCAGTACCCTTCACAGAGGATGATTATGCGGTCCGTACAGCCATTGAGCAATACAATGCCGCCTTGTTTGATGCCGAGAAGGTGAACGCCGGCCTGAAGGTGCTTGACTACTCTGAGTTCACCAGAAACTATCCTGTGGCAGATCTCTTTGACTGGAAGTTCTATTTCATCAGTCAGATGGGTATCAATCCCAAGCTGACCAAGGATTTCCAAGCCTGGTGGAACCGCAAGCTGGAGAGCATTGCCTTGAAGCGCAAAAAGTGTATTGTGTTGGATCTGGACAACACCCTGTGGGGTGGTGTGCTTGGTGAGGATGGTATCAGTGGCATCAAGATAGGAGGTGACTACCCTGGTAAAGCCTTTGCTTTCTTCCAGAAGTCATTAATTCAGCTTTCAAAGGCCGGTGTGATACTCACCGTCTGTTCCAAGAACAATGAGGCAGATGTGTTGGAGGCCTGGGAGAAGAATCCGTTCATAGTGTTGAAGAAAGAGCATTTTGCCGCTTACCGAATCAACTGGACAGACAAGGCCACCAACATCAAGGAGCTGGCGGAAGAACTGAACATTGGTCTGGATAGTTTTGTGTTTGTGGATGACAACCCCACAGAACGGGAGTTAATTAAGCAGATGCTCCCGATGGTAAGTGTGCCGGAATTCCCTGCACAACCATATGAACTGCCTGTATTCTTCAAGCAGTTGGTCAACGACTACTTCAAGGTATATTCCGTCACCGAAGAGGACAAAAAGAAAACGGAGCAATATAAGGCCAATGCTGCCCGTGCTCAGGCACAACACTCATTTACCGACTTTGGCGCTTTCTTGGAGAGCCTTGACATACAGATAACCATTGAGGCTGCCAACGAATTCAACATCCCTCGCATTGCCCAGATGACGCAAAAGACCAATCAGTTTAACCTGACCACCAAACGTTATACTGATGCTGATGTGAAAGGGTTCTTGGCTAACGGTTGGAAGATTTGGTGCATTTGTGTGGCAGACCGCTTTGGTGACAATGGCATTACTGGTTGCATTATGGTGAATGGTGACACTATTGATACCTTCCTGCTCAGTTGCCGTATTTTGGGTAAAGGTATTGAGAAAGCCTTCATCAAGAAGATACTGGCTATGCTGAAGGAGAGTGGTGTTGAAACCGTTAAAGCTACTTATCTGCCAACAGCCAAGAATGCGCAAGTGGCAGATTTCTACGACCGTTGTGGATTCCCTTGTGTGGCAGAAAATGCAGATGGCAGCAAGGAATATGCGCTTGATTTAAACAGTGCTGATTTAGAAATTGAAAAGTATTATCACATTAATTTGAAATAGTTATGGAAGAAAAAGTATTAGAGATTCTGAAGGGTGTTCTCGTATTAGAACAAGTTGATAAAAGTATTTCATCTTCTAATTGTGACAAATGGGATTCTATGGCACAATTGAATATCTCTGTTGAACTAGAAGCAGAGTTTGGCGTGTCTTTAGAGCCTGAAGACATTGCTGCATTTTCAAGCTATGAAGATATTGTTAGAGTTCTTAAGGAGAAAGGCATCACTGATTGATGATGGAGTTTGTTAACAAAAAAACTACCGAGCTGGATGAAACAGAATTACACGATATAGTAACTCTGTTTAATACGGTATTTCACCGAGAGAGAACGGTAGAGATACTGTTAAACCAGTATACTCAAAACCCTTTTGGCACCTGTTATCATACCATGATGTATGATAATAAAGAGCTGATTGGCCATATCACTGGCTTACCCGGCTATTATAATTTGAACGGGAGGCGTATGATGGCCGTTAATCCAATTGACTTGATGATTGATGAGAGGCATCGGGGGTTACAAGGTTTTATGTTTTTGGTAAAGAAAGCTTGGAGCTATTACAAAGAACAGGGTGTTCAATTAATATATAATCTGCCCAATAATAATTCTCATCCTTTATTTATCAAGTTGAAGTGTACGCAGAACATAGGGAGCTTATATACATTTGTTTTACCCTATAGGGTAGGCGGGATAGCAAAGAACTTAAAGTGTTTAAATTTCTTGTCAATAGCCTTTAGCTGGATTTGGGTGACTGTTACGGGTTGGTTCGCTTCCAAGAAGAATTTACATTTCAGCGTGCAACGAGATTATGAAACTTTCTTAGAGAAACGATATAAGCGTTCAGACGGTAAATATTCCTTTGGTGATGTTTATGGTACCAAGTTCGTTTATAAGATAATGAACTATGAGGGAAAGCGAACGGCTTTCATAATTGATATTTACGAGAAGTCTCAAAAGGCATTCTGTGGAACAATAAATTATCTTCTAAAAAATGAAAGTAAGAACTTTGATTTGATACTTTACGTGGGTTATTTACCTTTCGCTAATCCCGGACTTATACGTGTTCCGCACAAGCTTGAACCAAGGAGCTTTAACTTTTGTGGGACAATTTTGAATGCTGAAGGACTAAATGAGCGTGATAAATATACCTTTTATAATATAGATAAATGGGATATAAATTTGGCGGATGACGATATAATTTGAGGAATGCAACGAAATAGATTATTTAAAATTTAAGTATTTAATGAATATTCTTGTGACAGGTTCCGCGGGTATGATAGGCGGATATGTGGTTAAAGGTTTGATAAAGAAAGGCCATACGGTAATAGGCGTTGACCGTGTGAAGCCTAAAGAAGATCTAGAAGGTTTAACATTTGTTGTCAATGATTTATCATCTAAGGTTGATGTGATGCGAGTGTTTGGGGAGAACAAGATAGATCGTTGCATTCATCTTGCAGCTTTAGCGCATACAAAGGGAGTGCAAGATACTTCTTTTGAGGCATTCAAGAAGGTGAATGTTGATATGGCGGAGAATGTGTTCGAAGCCTGTGCAAGGTATGATGTACCAGTATTGTTCATCAGTACTGTTGATGCCATTGGAATGGTGAAAGGATTAATTACGCCTGAAACAGAGTTGAATCCTATTTCCAATTACGGTAAGAGCAAGGCAATGGCGGAAGGCCGCTTGAAGGATATTTGTAACGTTTGGAATATCTACCGCTTCTCTCCCGTATATACAGGAGATGTGAAACGTGATATTCAGAAGCGGTATTACCTGAAATATCCTGATTGGGCGTATCTTATTGGTTGTGGACAGCAGTTTGAGGTGCTGAATGTACGGAAAGCCGTTGCCTCTATGGTTGATTGGGTGGACAAGAAGGCAGATAATACCATTCATATCATCAAAGACGAGGAACTGCTAGATAGTACTAAGGTAATTGCAGAAGAAAAGGCTGAAGGAAGAGCGAAGCATGTGCTGCATTTCCCAAGATGGATGGTGGTATGTGGGTATTACTGCATCAAAGCTATATTTGGCAAGAGCAATAAGACCTATTTAGTATTCAAGGCACTTTGGCCGTTTAGAACGCAATAAAGAAATTGAGATACAAGATTTTCATAGGTATATGTCTTGGCCTTTTGCTTATTGTTTCTTTCTTTAATTGGAGGAATGGTAAGCGGTCATTTTAGACCGTATTGCGTACCTTATATATAATGATTACCTTTGTGGCGTTTTCCCAATAGACGCAACAAAGTATGATCAACAAGAAGAAAGAAGGAGGCTTCTACGCCTCAAAAGTGAGACTGTTTCTCAATGAGTACGATGGGATACCCCTGGAGGAGTTCTGCAAGGCAGAGAAGGTCAGTTACAACAAGATGCTTAACTGCCTTGGACGGACAAACCATCAATATCATCCAGTTGGCAAACCAAAGAGTGATAAACCAATAAAGGCAGTCGAACCAGATCGACCTCTGCTTCCGTCTTTGGAACTGAAAGAGCTGGTGATAGACAAGCCTGGCAATCAAGAACCGGTCAAAGAAGATCTCTCAAGATTGACTCTGATTAAGCCCCAAACAACCAAAGTTCTTCGTGCCATTGAGAATATAAGCATAAGTATAAACAGCCGCATAGGCGTAAACATCGGCAAATGTGATGTCACCACGCTCTCTGCCTTAATCAGGGAAATGGAGGTGAACCGATGATTAACCTATCAGGCAAATTCAGATATTTTCTCTGTACAGACAATGTCACACTGCGCTTCCGTCATCGTGGACTTAGGGAATACATCAAGGGCAAACTCCATCGCGACCCCTGTAATGGCGATGTCTACATCTTCCTGTCACGTGACCTCAGCAGACTCAGAGTCTATTACTTCCACCATAATGGAGAAATCCTCACGGAAAAGATCCTACATGCACACCGGTTCACTCATCCCGTCTTTTTGGATGAGGGCAAGCATGTGTACCACATTTCGTGGTCTAGTTTCGTTTACCTGCTCGAAGGTATCATCAGGAAGGAAAAAGACGAGTATTTTGATGAGTATGAAGACGAGAAAATCGATGGTGAAGAGTTGCAAGAATCAGTGTGATTTTGTTAGTATTATTTAACTTAACTATCTGATAATTAAGCGGTTAAATACTTGCGTATATGGAGAAAAATGAGTACCTTTGTAACGTGAATAAGGCAGAGGAACAGCAGTTCGCGATACTCTCATCCAACTATCGAAGTGAGCAGGAAGAGAGGCGCAAGGCCCAGAAGAAAGCAAGTCTTCTGGAGCAGGAGAACTCTGTCCTTAAGTCTGAAAAGGCAGACATGCAAAGGCAGCTCAACCAGAAGATGGACGAGGTGGCTGACACCGTCAGGCAGATGGCCCAGTTCATGATGGGCAAAGGCCCCGTCACTCTCTCTGACTCCTTAAGGGATGCAATTGTTGCTGGTGTAAAGGAAGAATTTGAGGCAAAAATGCGTGAAGAGCGTGAAGCTCATGCAAAGGAGATGCAGTCTTTGAAGGATCAGTTTGCCCTGATGCTAGCAGCTAAGGATAATGAGATAGCAGCTTTAAAGGCTAAGAATGGTGAAGATCAAGGCGATGCTCATGGTACAGTAAGTCATGGTCAGTCAATCCCTGAAGGTATGACACCAGAAGACCGCAATAAGCAGCTTGAACAGCAGAATTCAAATCTGGCAATAGCTGCTTATGGTCAGAATTGTGAGTCAGAGAAATATAATCATGGCTGCCAGCCTCCTGTAAATGCAGATGATCTTGACCTCAATGGCGAAGAAGTGCCAGATGAACGAGTGGCCGCAATTGCACAGGAGATAAAGGTACGCAAAGACATGAAAGGTGTAGATAAGCCTCGCCGACAGCAACCCTTGGAAGAAAGCATCCTGGCAGATGAGAAGAGACAGATAATCTTGCAACCGGAAGGCATGCCTGAAGATGTATATGAGGTGGGGCGCGATTATTCTACTCGTTTTTATTATGTAAGAGGTTATATACGCTGTCAGGTAATTGCCCGTTTGAAATTCAGAGATCCACGTGGCAACTATTATCACGTAAATCTTCCGGAGAAATACAAGAACTGTATGGGTCGAACTGAGGCCACAGAATCCCTTATAGCCTATATTCTGTCACAGCATTTTGAGTTTGGTGTGACGATTGCCGATATAGAATTACAGTTAAAGCGCATGGGTCTTAACTTCAGTCATGCAACCATTATGAACTGGATTAAGATCGGAGCTGATCTATTGGAACCTCTTGATGAGCCGCTTCAACACGAAATTATTAGTAGTGGTGAAGATTACTGCGATGAGTCTACAGTTAAGACCTGTGACAAGCGTCTCCCAAATAAAGACGAGAAGGAGGATGAAGTGGAAGACGAGTTGCATTACTTCAGACGCTGGATGTACTGCCACCATGCAGGCCCGTTGAAACTAACGCAGTTTGTTTTCTTTGGTCGTGGCCGTAGGACTCAGGAGGCAATCAAGGAGTATTTCAAGGATGTCATGGATAGACTTTACCTGCATAGTGATGGTGCCAAGATGTATAAGTGCTATAATATAGCAGGTCTTATTATAAGGATTTCCTGTCTGGTGCATATGCGCAGACCATTCTTTAAGCTGAAGGATGTTTCTCAGGATGCAATGGAGATAGTGAAGTTGGCAGATAAGATCTTCCATCTTGACAAGAAGATAAAGGAGGACTTCAAAGGTAATGCAGAGCGAATCACGCAGGAGCGAGTCCTGCAGATAGGCCCAGTGCTATACACAATTAAGAATATCCTTGATATGCTTGAAAGTGCGCTCGATCAGAAGAAAGAGCCGGAACTTTTCAAGGCTGTGAAGTATGCCCTGGATGAATATCCCTGTCTGCTGAATGCCCTTCAGGATGGTACTCTTGATTTCTCGAACAATCGTTGCGAGAGGCAGATCCGAAGGCTGGCTAAATATAGAAATAATAGTTTCTTTACTGGTAGTCCTGAAGCAGCAAAAAGATTGGCAAGGCTATTGTCACATTTTGCAAACTGTAAGGATCATCAAATTGATTCCTTTACATATCTATGTGATGTTTTCCGTCGCATAAAGAAGACAGCCAAGGAAGACATGGTCTATCTTTTGGAACATAGGTGGCAGCCAATGCCGGCTTTAGCACTAGCATAAATTATCGGAATTATATAATAAACTCTAAAAATGATACCTGTTGGGGCTCCAACGGGTCTAAAATAACTGCTTACGAGGAATGAGGTTATCGCAGTTCATCCTTTTGGTTGTAATGGAGAGTATGACTTTAAAGTCTTGACGTGGAATATACATTGTTCTTCGAAGGATGATAGCCTAACACAGAAGGAAATAGCAGACTTGATATTGAAAGAAAATGCGGACTTCATTCAATTGAATGAATTTACGATAGACAGTTGTTTGGTGGTAGATTCTATTTTGAGTAAGCATTACCTATATAAAGTAGACGTGAATGCTAAAGAAATAACAGGAGATATTTTCTATAGTAAGAGGCCTTTGTCAGAGTCTGGTAAATTTAATGCGGATTTCCCTAATGCTTTATTTTGTAAGCTGAGGTTAGATGAAGACTCTCTGTATATATTAGGATGTCACTTGGTCGGGAATAACAATGAAGGGCAGATAGAAATAGATGATGCTGATTCTCTTCGTCAAGTAAAAACTTTTTGGGAGCATTATCGCAATGCACAAGAAAAGAGAAAAGAAAATGCACATTTTCTGAAGAGGGCTGTCCTTGAGAGTTCTTTGCCTACGATAGTGATGGGTGACATGAATGACTTTAATCATTCTGCTCCAATGGATTCACTGAAAGATGTAGGTATGAAAAATGCATGGTGGGAGGGAGGCTTCGGGTATGGTGCAACCTACCATGAGGGATGGTTAAGATTGAGGATAGACCATATATATTATAATGATAAACTAAAGCTAAAGAGTGTAAAGGTGGTAGAGACAGATTTGTCAGATCATAACATCCTTGTAGCTGACTTTGAATTTGCGAATTAAGAGTATTATGTATCAAATAGTAAAAAGGATCTTTGATTTTGTATGTGCTTTAATGGCACTTGTTATACTTTCACCTGTATTCTTATTGACTATTATCGGGATATTAATGAGTGATTGGGGCCCAATATTCTATAAGGCTAATCGTATAGGAAAGGGAAATAAACCGTTCAAGATGTATAAGTTCAGGTCAATGAAAGTGCTGAAAGCCCCCAAGAAGGGTTCTGAGGCTAGCCTGAGGCCTGATGAGGACCGAATTTTCCCGTTTGGTCATTTTATTCGTAAGGCTAAGATAGATGAGTTGCCTCAGCTGATAAATATCTTGAATGGTACTATGTCAATAGTTGGCCCGCGTCCTGTTGCAGAAGATCAGTTTGATATGTTCCGTTATGGGAAATGGAATGAGGCTGCCAAAGTGCCTGTAGGCTTAAGTGGTCCTGCGGCATTGTACGATTACATCTATGGTGACCAGATAACCGATGAGAAGGAGTACATGGAGAAGGTGTATCCTACACGTCGGGAACTGGAATATACATACGTACAGAAAGCTGGTATCTTCTATGATTTGAAGATGATAGTTTATACCGTCATTTGCATCTGCTATGCTCTAGTAGGGAAAGAAGCAACATGGATTTTAAATGAACTTAAAGCAGACGCGGAAGATAGTTCAAGAGGTTAATGGGTGTAAGGGTTTAGACGCTCATGAATATAGAAATGGAGAAAAGCAAAGCTTTGTTGTCATTAATCCGACTAGGATTAGGGCATGATGGTGGCATACAAAAAACAGAGTTTGACTGGCTTGCCATAAAAGCCCTTGCAGATCAGCAGGAGATGACAGCGGTAGTTCTGGACGGAATTGAACGTTTTAAGAGAAATGTTCAGGGAGTTCAAGGGCCTGACCAGCAGTTCCTGTTGCAATGGATTGGAGAGGTGATGCAGAATTATGAGCAACGGTATATATCTTATGAAAAGACAATCAGCTCGCTGGCTGGATTCTATAATCGGTATGGCTATAAGATGATGGTTCTGAAAGGCTATGCTTGTTCTTTGGACTGGCCAAAGCCTAACCATAGGCCTTGTGGGGACATAGATATCTGGCAATTTGGGGAACAGAAGAAAGCAGATGGGGCTCTCACTTCAGAAAAAGGAATCAAAGTGGGTAACTCTCATCATCATCATACCGTTTTCTACTGGAATGGCTTTATGGTGGAGAACCACTATGATTTCATTAACGTTTATTCTAGGAAACTCAATATAGAACTTGAAAAAATATTCAAGGAATTGGGAAGGGATGATTCGCATTTTGTAGAAATGGATGGAGAAAAGGTGTATCTGCCATCTCCTAATCTGCATGCACTTTTTTTGATGCGTCATCTTGTCGCTCATTTTACCTCTGTTAGCATAACATTACGACAAGTGTTGGATTGGGCTTTCTTTGTAGAGAAACATACCGACGAGGTCGACTGGAATTGGCTGCTATGTGTGATAGACAAGTATCATATGAGGGTTTTCTTCAATCTCATCAATGCTATTTGTGTGGAGGATTTAGATTTCCCGGCAGACATTTTCCCAGAAGTTCGTTCCTTGCCCGAATTGAAGGAAAGAGTGTTGGCTGACATTTTTGAACCAGCCTATGGTACTGCTGAGCCGGCATCATTCCTCCCTAGGATAATATATAAATATCGTAGGTGGCAAGGAAATGCATGGAAGCAGAAACTCTGCTATAGCGAAACCAGATGGTCCGCCTTTTGGAGTGGCGTATGGGCGCATTTGCTGAGACCGAAGAGTATATGAAGTATTTGAAGGCGGTTTGGCAATTTGTGCTTTTTGCTTGTTCTTGGCTGTTAATATTATAAAATGGTAGAAGAGCTTAGTTCATATACACCTCAAGACTTGGCAGACCTTGATGCTCTGATGCATGATTTATCTGCTACAAGTTTCTGTAACGAGGAACTTTTGAACAATGCCTTGAATGGTGCCAATGTTCACCTGTATGTGATTAGGGATGAAGGGCATATCGTGGCTACCGGAACGCTTCGCATCAAGCACACGCTGGAGTTTACCATTGCTGATATTGAATCTGTGGTTGTCAGCTCAAAGTGCCGTGGCCGTGGATACGGAAAGGTGTTGATGACGGCTATGGTTGAGGCAGCAAAGAAGATGAATGTGCATCATATACAGTTGACATCAAATCCCGCACGTGTGGCGGCAAACCGGCTGTATCAGGGGCTGGGGCTAGAACGGTATGAGACGAATTGTTATAAGATGATTCTTGCATAGTAATAAGTAAAGATAGATATAATGAAGTATTTAATTGTAGTGGCGCACCCCGATGATGAGGTGTTGGGAGCTGGAGCGTCAATTTATAAATGGACGCGACAGGGCGATAAAGTGGATGTTTGTATCATGAGTACGGAGGCGAAAGCTCGTGCTTTCCGTCCTGAGGATAAGGAGTTGGATGATGATCTGAATGCATCGTCGGATTTCCTTGGCATCGGTGAGAAGTATGAAGGTACGTTCCCGAATATTGAGATGAATACGGTTTCGCATTTGAAGCTGGTGCAGCATATAGAGGCTGCTATCAAGGAGAGCGAGCCGGACATCATCATCACGCATTATCCTGCGGATACGAACAATGACCACCTGCAGACCTCGATGGCCTGCCAGGAGGCTATTCGTTTGTTCCAACGTAGGCCTGAGGTGAAACCGATTTCTGAGTTTTGGTATATGGAGGTTCCTTCGTGTACGGAATGGGCGTTGAATACGGCCATGAACCGCTTCCAGCCCAATACTTGGGTGGAAGTAGGTAAGGACGGTGTGGATGCTAAGGTGAAAGCTTTGAGTATGTATCGTGGTGTGATGAGACCTTATCCGCATCCAAGATCGGCTGAAGCCATCGAGGGCTTTGCTGCATATCGTGGCTGTCAGGCTGGATGTAATTATGCCGAGGCATTTGAAGTCGTTTTACGTAGGCTATGATAAAAGAAATATTGAAAGAGATATGGGCGTTCTGTTCATATCTCTTTGTACCACAAAAAAGAAATCATGAAGATTACTCAAGTGATGTTAAATAGCCTGACAGAACAGGCAAAGGCTTCGGAGAGACTGAGGATGAATCTTGACCTGAGGAATTCTGATACAGATGGTTCGCAGAGAATGCTGAATGCTATCGAGCCAGGGAGCATTTTGCCAATTCATAGGCATCAGAAAACCTCGGAAACAATGGTGTGCCTGAGGGGCAAGCTTCGGGTGGAGTATTATGATGAACTTGAACGGACATGTACCGATTCGTTTATCATTGAGCCTGGAGGTTTTAATGTGGCTGTGAGTATTCCTATAGGTGTATGGCATACAGTGCATGCGCTGGAATCAGGTACGTGTATTCTGGAAATGAAGAATGGGAAGTATGAACCATTGTCAGATGTGGACATACTGAAATAAGATGACTATGGATGACATTGTATTACGTATCCGTGATCTGATAGAGAGCGAAACAAGGTCATGCTCTATGGACTTCGGCTGCATTACTCCTCTTTACGTCTATAGGATGTTGGGAGGTACTGTAAATATTGAGAAGATAGAGCAAGTGATGTCTAATATTAAGATGTATGATGTAAAGTAGTGAACCAATGTTCGCACAAGCTATAATACTGATAAGTCGGTCATGGAACTATTGGTTTGAGAGAGCAACTTTTCCGATAGTGATATGGCCGCTTGTCAGTTTTAAGAAATGGATATCAGATGAACTACAGCGATTTGTCATCCAAACTAACGCAAGTCATAGAGCAGATTCCAAAGGATGTGCTTTATGACTTTTGTTGTTCTTATGCGCAAGAGCATGAAGAACTGGCTATGGCATTGGTCAATGAGTTTTGGAGGCCAGAGAAGGATGACTATCGTTCGATGGTGCAGCAATGCCTGATGCATCCAACGCCAGCTGGTACCAAGAATGGTGATGGGTATGATTGGGGCGCTATTGCTGCAGATCTCTCTCGGATGATGAATCTGGCAGATGAGAAGGTGAAAGAAGGTTGTCTGCTGGATGCTGCTGAGATTGCCAGATATGTGATGACACTGACTTGCGCTGAATATGAGGCTGATCATCCGTATGGAGAGATTTATGGCGAAGTGTGGTGGTTGAGAAGGAAACCGTTGAAAGAGGTGTTGGAGCGTGCGAGGGTGATGCTGACGGAGTTGCTGATTATTGGCGAGGATATTGATGATGACTCACAGCGTGGATTGATAAAGGAAATCGTGGCAGAGTGTAAGTCTTTCAAAAAGAGTCATGTCTGTCGGATAGATGATTTTCTGGAGGATGCTCAGGCAAAAGTGCTATCACCAAAGCGGTATCTTACATGGCTTCAGAAGAAGGTGGATAACACACGAGGTGGTCACTTCCGCAAACCGTATCTGGAGAAGATGGTTCGGTTCCTGGATAAGATGGGTAAACGGGATGAAGCAATCGCTGCGATGGAAGCCAATAAAGATAAGGACGATGAACTGAGACTACTCTATGTGGATGTGCTGACTGAGTGGAAGATGTATGACGAAGCTCTGAAAGTTGCTGACATCGATAATCTTACTCCTGCTGGTCTCTACGGCTATTCGGGAAAGATTCTTGCAATTCTTGATCTGATAAACGATCGTGATAAGACCATTGAGGTATGTAAGGATCAATTTGAGAAGACTGACAGGAAACAGGTGTACTTCGACAGACTCCAAAAGGAAATGACGAAGGAGGAATGGGATGCTTTCATTGATGATACTATCCGTGATGCAGATGAGGTGTTTGTGCATGATTATGATGATGTGGAGGTACAGATCTACATGGAGCGGAAGATGTATGACCATTTGGTGAAGTTCTGCATGCATACCTCGTATAATGCGGAGGAGAATCTGGAGAAATATGCAAAGTATATGTCGGAGACTGACCAAAGGCTGGTGGCGCAGGATATTATTGAACGCATGAAGCGACGTGCACCAGAATGCAAGAAGGGTGATGACTATGACCATTTCGCTGGTTGGATAAGGAGACTTTACAACTCTTCGTCTGAGTGTGAAAAGATAGCGAGAGAAGTAGCGGAGGAGATAGTGAAGGAGAATCCGAATAAGACATTTAGGAGGATGTTTGAGAGAATTCTTGGCCCTGCGGGAAACCACAGGGAAAAGTGACGAGAAACGATGACTCAGGAAGAACGATGGATGACAAGATATAAGGAGGTGGTTAGTTTTATAGAGACTAATCATCGGAATCCGTCTAAATATGTTGGGTCGGAAAGAGAGCTTGTTAATTGGACGAAACAGCAACGGAAGTTGATGAATGCAGGTGGGTTGAAGGAACCAAGGATTGGGATGTTCAAGGAACTGATGGAGTTGGGCGAACGATATAAACGAAAAAATCAATGGGTATGAGGAGCACGATAATATCGCTGCATACGGAATAATATAGAAGGGAAGCACCCGTTCTGCCATGCAAGTGAAGCGCAGGGCGGGGCGGGTGTTTGGGTGAAAAAGAAAATACAGGTATTATGCAATTAAATCGCGTATATGTCAAAGGCTTTAGAAACTACAAGGAAGCCACTGTTAATTTTAACAAAAGCACACTAATAATAGGTGCTAACGATGTAGGTAAGACAAATCTTATCTATGCCCTCCAGATACTTATGGATAGAGGTTTCTCTGACTATACCTTTGAGTTGAAGGATTCTGATTTCTATGCCTACGAGGATACTAAAGAAGTCGTAATCAGAGCCTATCTAACTGATGTGGTGGAAGATTGTGTTGTGGCCAGAATGCCTGGGTATATCAGCAATGAGGGTGAGATGGTGTTACAATACAAGGCTTGGTATGAAAACGGCAAAGTTGAGTATCAGTTCTATTGTGGCAAAAGCGACAGCGTGGAAGATTTGAAAGAATGCGCAGGACCTTTTTATCGTAAATATCTCAATATAAAATACATTGGAAGCCGAAGGGATTTTTGGGGCTATATCAACAAGTCTAAGAAAGATTTACTGAACCAGGCAAAACTGAAAAGGAATGAAGAAGAACAGGCGGCCGATGACAGTCTTTATTCAGATATCGAAGAGAAGCTTCAGTTTGTAGATGAAAAGATACCGGAACTATCGTTTGTAAAAACTGCTACAGACCAGCTGAACGGAGAATTGAGAAAACTTTCGATTCATAACAAGGAGCAACAAGTGTTGTTTGATACATCTGCAATGGATATAGAACAGGTTATATCAAATGTTTCTATTTCGTCGAAGCACCAAGATAAGCGGCTTGTTATTGGCGGAGAAGGTAGAATCAACCAAATTTACCTTTCACTATGGGCAACACAGAATCAGCAGACCTCAATTTCTAATGAAGTATCTATAGTCTGTATTGAAGAACCTGAAGCCTATCTCCATCCACATCAACAACGTGAACTCGCAGCTTATTTAGGACAAGCTTTAAGCGGACAAGTGATACTAACAAGCCACTCACCGTTTATAGTAAGTGAATTTAGCCCCAATTCTATTGTCAGGTTGTATAAAGACGAACATAGTGAAACAAAAGTTGCTTCTGATGGCTGTTCAAAAGCTATAGAAGATGGATTCGAAGGATTGGGCTATAGGATGAGCGTATTGCCAGCCGAGGCATTTTTTGCGGACTATGTAATATTAGTTGAAGGCCCGTCTGAGGAGATGCTGTATAGGACGCTTGCCAGCCAGTTGAAAATAGATTTAGATAGGCTGAATATTAGTGTGCTCTGTGTGAATGGCGTTGACTTTGTGACCTATATAAACATTCTGGAGGCAATGGAAATCAGGTGGTCTGTCCGCACAGATAATGATGAAATAGCAGTGCCAAGAACGAATCAAATAAGATATGCCGGAATAGAGAGAGGAATAGACTGCTTCCTTGCTTCTAACGACTTCGATAACGATGATGATGAGAGACTGTTCTATGAGTATAGGAAACATCTGCGCTATACGGACAAAAATAATATTCCGCAAGAAGTGACAGAAGCAGTAGAATGGTTCAAGACGTTCCTTGACAATTATTATATAGAGATTGCAGACGTTGATTTAGAAACTGACTTGTATAAAAGTTGTCTTCATGACACTCTGAACGAGTACTATGACCCAGATGACAAATTGAAAGGAGAAGAAGTCGTGGAGGCAATGAAAAGGCACAAGGCAATCAATATGTATCAGTTTTTAAAAGCGAAGAAAAACAAGTTATACCTGTTGAAAGATGATAAAATTGCCACGCCACTGGTTGATGCCAAGAATGTGATAGAAGAATTGTATGGAAGCGACAACGATTCAGAATAGTGTTATTGAGTGTGGTGGTAATACTGTTGTTATGGCATCGCCTGGCAGTGGTAAAACCTTTGTCATATCTGAGAAGATAAAGAAGATTCTTGGAGATGATACCATGTTGAATTATCAGGGAGTGATAGCAATTTCATACACTCGAAAGGCTTCGGGTAATCTGAAGCAGAGAACGCTTGTAGATGGTGTATGGAGTAAGAATTCATTCTTTGGAACGATTGATAGTTTTTGTTTGACTCAAATTGTCCTTCCATTTGGGTGCTTTGTTATGGGGTGTGCCAATTGTGAGGTGGTGCCAGTTGCATATAGTGACCTAAAAGAAGAACAAAAGGCAGATTTCAGGTGGCTAACAGAAGGTCATCCCTCATACTGCGATATAAAGGAACCAACATGGAAGTTGTTTTATGGCCTATATATCGAAGGGAAGGTTATGATAGAAAGTCTTGAACTTTTGGCTTTGCATATTTTGAAAAAATGTCCAGCTTGCAGGAAGTATATAAAGGCTCGTTATAAGTATATCTTTATCGATGAATATCAGGATGCAGACGAATATACTAATGGCATCCTTCTTGAACTGATAGACCTCGGTATCATAGGAAATGTGGTAGGTGATGTAAATCAGTCGATATTCGGATTTGCTCATAAGAGTAGTAAATACTTGACAGCATTGGAACAACATCCTGATTTTACCTCATTCCGACTTGCCAGGAACTTCAGGTGTTCTGCTCCCATCATCAATTATTCAAATAGGTTGATGGATAAAAACTGTACATTGATTGAAACGGATGAAGAAGGCGTAGAATTGATTGCAGTTGACGGTGCGGAAGAGAAAGTCGCCAAATATATTGATGAGTATATAAAGACCGACTGTGAGAAATATGGTGTTATGGACATGAGCGGGGTAGCGGTATTAGTAAAGAACCGAAGAACACAAGAGTTGATAGACAAAAATCTTGAAATACCGCACCGTGTAATAGAGTCAACGGATTTGGATGCAGACCTAAATCCAAGGTCAAGGCTCTATGGACTGCTTTTACAATATTATCTGGATGCTACCACGCGCTTTATGGCCATACTGGACGAGTTCCTTGATTATGACGAATTGACAAATAATGAACGTAAGAGGCTTAAAGAACTAAAGGAAGAGATTAGGTCGGTTAATATGGATGAGATAGAGGATGAACTTCCGAGGTTGTTTAAAGCGATTGGGAATATCGTCTTGCCAGAATACGATGAGGGTAATGCAACAAATCATCTTGAAAAGGTCTTGGCTGATAAGGGGATGCTAGATACATACAGGCCTATCACAGGAGATGAAGTGCTGATTATGACACTGCATAAATCAAAGGGTTTGGAGTTTGATATTGTTTATCACCTTAACCTTAACCAATGGGAACTCCCATTCCAAGTAGTCGAAAACGGTGATTTTGATAATCCATCATATCCCAATTGGGATCAAGACCTTGATTTACACTATGTGGGCGTGACAAGAGCCAAGAAAGCCTGCTTTATGCTTACGAATAGTAAACGGCGCAATTCAGGTAATATGATAAAAAAATCATATCCTTCGGTATTCCTGACCTTGAACGGAGTTAATAAACTAAGAAAAGATTATACTTATTGAGTGTTATGTCGAAAAGAAGCGATAAATTCAGAACGAAGAAGAGAGACCAGTCGCCATATCTGTTCCACTTTATCAAAGGAAGTGCAGCAGAGGCTGAAACAATTCTTAAGACCATATTGTCTGAGAAAAGGCTTATTTCCAGGCGGAATGATTACATCTGTTTCACAGCATCGCCCATTACACAGGTGGGTGAATTCTTTGAAACTTTGGTTGATAGAACCGGTCAACCGATGTATCAACCTTATGGAATAGGCTTTTCGCGCGATATTTTGATTAAAGAGTATGGCGCAAAGAATGTAGTTTATGGCGATGATGAAGATGAGAAACGCATGAATAATTGTGGACTGGGGTGGCGTTTCTTAAAGCTGGATGTTGATGAATTCGATTTCGAATGGCTTCGAGAATGGAGAACTCCAGGAAATGTGCTAGATTTTTCTGGATTCCCCAAAGAACAAATGATTGTAATCGCACCTACCGATGATAAGCTGCTCGATTTCGTGACAAGAGACTATTGTGTACAATCTTGGGACTATGATGAACAGACGGGAGAAGAATTCGAAGATTGGGTTGAAATGTATGACCGCAGTTGGAAAGGATCATCATTAGAAACCATTCGTAATAAGAACTTCGTGGACGATTATCAGGTGTCGGGTTCAACGATTACTCAAATCATAGGTGCTGATATGTTTGATGAGGTGACAGAACAAATGAGTAGGAGGACTAAGGAACTGAATGAATTAATAGCAAAGAGCTGGGAAGAGACGTTTGGAAAAGCAACTGAAAAGTAGTTATAATAGGGATATGATTAATACTATAGCGGATCTTTTGAGAGAACTATCTGAGAAAGAGAATCAGAGACTAAAGGAACAGGATATAGAGCATCGCCCCTCCATTGGAACAATGTATGAGGGGTTGACGGCTGATATTCTTCAGCGGTCTCTATTTGAAGGACTTGGACTGGTGGTTGCTAAAAGTAGCTTCATCAAAGGTTGTCCGACCGAGTTTGATGTTATTCTGGCAGAAGGAGAAGGCTATAAATACCCATATACCGACAAACAGCAGTTTGAGCCAGAGCAAGTGTTAGCTGTTATTCAAGTAAAAAAGACATTGAATGCCAAAGACTTGAAAGACAGCTATGAGAACCTAAAACACATTGCAGGTCTGTATGTGGGAAAAGAGGCAAAGGAATATATGTGCAACGTAGCAACAGATTCTGTACATCATACTCTCCAGCGAAGTATTAAAGACTATGAGGATGGCAAATTGTCATTAGAGGAGGAATATGTATACCATAGTTTGGTAACCGAGGCACAACTACCCGTTACCATTGTTATTGGATATAACGGCCTCAAATCGGAAGCTTCGTTAAGAGAAAAGTATTATGAGTATTTAGAGGGGATGGTATCGACAGAGGATGATGTCAAAAGAGGATATGGACCCAACAATTTTCCTTCACTATTTATCTGTGAGGATAATTCGATTGTAAAGATGATGGGGATGCCGTATAGCGCACCATTAAGGCAAACACCTGATGGGTGGTGGGACTTCATTGCATCATCCCACTATAATCCCATGTATTTTTTTCTAGATATGTTATGGTCAAAGTTGCATTACCGGTATGGATTGCCCGTTTCAATCTTTGGCGATGACCTGGAAACACCAAAGTTGAAACCATTCCTGGCTTGTAAAATAGCCAAGCAAGGTGATAGAATGGGTTGGTGTTATTTTTATTATCCGATGAGTAAACAGGAATTGAATAGCATAACAGGCACAGTAGAATGGCAGCCTACATTCTTAGATGAAATCCAATATCGAGTGATGAATATGCTCTGCTATGATGGAGAGTTAGACTTCTCAGAGGTACCACAGATAGAGATAGATGCAAAGGAATTTGGATACCCTTCTTTAGAAGAGTTGATACAATCATTGTGCAATACGGGTATTGTGGCTCGCACGGATACTAATAAGATAAGGTTGCTCACACAGGATTGCCAAGTTATGATGATAAATGACAAATTTGTGATGGGAGAGAGTGCAGAGAGACTTAACAACTGGCTCATTAAACATTCGGCAGAGATTTTGCCATGGAAGGAGACGAAGAAAGATGAAAACTTGTAAGGTTATAGACATGATTTCTGATGGATGAGATATGATATTACTGACAATATGAAACAGAAGAAGAATATTACACCCTGTCAAAGGTACAGGGGATGTGCAGATATGGAGTCGGTAGAGTATAAGTATCCGCTTAAGATGGCGATGAAGTATGTGCTGCGGATAACACTTGTAGGCTCTTCACCAAAGGTGTGGAGGGAGATTGCTGTGCCGTCAACCATCAAACTGACATCGCTGGCCTATGTCATTATTCTCGCCATGGGTTGGGAAGAGAGCCATCTGAGTATGTTCAAGAAATGGAGAAAAGAGTATCACGTCTATATGGATGGCGCTGATATGTATGACTATCCGATAGAGGATGCCAGCGACTATGCACTATGCGACTTGCTGGCTGCAGACGAGGAAATGACCTTTGTCTACGACTTTGGTGATACTTGGAGGCATACAGTGAAGGTCTTGGAGTGCATGGATTACGGGAAAGAGGAAAAGCAGTATATTCGTTTGCTTGACGGAAAGAATGCCTGCCCACCGAATGATGTAGGTGGCATCCATGGGTATAAGGAGATGCTGAAAGTCATCAAAGAAGATCCAGATAGTGAAGAAGCCTGGGAATATTACACATGGCTTGGTAGCAAGTGGAATGAGAAGTTTTTTCCCGCCATTGATACTGCAATAGCTCTGAATGAGTTGAACTATAAGATGTAAGATGGATGATGTAAGTAGTAAGATGGGAAATCCCCACATCGATTCTGTTGAACGGAACGGTGCGGGGATTTTTCGTGTCTTGAACTTACATCGAAAATGACATCCACCCTCACGGGCAGATGCCATGGCAAAATTATCGTATGAAAAAACTTTTGAGTCTGCCAATACTGACGATGTGCGGATGACCATTACTGGCAGGGCAAGTCTTGCCTGTCTCGAATTTGGCCAACAGCACGGCAATGGTGTCATCACGCTTGGTGATTGTGTCTTCGAGGCTCTTGATGGCCTCCTCCAGTTCTTCGATGGTGGCGATGTCCTGTTCATGACGCTTCTGGGACTTGCTTTTCAGCTTGTCGTACTTCCTGATGAGTTCCTTGTGACGTTTCGTGATGTCACGCAGCTGCTTCAGGCTCTTCTCGTTTTCCTGAAGGAATACATCGTTGAAGAGTGGAATCAGGTCATGACGAAGTTCCTTGACGAACATCCCCAGTACGAGAAAGGTGACAAGGTAGTCCTTCTCAGCTTCCGTTCCAGTTTCATGGAGAGCAAGGTAGTCCTTGTCCTGCTTGCAACGATCTCTGAGAAAGAGAATGGCGTTTTCTCTTCGGTCGAAGAACAATCTCCAGAAGTCCTCGAAGTTCGCAGGATAGCGGCCTTCGGGATCTTCCTTCATCTGGTTGTACACACGGTTGAAATAACCTCTGATGTCATCCATAGATGACTGTCTGCCTACAATTGTAGAATTGATTTTGTTCATACTGTCTTTTTATTAGTTGATGATATAAAATTCTTAATCACATAAATCTGGAAGTCCAGGCAGATGGTGTCAAACTCCTTACCCTTGGGCAACCGTCCGTCTTTTGGAATCATGCCGTTGACATGGCGTGTGGGCCAACTCTTCAGTGAAAGCCGATAACAGGCGTACTCTTTGTTGAACGGCACGTGGAACTTCTTGCTGAGGATGTAGCCCATGAGGATGGGACGCAGTGCACACTGATACTCCTGGTTCTTGACCGTTATCGGACGGTGCTCGTTCTCTTGCATCTTCACGATACTCGCACGAATCTCATGCGTGTATATCCTAAGCAGGAAACGCTTGTCGAGATACTTGCCGAGGTACATCTTTGACTGGCCTTGATTGCCAAAGAATACCTTCACTTCCTGGCGTTCAAGTTCCTTGATTCTGTTTTCTTCTTCTATGCTCATAGCTTCTTATCTTGTTAATTGTTTGTCTGTGGCTTTATGTCTTCTGCAGCATCCTCTGCCGCCTCATTGTGCATGAGGCGATAGTCGATGTCACCGAAGATGATGACCTTCACCATGTCGTTCAGACGTGAGGCCGTACGTTCCTGATATTTCTCACGAATCTGCTCTGCCGTGAGGTTCGTGGTGATGAATACAGGAAGACCAACATCATAGCGATACTCGATGAGATCTTGTACGGGTGTGGTAATACGTCCCCACTGCATACTCTCGCCCGGCTCCTTACCCATGTCTTGTATGCCGACCCACGTGTACATTCTGAGCACTTCCTCCCAGTTGCGTGCATAGGCCATGATATGCTGGAACATTTTGGCGTCACGCATATACGGATGTTCAGTCTGAACGATATGGTTGTCAATCATGACCGACCAAAACCTGTTGAATGCCCTGTGGAGCGTGGACTTCCCATTACCGGTGGTGCCACATAGCATCACGCTGAAGCGACTGTCCTTCGGATCAGTCAGGAAGAAGGCCAGTTCCTTGATGGCACGACGCGTCATCTCCGTGAAAATCGGTGCATGGCCGCGGCTCCTTACTTCTGCAGCGTATGCCTCGCACAGAAGCGAATAGACGTATTGCGGCTGCTCACGCACTAGCTTAAAAGCGTTTACTGTATTCCTCTGAACTCGTAGCTGTTGCCTGAGTTCCTCTAATTCTGCCATTGTCCTTATTGTTTGAGATTGAATTGTTGTTCTGACTGTTCTCACTAAAACGGCGGTCGTAGAAGCCATCGAGAATCTTGGGAAAGTTTCGTGGTCCCATCATCCAGTCGATGTCCGCCACAAAGCCCTTGTCACCTCCTCCGTTCAGAAAGGAGCTGGCAGCAGCCTTTTTCACGACTTCAATCACCGCATCCTTGCCGTATTCCCTGATACGGGCACGGATATTGCGCTTGCGATGCTCGGCAAGATGATAGCCGCGAATTTTCGGAATCGTCTTGCCGCGCATTGCCGTGTTGAAGAACGAAATAAACTTTTCCCAAGAGATATACTCCTTTTCAACCGCCTCTGGCATGTCAAGTTCCAGCGGAACCTGACATAAAACTTCATCAGAAGTTTTTTCTATTTCTGTTTTTATCTTATTATCTTTATTTGTTTGGTTAACCACTTGGTCAACCATTCTGTTATCCGCACCATCAACCAAACCATCAACCGAGGCACCCATTTTCAGCTGATAACGGTCATAGTTACAGATGGTTATGACAGTAACCTTATCATCAACCGTGCGTGTAACCATTCCGCTATCCTCCAGCTTAACCAGAAATTTGTGGGTAGCCTGGCTGCTGACATGCCATATCTTGGAGAGGTAGGATAGGTTGACTGCCAGTTGTCCCCGATGCAGCATAATCCTGTGATAGCAGAAAGACACCTCGCGGTCATCGTAGTTGGCAGAGAGAATCATCCATACCCATCGCTGGAACAACACAGGATTGCTCCAGATCCAATGGGCTACGATGCCCCTGCTGATACATATAAAACCTTCGGTTGTCATCTTCTTGTTTCTGCTTCAACCAGCCGCTGCATAATCTCCACCTCTGCAAAGGCCTTCTTGATTTCCCCCTTGTTGTAATAGACGTGGCTGTTCTTGGCCTTGCCACGTCGATTCCCCTTGATGACACCACGGTCGACAAGTTCCTGGAATTTCTTATAGGTCCGGGTGTCATCACCCTTACCGCCTTTGGATATGTTGTACTTGAGCCAGCGCTTGATGTCGGACTCCAGAAGGAGTGCTCCCGCAGGCTCCAAAGCGAGAACGGTGGCCAGCTGTGCTGCCTCCATACTTTTCTCTACGATGAAATGAATATCTTCAAAATCTAATTCCATCCTTTGAATTTAAAATTTAAAATGTACTTCTCCTGCCAGCCTCATGAGCGCACTCTTCGGTACGCACGTGATGCCGGATAATGATTACCTGAAACTCAGTGGATTGCATGACCTGTCACTGAAAAGTCATGCGGTATTTAACAAGTTCTGAAATGGCTAAGGAACGTTGTTGTGGCAGATTACATCGTATCTGTCACAAACCTCCCCGTATACGTTCTTTCTGTTGTTTGTCCTTAAAACAATCTTTGTTAAATTCATAATTTTATCTAAATTCTTCGTGAAATTGTTGCTTCGTTGCAAAAAACTTATTAACTTTGCATTGGAGTTTTCAAAATCACTTTCAGAGTGCAAAGTTATAAAACTATTTGGACTTAAAATATAAAATGATAACTGCGTATATGTCAGTTAAGATTATTTAACGGTCTAAACTGCGTTTTGGAGTGTATAGATGACAAATAAAGATATATAGATAGAATTTAAAAGATGAAGAAAGAACTTACAATAGTTAAAGAGCGCACACCGCTGACAGAACGATTTCTGAAGTCAATGGATGAGTTTCACATCACCCCGTATCGTATGAAGATAGACGGAGTGATCAATACGACCCAGCTGCTTACGAAAATCAAGAAAGGTCTTCAGCAGCCTAGCAGCCAAACGTTGAAAAACTACTGCTCAACATACGGTATCAGTATGTCGTGGATTATCTCGGGTGAAGGGCAGATGAAGACGATGGTGGGTGCAACCGATAACAAGTCTGCTGCGTCGGTGGGTGGTGTATTGTCATATCGTGATGACTTTGAACACATTGTGAGAGCGAAGGAGCGCGGTGATGTGCTCGAACCTAATTACACTATCTCTCTTCCTTATTTCAATGATGCCGATTTTTGGTGCTTTGCAAGTACCTCGGAACTGGCTCCGACAATCAGGCTTGGTGACTGCCTGGCCATGAAGCGGCTTACTACCTGGCGCGAGTACTTTCCTAACGACATCATCTGTGGCGTCGTAATGAAAGAACATACCATGATTCGTCGTATGAGGAACGCTGCAGGTGACAAGGAACACGTCGTTATGTTGCCAGTAAGCGATCTGGATGCCGTCGATGGTGAGACCGTAGCCAAAGACCTTATCGTCGATTTGTATCAGGTTGTCGGCTCTATCAGGAATTTTAAAACCATGATTAAGTAAAAATGCCTATTGAATTTTTGGATTTATGTTCTATTTGGTTTTAAAAAATAATGTGTGATAAAGCAAATCCTTTTCCTTTGACTTTTGAGTGTCAATAGGGTAAGACTTTATAAGAGTGAACGCCGGTAATGTTGTTGTCCTTTGCAGGGACTTCAATGTTATCGGCGTTTTTTTGTATGTGTTTTCGCCACTGTTCTCTGCGTCTTGTTGTTGCCCGACGGTATATGTCATGAACTTGCCCTTCTGAGTCTTTGAGTTGTTCTTCTGATGGGCACGAGCCAACAGCTGATGGGGGAGTGCTTTTTAACCTTGGTATTCGTTGTTCTTCTTGGGGTATGACTGGAAGCAGGAGATGTAGTCTCGCTGTTTTAGATTATTGATACCCTTGGTGGACATTGTCCTTCATGACGCCACTTTGAGACTGCTTCAATTGTTGCCATGCTGTATTTTCAGGGCCGTTACTTCCTAATTCTTCTGCAAAGTTATGTCGCAGCGGATGTGATCCTTCCGTGGCAGGTGCTCTGGCATGTCCAATGATTTGTGGGATTTTCTTCCTTTTTTTCACTATCCCTGCAGGACTTCACGTGAAAAAACGAGTAAAATGCCAAAAATCCATGGTCACCACTTATCTGTGCCATCCTATAGCATCAGAATTAAGTTAAATAACAACCCTTTAAAAATTTACAGTTATGGCAACAAAATTAATGAATCAGTTTCAAATCAGTGGCTATGTAGCCAAAGTATCAACCAAGGAATTCAAGAACAGCGTTCTTGCAGAGATTCTCCTCAGCATCCGTCACGCCACCAAGAAGAACGACGAGACTGTCTATGAGTCAGCACTCCTTCCCTGCCAGCGTTGGATTCGCACCGACCAGAAGGAAGCTTATGACAACATGAAGGGCCAGCTCGTGACATGTACCGGCTTCTTCGGTATCGATGCTTACGAGACCGGTGGTGAGAAACACTCAAGAATCACCTTCGTCCTGAAGGACATTGAGGAAGTCCCCGCAAAGGACAACAACACAGAGGACGGCGAATAACCGTCCTCTTTTACTTCTTTACAGATGTGTCATCCTAAAAAGTCAAAGACGATGATTTCCGTATCACTTGTTCCCTACGTTTCAAACCATGATTTGAACAATGTCTCCATAGACGGTTTTGCCTACCGTGACTTCTGCCTACAGTTCAAGGCCGGACACCCTTGGGCTACAAAGAAGGCCGCTATGATGGTTGGCGACGGTCTGAAAGGCAACAATATGGAGAACGTCGTGTTCCTCTGTGTCCCTGCATCCACCAGACGTAAGAACACACGCCGCTACCAGCGTTTCTCATCCATGGTATGCAGTATCTGCGGAGCAGAGGACGGCTTTTCCTATCTTTGGCGCGACAGTGACTACAAGGCAGAGCACCTGTCGAGAGGCCATTACAATCCCGAGGCTCACACCTCACAGCTCCTGATCAACGAAGACAAGATATCAGGGAAGAAGGTTGTCCTGTTTGACGATGTCTGCAGTTCCGGGCACACGATGCAAGCCGCCATTGGCGAGATACAGAAGCATGGTGGCAGAGTCGCCATAGCCATTACACTCGGCAGGACGGTACATCGTGCATGAAGCGCGACGGCTTTGCTATTACCAGAAGTGACTACAGCCTCTTTTTCGGCTTCCGACATCCTCCCACACCAGAAGATGGCAAGGTACCCCGATAAGTCCCCGGCTATTAGCGAAGGAGAGGCAAGCCGTCTCTTACGCAAATAGCCAAGGACACATCGTAGCACCATGGAGCTTGGACACCGTCTGAGCGATGACCAGCCAGACCGTGCCCATCTTGAAGGCTTACGCTTCCAAGACCGCTCCTTATTGCCGGACCCACCCGAATGTCGGAAGCCTCGGTGCATCGGGAGATGGATGATGTAAGATGGAAGATGGAAGATGTAAGATGGATGATGGTGCATTCACGAATGGCTCCATATGGTGCATCGAAGGATGGAAACGGCTTCTCTTGCTCTTTGGGACTGTCGCACTCCCTTTTCCCTCTCTGTACAGCACCGTCTGGTTCGCTTTTCTCTGCAAAGTTAGCCAGTCCTCACGGCTCACCAAACACCGCTGAAGCTATTTACGAAGATTTTTGCATGGCAGCCTTCCCATTTATCTATGATCCTCGTAGAAAATGGGTATTCCATGGAAAAATCATGGTAAATTGTCTGGTATGCCGTTCTTAGGGACTGGCTTTTTGAAGCATCGAAAAGCGAAAACCCGACGGCGACGGTACGCCGAGAAATAAAAAAAATGTCGTGCTCCAGGAGCTTCGAGAAAAAAGAAAAGCTCTTCCCCTCTGGCTCAGGATGTCGATAAATTCAAAAACAAGCGTAGCAGTATGGAAAGTGTAACAACCAATCAGCACAGGCTCTACTTTGATGTAGTAGCCTTGAAGTCCGGGGACGTCATTGCCTCAGACGTCCCATCATACAAGATGGCATGCAGGTATATCCGTCAGTATGCCCAAAAGACAGGTGATGCCGATGAGCGGTATAACATCGTGCTCTATCGCCGCAAGAACCACCGTCGCTGGAGTGTGCTCCAGTGTGGAACAAGGTTCCGTGATGACCAGGTACTCATTGTCAATGCCCGATATATCGACGGCAGGGATGCCATGTCAGCGTGAGTTAACTTTAATCAGCATATAGACAATATGAAGGTAACGGCAGCCCAACCACCTGCCACTAAAAACTGATGATTATGCAACAGTTATTTGCAGCAACCTGTAACAAGGTTTCTTTTGAGGGAGGAGACATCAACCTGTGGTGTCCGAGTTATGACGAGTCTGCCAAGATGGCTCTGGTGAGACTCTTTGATATGGTCTTCGACTACTGCCAGGTGGACTATGCCAGAGACAGCAGTGGTCAGATTGTCCCTGATGAGTTCCAGGTGGGACGAGAGGAATTTGAGAGAGTCATTGATGACCTGGCCAGCTGGACGATGCAGGCCGGTGACGAGATAGACAGCATCTGCACCGACCTTGGCTGCACCCAGGAAGAGCTGACGAACACCCTCCGCACCATCTATGCCAAGGCAGACAAA
>Ga0256405_10002399_pt1 | contig 43308 bp, 35 predicted proteins | sample RumenRJG_02DNA_FD_189096 | JGI IMG/M metagenome (GOLD analysis project Ga0256405, IMG submission 189096) | Bovine rumen microbial communities from Lethbridge, Alberta, Canada - RJG_02 | ecosystem: Host-associated > Mammals > Digestive system > Stomach > Rumen | place: Canada: Alberta... | reverse complement strand
CAAAAGCAGGAAAGCAGACAACCTGATCAGAGAGATAAGTCAACAGAATCAGTATAATAAACAGTAATTAACAAAACAGCAACAAATCAAGGCTCAAAAGGAGTCAACACTATACAGGGAAAGACACTGACAACACGCAGTGCCTCTGCGTCTAAAGCAGGACAAAGACCTCTTATTACTTTTGCCCCTGTGATACTGCCGTCTTTCTCCACGATACAGGTGACAATTACCCTACCCTGCACGCATGTTCCCTCCAATTCCTTCGGATAATGAACGTTTTCTTCTAGATATTTTAACAGGGCTTTTCCTCCTCCAGGGAAGGAGGGCATTTGCTCATATATTTCGCACCATATATGCTTTGTGGTGTCACGTCTTTGTACTTGCTGTTGTTGCTCGATGTTTACGACATGTTTCGAACCTATCATCTGGCTCCTGTCGATATCTTTCCTTTGTTTTACCGGTTGTTTATCAAGGCGGAAAGTTACGGGAATTGTATAATTCACCCTCAGCACATAGTCATGTTCTCTGCCAGGAATCCAATGGGGCATCTGTTTGACGATACGGACCGCCTCCTTGTCTAAAGCAGGGTCAACACTCTTTACCACTCTTATATTTGTAAGACTGCCGTCTTTCTCTACCACGAAAGTGAGGACAACCCTACCTTGAATACCTTGCTTTTTAGCAATGGCTGGATATACCATGACACGTTTTATAAATTCCTGCATGACCTCATAACCTCCAGGAAACTCAGGCATCTGCTCTACGACATCATAAATTTTATGATCGTCTTCTGGAACTACACCTGGTCTATAGGGAAGTGAGAAAATACCTGGCTCAGAATCATCCTCAATGCAATCAGTCTTATCGGAGCAACTATCAGGGATATTCACTTCTGATACCCCTTGTGATACTTCCTTTTGTGTTTTTGCAGCACATGACAACAGACCACACAACCCCATTATTACCCACATCTTCTTCATATCTTTTCGTTTTTGTTGCAAAGATACAATATAAATGCTTTGATGTCAAGAGGCTGCGGATGATTGACACAAAAAGAAAAGCCTTGCTGTTGATAGTCAGCAAGTTATCTTTCCTTTACTTAAAGAATTGACACATCAATACAAGATGATGAGGGTTTCCTCACCCTTATTCCTTTCGTTATTTGTATCGCTGACCGACAACTGTCCAGTCGATAATCTGCCAGAGGGCTGACAAGTGGTCAGGACGGCGGTTCTGGTAGTCGAGATAGTAAGCATGCTCCCATACATCAAAGGTCAGCAGGGGCGTGAGTCCCTTCGTCAATGGATTGCTGGCATTCGTCTCCTGTGTGATGACGAGTTTATCATCCTTATCAGCAGACAGCCATACCCAACCAGAGCCGAAGAGTGTAGCACCCTTCTTCTGGAACTCCTCACGAAAGGCATCGAATGACCCGAACTGACTTTTGATAACCTCTGCCAATTCTCCCACAGGCTGGTTGTCCTCCTGAGGTGCACAGAACTGTGTGAAGTACAGGTTATGGTTCAAGATCTGTCCTGCATTATTGAAGATACCACCCTCACTCTTGCACACGATTTCTTCTAATGTGGCATTCTCAAAACCACTGCCAGCCAATAGTCCGTTCAGGTTATTCACGTATGCCTGCAAATGCTTTCCGTAATGGAAACTAATAGTCTGGGCACTAATCACTGGCTCCAGGGCATCAGGAGCATAAGGTAATTGAATCAGTTCGAATGTTGTCATATCGTTTTTGTACTTAAATGGTTCGTTTGCAAATATAGCAATTATTTCTTAATAAATGGATACGGTTTTGGAAAAAGTTGTATCTTTGCAAACAGATAATCAATAAAACTATGAATATAGAAAAGAGTACTTGGGCTTGCAGGAAAAGACTTTTATCCTTCTTCATCATGGCGACCGCGATATTAACTGCTTCATCTCAGACCTATCCACCAAAGGACTCGCCACAGCTGGAGTTCGTCCTTCAACTGAGAGTACATATCAGTGAGCCTTACACTATCGGGGAGACTGCACACGGACGGCGTATCGTAATCCCTATCACGGGTGGTAGCTTTGAAGGTCCTTCCTTGAAGGGAACGATTTTATCTGGCGGGGCAGACTACCAGCTGGCTAATGCTGACGGTACCCGAACGGAACTGGAGGCTATCTACAGTATCCGGACGGATGATGGTGTCAATATCCATGTCCGTAACCGGGGATTGGTATGTGACGGTAAGAACGCTGACGGAACTCCCTATTATTATTTCAAAGCCGCCCCGCAGTTTGAGGCACCCAAGGACAGCCGCTATGCATGGCTGAATGATGCGCTCTTCGTCTGTCAGCCGGAATGGGTGAAAGGCTTCAACGGCATCGTTTTGAACGTATGGAAAGTAAAGTGAAACTGATCCGATAGAAATGACATCCTATCTGAACAAAGAGAATATAGCACGTAGCAGGAATGGGGTGGAATATCATCCACTGATACCATTCCTGCCAACGAATGCCAAGGTACTTTTCTTGGGCAGTTTCCCACCTCAGCGCAAACGGTGGTGTATGGACTTTTATTATCCTAACTTCATCAACGACCACTGGCGCATCGAGGGAGCCGTCTTCTTCGGAGACCGTCATCACTTTATTGACGAAGAGGAAAAACGCTTTAAACTGACGGATATCATAGCCTTTTGCCAAGAAAAGGGGCTTGCGTTCTTTGATACCTCAACTGCCGTACGACGCCTGCAAGACAATGCGTCGGATAAGTTTCTCGAAGTAGTGGAGCCCACTGATATCCAGGCTCTAATAGCCCAGTTACCACAGCTTCGCACTATTGTCACCACAGGAGAGAAAGCTACGGAGACACTATGCACCACGATGAAGATTCCCAGTTTGCCCAAAGTCAATACCTTTGTCCCTGTCCCTGATACGTACAACCAGGCAGGTGAGCAACTGGTGCTCTATCGTTTACCTTCCTCGTCGCGGGCATATCCCCTTGCCTTCGAGAAAAAGGTAGAAGCCTATAGGCAAATGTTTGAACAGATGTTATAAACAATATAAGAATCATGAATAAGATAACCATTCACACGCAGATAGAATTGATGGAAGTGATACAACAAATCGGTTTTCTCCCCTTGTTAGACAGTGGTATCCGAGGATATTCGGCAGAGGAGATGGCTGATAAGGACTGCCGTTATGTGGTATTCCCTGATGGTGGTTGGGACTGGCCATTATGGAAATGGAAAGGTCCGGTGGTGACGGAGGGCAACTGCGTCTATGGTAAGTTCTTTGCTGGGAAGGCTGGATTTATCAGTCGTGAGTGGTGGCGCGACTTTTATAACTATCGGCAGAGTACACACCCTCATCCTGAGGAGGGTAGCATAGAAGAAGCTATCCTGCTGACCTTGGAGGAACATGGCAGCATGATCACACGAGAGTTGCGTGCCGCCTGTGGCTTTACAGGACCGAAGATGCGTAGCCGCTTTGACAGCTATGTCACTCGTCTGCAGATGGGCTGCTATATCATCACTGAGGATTTTGTCTATCCTGTCGATAAGCACCATCGTGAATATGGATGGGGATGGTCACTGCTCACCACCCCCAAGCAATTATTAGGTGATGATGCTTGCCAATGTGAGCGGACACCCGAAGAGTCATACGAACGACTCTTTCATCACTTCCGCCAGCTCCTCCCTGAAGCATCAGAACAGCAGATCAAGAAACTATTGAAGTAATTGTATTAATTTCCTTTTGTGATACCCCCGACCACATCATCGTTCTCGATGCTGCGTGCTGCTTTCTTGACACTTGCCTTCAGCGAGCCGAAGCGGTAACTGACAGAGATGGCAAACTGACGACCACGATTCCATGAGGTACCGAGGTCACGGAAGTCGCCGTTGACAGCCTCATCAACATATTTGGTATAGCGGTCGAAAGGGTCGTTGGTCATGATACGCACCGTCAGCCGGTCGTCTTTCAGGAACGAGCGTTGCAACGATGCGTAATAGCCGTACCATCCGTGCATCTTGTAATAGACGTTAGTGGGATTATGTCCTATCTTGCCGTAGGCACTGAGTGACAGTTGCAGTCGCCATGGCAGCTTCTGGGTGAGGTTGACGTAATAATTATCCGACCACCCGAAGTTCCGGTAGCCAAGATCAGGATTCGCATAGTGCTCATAGCGTAGGGTATTGTTGAAGACAAGCGTGGTGGTCTCAAACGGTTTCCATTGTACATACTGCTCAAAAGTGGCTCGGCGATAACGTTGGATATTGTCATACGTCAGATAACGGATATCACCCTCTGCTGTCTGGATAGAAGCGATGCCCCCATTACTGAACTGGAATCCAGGAGCCAGTTGGAGGGTCAGGCGATTACCCACGAACATATAGATGAGGTTAAGACGCTGGGAATGGGAACTGACCAACTGGGGATTACCATGCTGTATGATGGTGGGTGAGACGACCACTGCCGGGTTCAGGTAAGAGATGCCTGGGCGGTTGATACTGGTCGTATAGTTCAGCTTTAAAGACTGCGTCTCGGTCATCTGGTACTTCACACTCGCCTGCGGTACCCAGTCACTGAGCCGTTGACGAAACGTCTCCCCCTTGCCGTCAGGATAACTGCCCTCCATAAAACTGTATTCATAGCGCAGTCCTGCCCGTGCCGACCATTTATCCTTATTCAGAATATAGTCTGCATAGCCGGCAAGGACACGGGTGGTGTGCTCAAACTGATAGTCTGTCTCGGGCATCGCATCCCGATAGTCTTGTGTATTATGACTATTGTTATTACGATAGATATACTTCGCTCCTATCTCTATCTGATGTCCTTTTCCTAATGGTCGCAACCAGTCTGCCTGAAAGGTATGCTCGGTGAACCGCTCCCGCTCCGTCTGCAAGGTGTTGGTATAAGGGAAGGGGCGGTCTCCCTTGAGGATGACATATTCATTCTCCTGATCTGTATGCTGACGCGTCAGGGCGAGCATATAAGAGAGTGTGAGCCGCTCGCCCTCCCGACGCGTCTTGTGCTCGAAGTCCAGTCGTCCGTTCCATGACTGATGGCTATACCCGGGCATCCAGTATTTGTTATTATAACTATAGAGGGGACCCCTCCCGTCTTCCCCTGATGAGGGGAGGAGTTCTTCCCAGCCTTCACCTTGTACGTTCAACTTATAGAAATAACCACCGAACGAGGCAGATAACAGGTTAAGAGAATCGATGTCATAACTGGCATTGATGTCTCCAAAATGGATGCCACCGGGGTTGCTGCCCTCACGATGGGAAAGCAGACGGTTCCCTGTCTGCAGGAAGGTACGTTCCACGTCATTGATATTCTCCGTCTCGCGTTTCGACATCCCACCATAACCGTAATTGGCAGACAGCAACAGTTTGCCGATCTGTCCTGTCAGGGAAGTGTAGAGATTTGGATGATTCAGCGTGTTGTAATAAAGGTTGACGACACCCGTCACACCATCGAATTTCGAACCATCCACCATCACGATATTCAGGATAGCATCCACACCTTCCGCATCCTCTCGTGCACCAGGGTCAGTAATCACCTCAATACGTTTGACCATTGACGCAGGCATCGCCTTCAAAACCTCCTTGGCATTCTTCGTCAGGCTGGGGTCGTAATGCCCGTTCTTATAAATCTTGAAATTGCTGTTGCCCTTCACCTTGATATTGTCATCACCATCGACAGTCACCATCGGCACCTTGCGCAGCATATCCATCACCGTCTGTGTCTTCGACTCCTCGTCGCCCTGTACGTCATAGCCGATACGGTCTATCTCCTGCTTGATGAGTTGGCGTTGTGCCTTCACCTCGATACCCTCCAACTGCTGGTCCCAGGTGATGGAGTCGTTTTCCACTTTCAGACTGTCCGTCTGAGCCATAGCGGTCCCTGCTTTCGCTGCCATCAGGAGCGAAAGACATACTATTTTCCAATATTTCATATCTTCTTACTTTTTGAGTCGTTCGATACTCATGTCAAACAACTGCTGTATAAAATCGTCCTTGGTTTTCTTCTTCAGTTTCACAATTTCTGTTGTCACGATGTTCTTCTCCACATCCTCCAGCGACTCGGCATTCTTACAGAGTTTGTATATCTGTGTGGCATAACTGTTGGCAGCCGCTCCCTCAGTGTTTTTCAGGAAGTGGTTCTTATAGGTGTTGAACTCTGAGAGCCATGTCTCGGACGGCTTGGTGTCATCGTCGAATGGGAAGTTCTGACCAAAGGAGAAAGAATTGCCATTGACTGTGATGGTTTTTGACCGATTCTTTTCCTGACGGTACTTTTGGGTGGTGGCATAGGTTTTGGCGATGCGTCCTCTTATCTTATTACCATTCTCTACCCATTCCAACGCATAGGCATAACGGTGTTGACGCAGCGAGTCGCTGGGGTCAAGGAAACAGGCATAGATCCATTTCGAGTCTTTGATCAGTCCGATGGCGACACCTCCTTTATTACTGTCACCAACGGCGAGAGAGACATAGTCCTCACTATTGCCATTCGACCCGGTACTGACACTATAGGCATGAGCCTCATCTTGTTCGAATGCTTTCCTGATGTCGTCTATCAGTCGTTTATCACGATTATCTGTTAACTCAAAGTCATAGGTGTCCTCCAGTCCTTCCATTGTGCCAGAGTCTGGATCTTTCTCCACACTATGTCTTGAACTTACTTCTTTAATACTACTATTCCTCAGGACATCGAAAGCCCGTTGGATGTGCTGCTGTGCGAGTATTGCCGAGGGTAATAGCATCAGCATACCCGTGATAAGGATGTTTTTACTCTTCATATGCGAAATATTCTTTTGGTTCCTCAACATAAATAATGGTTCCGTCTTCCAGCATCACAGGTACAAAGCCTGCTGTTATCAACTGGGTACGTGTAATCTCTTGCTTTGCCTGTTCTATCTGTTGTCTGACAGCCTCCTGCTCTTGTTCCACCTCCGCCATCAGCGTATAAGCCTTGTCATAGTCGTGGATGGTGGGCTCTGGTTTGCGCAGTCGTGGGCGTTTCCTTTTGGCAGGCTGTTGTTTGCGCAGGGCAGTGGTGTCGGGCAGGGGTTGCTCGTTAGGAGCCTCTGGGCGGAGTACAATAGTAGTGTCTGCCTTTGCGGTCAGGGTGGGCGACTGCTGGGCTGGTTGCCATAACATGGCAACAGACAGGACTGCCGTTCCAACCACGGCGGCGGCACTCCACCCTATCCAGCGCTTCCTGTGCCTCTGGGGTTTCATCCCTTCCAGTTCCGCAAACAACAGGCGATACTCCTCCCATTCCGCAGGCACATTGCCTTGGGTGAAATATTGGTTGAGGATATCTTCCTCTTCCAGTGTCGTCGTGCCGTCCATGAACTTAGTCAGCAGACGATGGAGGTACTCCTTGGTGTATTGTCTCATATCTTGTTTCTTCGTTTGATCTCTTCTAATAATGTCCGTCTTGCTCTTGCTAACAGAGTGCTGACGGAGGTAATTTCTATACCTAACAGATGGGCTATCTCCTCATGGCTGTGCCGTTCTACCTGTCGCATATATAATAAGGTACGCTGGGTGGTGGGCAGTTGCTCCAGTTTCCTTGTCAGCCATTCCTCATCCTCCTTTGTCTCCAAGAGTTCATGCGGACTATTGGTCAGCATGGTCACTTTCTCTGCTATTAGCAGCTCCATGGACCGTCGCCGTTGGTGGTTTCGTACCAGATGGCGAGTCATCAGTGTCACCAGAGCCTCCACCGACTGGTAGCTGTCCAGTTCCTCGCGCATCTGCCACAGTCGAAGCATCACATCCTGTGCGATGTCCTCTGCCTCCTCATTGCCCGCCCCACTGCCGTGTCCTACACTCAAGGACTTCTGATACCATGTGCGGGCTTGTCGTTCAAATGCGCTTTTGTCCATTTTATCTCTTTGTCACTTATAAGACACTCAACATCTCCAAAACCAAACAGGAATTAATAGAGTTTAACAAATTTGTCGCAAAAGTAGTAAGATAATATGAAACGACCTAAAATAAAGACTGACATTTGTCTGACAATTAATAGTTGTCAAGAATCTGCTTCAGTTTCTCACGCTCTCGCTGCTTTTTTGATTTTCGATGCGGGAATAGTTTACTGATTAAATAAGCGATAAGGGATATTGGATTGACACCTATCGTCATAGCTCCAGCCTGCTGTTCCTTTCGTTGCTCCTCCAGCCAATGGTTTTGATAAGCAAGTCGCATATCTGTTCTCAATGCTGGTGTTATGACATTTATGTTGACTTTGGGGCGCTCTGGCATCTGTTCTAATGTGTTAATGGCAGAAATGTGCGATTCCATCGGGGATATTACCTGACTGTCACGGGGGGCGGATCTCAAGGGCTCATTGCGCAGCCATTCCTCATAATCGCTTTTTAACGAGTCAGTTTTCATGGAGCGTTTACCATCCTCAGAACTTTGTGCGTAACAGTTGGTTGTCACCAATAGCAGGACAAAGAATAATATATAAAAAAGGTGAGTCATCAGAATTGTATCAAGCGATAACCAAATCCACGTGCGTTGATGATTTTGAGGGAAGGGTCTGCCGAGAGGATATGTTTCATACGTGACATGAAGACATAGAGTGAATTCAGATTATAAATATTGTCATCATCCCAAAATTCAATTAAGAGGATATGGTTCTCTACGATGTCACCTTGTGCCTCTATCAGCATACCAAGGATAGATGCCTCACGAAACGACAATTTTCTGGAAGAAAGTGTCCCGTCAAGCGCATGGAACAATAGCTCCTGTTTTTGCAGGTTTAATTCAAAGCGTCCGATTTTTAATACGTTCATGACTTTGCGTTATTTTATGGGTCAGTAATTTAAATGACGGCGCAAAGTTATAGTGAATAAACAAAACTGACAGGCTGATTTACCTTACAAAACCTTACAGATGATTAAATTAAGGCTTTCTTAAAATATTTTTCGTTTAAAAGTCTTTCATCATAGTAATAAAGATTAATACCTTTATTTTTAGATTATGATTTGACTAAGCTAAATGATTTGTCAGACAAATGTCAGGGATTTATTTTCTTTGTCATTGTCTGTTTTTATAATTTTGCAGGAAAAACGGATATGGGTATTAAGCGATTTACATGGTTGGCATTACTGATCATAATAGTCAGTGCAATAACCGTCTTGTCGAAAGGGCATAAGGAAAGACCATCGTTTCAAGAGAAGTTGGCAGAGGCAATTAAATATAGTCGTATCGAAACCTATCATGATTCCTATTACGACTATGAGGTGAAATATCCTGCATTCTTTGAGCAAGTCCCCGACTCCCTTATTGATGAGGAAGGAGCCAGTCTGTTCCGCTGTGGGAATGTGGAATTGTCGGCACAGGTCATTCCTAACAGCGACAGTCTCAACATGCAAGAGGGTATGCAACACTTTGCCGCTCTTCATCATGCATCATGTCAGCGGCAAGCCGCTCATTCTTTTATCTTGTTCGGACCACTCTATATCAACAATAGTCGCATACCTAACTACCGGTTTTATAGTAAGTACGTGCATCATCGCAAACTCTGGTTTGTGCAGACACTGACTTATCCGGATAGTTGCGCCAAGGCAGTAGCTCCGCTCATCCGTCAGATTGATGAATGGGCTGTGTGGGAAAAACCTATATAAAGTTAAATAGTACAAACAGATGAAGTTGTTCAGAAACAAAATTGTACTTTTGCTCATGATATGAAAAGAGTCTGTACCATAAGTCTTTTTCTCTTGCTCTTGCCATTAAGTATGATGGCGCAAGTAGAAACGGGTGGTTCCCAGCTACCCGATAAGACTGTGGATATCATGCAGACAGCTATCAACCAGCATTTCCTGAAAGACTCTTTGCGTTTCCAGACAGACATCATGCGTCCGCAGTTGTCAATACCCAGAGAGCCACAGTTGGTTAGTTATACCCACCAGATCAAACAGGGTGCGACAGGATTGAACCTGTGGAAAGGTGCTTCCCTCGGCTTTTATGGGGCGACCAGTCAGATGCCAGGACTGATGAACACGGAAACGGGTATGATGATGCTTCACCAGAACGCAGGACGATGGCATTTTACTGCCTCCGCACTTGCCAATAAATACTGGATGCCTTGGCAGCGTACCCTTTCAACACAATACGGTCTTGGTGGTACTGTCGGCTATGACCTCAGCGAGGCAGTGTCGCTTCATGCCTTTGGCTATTATTATGCTAACCAAATGCAGGTAGGACCAGCTATGAGTCCGTATGTGAATAACACGACTTATGGAGGCTATGCGGATATCCGTTTCAATAAGACATTCGGAACAAAAATGGGGGTGCGCCGCTATGTCAACCCTATGAATGGCAAATGGACTACAGAGCCTATCGTCAACCCCTATATCAAAATAGGAGACTCTAAAATAGAACTGCCTCTTGGTGGTCTGCTGAAAGCATTGGTATGGGGTGACCGTGACAACCCCATGCACTTCCAGCCCCGTCCACAAGCACCTGTCCAACCCGCAAGAAGAATCAGAAGATAAATTTAGCTACTATGAAACAACAATATGTCATTGTGCTCTTTGCACTGATCATCACCTCCAGTATGGTAAGTTTTACAAGTTATAGGGCAACGGAGCGTGAAGTGAACGAGGATATGAGCCAGGCACTTGCACTTGCCCTTAACAAACAGCAATCGGACGTAATCAGTGCCGATACCATCCAGGTTTTCAACCGCTATTTGCAGATAGAGGCACTACGAGGGAATGCTTTATTGGCAGTAGATACCCGACAAGGATTCCGCCCTCGTCCACAATGTTCAATGGCAACTATCTTCGCACTCTCCAACCAGCGTCCTGCTATGGCTTTATGGATGATGACGATGCTATGGAGTTTGTATTGCCTTTGGCAGCGCAGGAAACAAGTATCAAACATCTATGGCTATGGTGGACTGGTCTATTCAGAAACCGACAAACGCTTTTTTGGTCTGAAAGGTGAGCATGTGAAACTTACCCCGATGCAACAACAACTGATGGAGATGTTCTATACGTCACCCACCCATCTGCTGACAAAGACAGAGATTTGTGAAGCTCTGTGGCCAAAGAAAGAAGATGCCAATGAGACACTTTATACTTTGATACGCAGACTGAAACCCATTATTGAGCAACACTCCAACTTGAAAATAGCATCGGACCGTGGTCGTGCCTATGAACTGAAAGTTAAGTGATTGGGGGGTTACTATAGGTTATAGAAACCGAAGAAGTAAACGACCGCCACCTTTTGGGCATCTTTCATCCCCACAGCGCGACCAATGACAGAGCCACCTTTGACGACATCACCGTTGGAGCGGATCTCTCCAACGATGGAACCACCCTGCCATACCTTACCACCTTGCACCTTGCCAACGATAGAACCACCTTTTCTGATATCACCATTGGAGAGTATCTTACCTGCCACACTGCCACCAACACGGATATCGCCATTGCTTTCGATTTTACCGCGGTTCGAACCATTTATCCATATCTCGTTGTTGGCACGTATCTCACCAACGGAACTACCGCCCTTCCAGAGTTTCACAGCACCAGCTCCACCAGAGCGAGAGATGGCTTCATCTGCTTTAGCATTGGCTATCTGCTGCTGACGCATCTCTTGATTGAATTTCACTTTCTCATCATACTTCTGTTTAAACTCTGTGAGCATCTCGTTAGTAGCAATCAGGTTGAAGAGGATGAAAGCCTGTATCTGTTTGTCCATAGCAGACTGCGACCATCCCATCTTGTCGTTAAAGAGGTACATGCCAGTGTCGTCAATCTTACCAAACCACTCACCATTGCGAGTCACCTCGCCCGTCTGGGGGTTGTATTTGATATTTTGTGTCTGAGCAGTATTCATCGTGCCATCAGGCAGTATCTCTCCAATCCGTCGTCCATCGCCTACTACCACAGATCCGTTACTTTGGAAAGTATAAACATGTGCCCGTTTGTACTCATTGCCCACCTTACCGATCTGTGTGTACTGACGAGTTTCCGGATTCCACTCTCCCATGGGATTGCCATTGATATAGTAAAGCGGGATGATATTACCATTCACAGCAGTGTTGACGGCATCGTTCGCTTTGTTATTGATAGCATCGTTTGCATTATTAGTGACTGCTTCTTTCACTTTCCGTTTTGCAGCATTCAGCAAACCACCAAACTGGGCGTTAGTCTCGTTGCAAAAACCAAGTGCCAAAACGATAGCTATTGAAATACGCATCAATCGTGAGGAAAATAATTGTTTCATAGTCTCTTTAGGTTTTATTGTTAATATTAGCTTTCGATATTCTTTGCAAATATAATAATTATTTTTGAATTAACAGATTATGTTTGGGAAAAAATCTCAACCACTCCTTACGTTCCGCTTCCGGCATTTTCTCAATGGCATAACGGAGAGTGGTACGAGGCATGTCGTGGGCATGTTGGCGGAGAAAGTCGCGCAGCAGGTCCATGCTACACCGCTTACCCATCTCACGCAGCATCCAGCCGACAGCCTTATGCATGAGGTCATGAGGATGGTACAGGTGTATCTCAGCATATCGCAGGCACCATGAGGGGTCACCCTGCTGGGAGGTTTTCCATGTACACACCATGCTCATGCGCTGTCGCCACAGATTGTCGCTTGCGGCAAGACTGTCGAGCAGTTGCCGTTTATAGTTGCTGTCACCGAGGTGGGAGGGCAGCAGCAACCAATGTCCAAGAATCTTTGGAGCCGAGAGGTCTACCAAGTCCCAGTTATTAGCCCGCTCCGCATATTTCAGGTAAATTTCCACGATTTCATCGCGTTTTCTGATAGCCTCAGCATCGTTAAGCAGTCGTTTGGTCGCCTGCCTCTCAAACTGTGAGACCATAATCAGCAGACCGCATAGTCTTACCTCATGCCAACGTGACATCAGTAATTCTGTTACCATGCTAAGTGGTATATCCTTGACAGCCTTGACGACCTCACGTGTCTGGGGCACCTTCAGTCCAAGAAACTCATCACCCTCTCCATATTCGCCCGGTCCTGTCTTGAAGAACCCCATCAACACACGTCGCTGCTCGTCATTGCGCAGCGACTCCATATACCCGATAATCTCCTTAACCTTCATAGCATTACCTTCTTACCATTCTTTTATCTTATTCCATTCCTCGGCAAATATACAACAATTTCAGATAAAATATGCCATTTTAATGGGTATAAGTTTCAAAATATGCAATTCCTGTTTCAAAATATGCAATTTCTGCTTAATATGGCTTTCAACTATTGTTTGTATTATATTTTTTTTGTAATTTTGCACTCACTTCCTTCGGGACATCAACTCGGAGAAGCTATTAGAAGGCAATAATAAGAAGTATTAGTTTTGGAAAAGATTGTTTTGACATTTGTCATGCTGGCGGTGAGTTTAAATCTCACCGCCAAGCAAAAAGGATTACAACAGCAGCCTGACGAACAAGAGCAGGCATTGGCACAACACATTTATGAGGCGCAGATGAGTGGCAACGACTCGGATTTCTACGAGGCGCAAAAGCTATTCATGGACTATCTGAAAAAGCATAAGGATTGGGAGAAATATTATCGGACATGGGTAAACCGTGTGATTTATGAGGTGAACAACAAGCACTTCCATCGTGCTTACACTGAGCTTCACCACCTTAACGACGATATCAAATCCCGGCATAACGAGCAATATCTCTATCTCTCTAATATGGGAATGGGGCTTTTCTACAATGGCCACAATCAACCTGAGCTGGGTGAGAAATATTTCCGCCGTGCCCTTCAAGACATTGATGCCAAGAAAAACCCTGTAGGTGTTTTCAATGCCTACCTGTCGTTGGCGCAGTCGCTTAGCTTCAAGCGTCCCGCCGATGCGATGGCATGTCTTGACAGTCTGCCAGAGCAGATGCTACAGAACCCGATGTATGAAAGTGGCGTGCTAGGCTACCGCTGTATTATTGCCAATAAGATGGGCGACCGTGCAGCCTTCAACCGCTATTTTACAAAGTACGACAGTATTCGCCAACATCAGCCGTCACAGTTCAATGCCGCCAACCTCCAGCAGGTAATGGTGTGCCACAGTCTGATGCAGAAAGACTATCGGCGTGCTCTCGCCTGGTGTGACTCCATCTGCGAACCCTTGACAGCCACTGAACTCCGCATCAATGTCTATGAACAAATGGGTGACTGGCAGCAGGCCTACCGCGCATCGGAACTGAGAGACAGTCTGAAGTTCAGTGGAGAGCGCAAAGAAATAGAGTTGCAATTGACGGACATGGCTCACGACATTGACCTGCTTCAGGCAGAGAAAGAGAAGGCAGAGGTCCGTTACATGCAATTATTGATAGTCGGCATCATGGCACTGACAATCATCGCCCTGCTTATAGGTATGCTCATCTACCGCCACAAAAAGAACCGCCGGTTGAAGGAGCAGTTCCTCCTGTTGCAGGAGGCACGCCGCAGTACCAAGTCCGGTCAGGCAATCCGTCGTGCCTTTGTCAGTACTATTCAGGCAAAGCTAGAGTCCCCCATCAATGTACTGAGAGGCTATGCACGTATTTTCAACAATCCCGATTTCCGTTTGAAACCTGAAGAGCGCGCTAAGCGTTATAAAGATATTCTCAATGCTGCCAAAGCAGTAGAGTCATTGTTAGACCCTGTGTTGGATTCCTACGCCCGTGGAACATCGGGTATCACTGACGAGGAAAAGGATGTCTGCCGCGAAGCCCTCCGGTCACCACTGCTCACTTTGATAGGTACAGTAGAGGTGATTATTGATGGTGATGGAACGATTCCACAAGATGACTATATGCAGCTGCGCTCTGATGTCTGCCGCAATGCCTATCGTGTTTCCACATCCACTCATCAACTGCTGCTTTATAGTCTTTATGGTGACGATTTCCTGACACCGAAAGATAACAAGATAGGGTTGAATGAGCTGGCACGCTCTGTGATGAATAGTTATGACCTGCGTCCCTCCTCTATAGAAAAGAACCGCCAGTTAGACTTCACATTCAGAACCGACGTGGCAGACGACGTGATTGTCAGCGTAAGTCCGTTGCTTCAGGAGTTGCCCAACTGTCTGCTTGACAATGCCGACAAGTATGCCACGGGTGGTACCGTACTAATGGGTTGTCATGCCGATGAAGACGGCACCTATTCCATCTCCGTCAGCAATGAAGGACCAGGAATCCCCTATGAGGATGCAGAACGTATTTTCAATCCTTTTGTCCGTCTCTCACCGAGTGAGTGCAGCCTGGGCATCGGTCTTCCTCTTGCCCGTCGCCTCGCCCTCTCCATGGGTTATAATGTCATCCTCGACCAGGAACACACCGAAGGAGTACGATTTGTCGTTACAGGAATCTAAACAAATTACAGGTTCCTTTACCCATTAAACAATGGGTCACCAGCTCCACACCATTTCGAATAGGTTCAAAATAACACTTTAGAAAAAGAGAGCACCTTGTAAATCATCGACTTACAAGGTGCTCTAAGTACCCAGACCCGGGCTCGAACCGGGATGGGTTGCCCCACTGGTGTTTGAGACCAGCGCGTCTACCGATTCCGCCATCTGGGCTTAAAATGCGGGTGCAAAGATACAAAGAAAAATTGAAAATAGAACAATGAACATTGAAAATTTTATAAAAGTTGCCGTTTTTCTGATTATTTCTTGGTAGATAGGATGTTTTTTTGTATCTTCGTAGCATAAAAATCCTAACACAATCTAATCTTATGGAAATTATCAAGGAGAACTATTGTATTATCCTCGCCGGTGGAAAGGGTAAACGCCTATGGCCCTGCAGCAGGGATGAGAAACCCAAGCAATTTATCGACTTCTTTGGTGTCGGTCGCACACAACTTCAACAGATTTTCGACCGTTTCGCCAAAATTCTGCCCAAGCAGAATATCTTTATTTGTACAAACAAGGAATATGCACCTATCGTCAGAGACCAGTTGCCTGCGTTGAACGAGGAGAATCTGATGATTGAACCTGTCAATCGCGGTACAGCACCTTGTGTTGCCTGGGCAACGATGCGGATATGTCGCAGAGACATACAAGCGAACGTCATCATCACCCCCAGCGATCAGTTGGTGCTGAACGAGGAGGCGTTCTACCAGAATCTGGACGAGGCATTCTATTTTGTTTCCCATCATGACGACCTGTTAACGCTAGGTGTGCAGCCTTCCCGTCCAGAACCCGGTTACGGCTATATCCAAAAGGGTGAACTCATTCCCCCTGAGCGTGCCAAGGTAGCAAAGATAAGTACTGTGAAGTCGTTTGTGGAGAAACCAGAGCGTGACTTTGCCCAGATGTTTATGGACAGTGGGGAGTTCCTTTGGAACACAGGTATCATCTTAGCCAATGCCCGTTACCTGAACCAGTGTTTCCGACAGTTGTTCCCAGAGGTATTAAACCGCTTCGACAATTACCGTACGAATATCACCATTGAGGAGGAGATGGCTTTTGTCAACGAGAACTATCCCTCCTACCCCAACCTCTCTATTGACCAAGGTGTGCTGGAGCATGGTGAGAATGTGTGTGTCATGAACTGTGACTTCGGATGGGCTGACTTAGGGACATGGCATGCCCTTTATGAGTATATGAGCAGAGGACAAGGTGACAATGTGGTCGTCGACTCAGAAGTGATGCTGGAAGACTGTCATAATAACGTTATCAAGTTGCCGAAGGGCAGGTTAGGAGTTATCAACGGACTTGACGGCTATATCGTCGCCGAGAGTGATAATGTATTATTGATATGCAAGAAAGGTGACTCCTCGGCACTTGTCCGCAAATATGTCAATGAGGTACAGATCAAATATGGAGACGAATATGTGTGAGACAAAAGGCGTTTGAATTACTCAAACGCCTTTTGTATTTTTGCTGCTATCTCTTTGAACTCCTCTTCAGAGAGTTTCAGTTTCTCTTTTCGGAAGTCAGCATCAGCCTCACTCTGCATGGGGATCAGGTGGATATGAGCATGAGCCACCTCCAAGCCCAGAACGACCTGTGCCACCTTACGGCAGGGGAACGCCTTCTTGATGGCGATAGCGACACGCTTGGCAAACTGCTGATAGCGAGCCAGCTCGTCATCGTCCATATCAAAGAAATAGTCTACCTCACGACGGGGAATCACCAGAGTGTGCCCCTTCACCAATGGATTGATGTCCAGGAAAGCATAGAACTCATCGTTCTCCGCACATTTGTAACTGGGTATCTCACCAGCTGCGATTTTTGAGAAAATATCCATAATTATGATGCTTTTTCGTTATTCCTGAGAATCAGGCTATAGAGATGTTATCAATACGCAGTTTGATAGTACCGCGAGGAATCTTAATCTCCACCTCGTCACCCACCTTCTTACCCAGCAAGCCTTGGGCGATAGGTGTCTTAATGGAAATCTTACCAGCACGGAGGTCTGCCTCATTCTCACTGACAATGGTATACGACATCTTAGACTTGGTTGTAAGATTAGTCATCTCCACCTTCGTTAAGATTTGAACAGAGTCAGTGCTAAGACGAGAGGTGTCCACAATCTTCGCCTCGGAGATAGTCATCTTCAACTGGTTGATCTTGTCTTCCAAATGAGCCTGTGCCTCCTTTGCCGCGTCATACTCACTATTCTCACTCAGGTCGCCTTTATCGCGAGCCTCTGCGATGGCTGCGGAAGCCTTTGGACGCTCCACACTCTCCAATCGCTGTAGTTCGGCTACCAACTTGTCGTAGCCTTCTTGTGACATATAAGCCATACTTATCTAATTTTTAAATGTTCAAAAAAATAAAGAATTCCGACGCAGTTCTTGTCGAAATCCCTATTTGCTATTGTGTATTGTTATCGAGTGCAAAGATAGGAATTAATTTGCAACCAACCAAATATTTTCGTCGAAATTCGTTCTTTTGGGTTGATTTATGTCAAGAAAGTGTGCGAGCACAATAAAAAACGGTCCTCAGAACTTGCAGATTTTCAGAATGTTCGTATCTTTGCCATGTGTTTTTCATAGTATTAGATTTAAGGTTAACAAAGATTTTTAGGAACTCAGCGGAGTTCCATTTTTTTTGCCCTTAAGCGAAGTACCCAGTAGATAACGATACCCGTCAGGAGTCCCGCAATGGAATCGATAGCATAGTGGGCGTAAATATAAACGGTAGCAAAACACATTATTATATAAAAGGGAAGCATGGAAAAGAAAAGTCCTTTACTGCGAGTATGTGCGGCAAGGAGCATAATAACTGTCGTCACTCCCACATGACTGCTGGGGAAGGCGGCAGTAGGACGCTCACCAGCATTATGGACGATATCCAGCATGTGATGGAAAAAACCACCGCTCCATCCTGGTGCTGCCAAGTGCTCACTATGCGTCAGGAAATAGTCTGTCAGGTTAGGGAAGATGCCTGCAGCTATCCTATCGGTACCAGCCGCTAAATAGTAGAACTGCGGTCCTGTGACTGGTAAGATGACAAAAATAGAGTAATAGATATAGAAGGAGGTAATCAGCACGAAAGTCGCCATTCCAAACTCCTGGTAGCGGCAGAAGAAATAATAGAGGAGAATGGTGAACATCAATGGGAAATAGCTGACATAGCCCATACACATCAGTTCAGAGAACCAGTCCCAGGGACATACCTGTGAGAACAGCAATGATGGCTGACACCCAAAAAGCTGCTGCTCTAAGCCTGCGAAGATATGGTCAAGATTCGGCATTACACGGTTGACCTCATAGGTGTCGGGATAGAACCATGACAGGGTGAGCATCAAAGCCGCAACCCGTATGAGACGGGTCAGCTTACAAGGTTTCCAGCAGTAAAGCATCCACATCGCTATGATGAGAAGTACCGTCTCCAGGCGCATCACCAGCATCTGAGTGGGATTCACCTGTTTGTCCCAGAAACAGACCATCAGCAGGATGGTGAAAGCGATATAAGTGAAGATAGCCTTCTCGACAGCCCAAAGATTTCTCATAACCAGTGGTTCTCTTTATACCATTGGATGCTGCGACGCACACCCTCGGCGAGTTTAACTTTCGGATCATATCCCAGTTCGTCACGAGCCGGCTGGATGTTACAACGCCAGTTGCGCTGGCGGAGGATATTAAACTTGTCGTTGTTCAGTGCCGACATCTTTCCCGTCTTCCTGCCCCACCAGTCACCCACACAGGTGATGATACGTAACAGCCAGATTGGTGCCGTAATACGGATCCACCAGGGGCGTCCCAGTTCCTCATGGACCAGGTCACTAAAGGTCGCTGACTGATAAACCTCGCCATCAGAGAGGAAATATTTCCGTCCAGTCTCTCCTTTCTCCAGAGCGAGGAAAATAGCCTGTACCACGTCAGTGACATAGACAAAGGTGATGTCCTGGCGCTGGAAACCCACCGCAAAGTCCATGTGGCTCTTGATACTCTGTATCTGCAGGAAATAGTCACGCTCACGAGGACCGTAAACACCAGTAGGTCTTAGTATCACATAAGGTATCGGTTGTGACTCCAACCACTTCTCTGCCTCCAACTTACTTTTCCCATAAGCAGTATTAGGCTTCGGCTCATCACTCTCACGAATCTCCTCATAAGGCTGCTGCTCACGGATGGCACCCATGATACTCAGACTACTGATATAGATGAAACGCTTCAAAGGCATCTGGAGATGAAGCAGTGCCTTGACGAAATTCTGGGTACCCTCTGTATTGATACGGAAGAAATCCTCTTGATGCAGACACTTAGTAGCTCCTGCGGCATGCACCACATAGTCGAAGGCATGTCCTTTCAGCTGTTCTTCCAACTGTTCCTGTGACGAGAAGTCCAGTTCTATGAAATGTATATGCTCGTCCTGCAGGTAAGCTTTAGAGCTGGACTTGCGGATAGCTGCCCATGTCTCAAAGCCCCTCTTAATCGCTTCTTCCACGATGAAAGACCCGATAAAGCCACTGGCTCCTGTGATGAGTATCTTCATAATTAATGTAAATTTGGCTACAAAGGTACAAAATATTCTCAAGAATTTTGTATCTTTGCCACATAGAAACTAAAAACGAAATACTATGAGTAAAAAGAAAGGTGGTAAAAGACTGACGAAAAAGCAGGTCATAGAGATGCTGCAGACCTTCTTCCAAGAACATCCTAATGAGGTTTATTCCTTTAAGCAGATATTCCGTGCCTTGAAACTTGACACACATCCTGCCAAGATGCTTGCCATTGACACGATGGACGAGATGACGTGGGATGACTATCTCACCAAGACTTCCGATAACTCGTATCGCCTGAACCTGAAGACACAGGTACAGGAGGGCACCTTTATCCGTAAGGCGAACGGCAAGAACTCCTTCCAGCCTGATGATGGCGGCAAGCCCATCTTCGTCTCTGAGCGAAACTCGATGTTCGCCCTTAATGGCGACCGTGTGAGAGTGGCGATGATGGCGCGCCGGCAGAACCATATCAAAGAGGCGATGGTGGTGGAGGTCCTGTCACATAAGATGGACCAGGCAGTGGGTAAGCTGAAGGTAGAGAAAGACTTTGCCTTCCTCGTTACCGAAGGAAATATCTTCGTGCATGATATCTTGATTCCTAAGAAGAAACTGAAAGGTGGCAAGACGGGCGACAAAGCTGTCGTCAAAATCACGCAATGGCCCTCGAAGGAGTCGAAGAACATAGTGGGTGAGGTGATTGACGTGCTCGGTAAGGAAGGTGACAATAATGTGGAGATGCATGCCATCCTCGCCCAGTACGGACTGCCTTACAAATATCCGAAGGCTGTCGAGGATGCCGCAGAGAAGATAGAGGCAGGAATCACCGAGCAGGAGATCAAGCGCAGGGAAGACTTCCGTGATGTCTTTACTTGTACGATTGACCCGAAGGATGCCAAGGACTTTGATGATGCCTTGAGCATTCGTCCTGCCGGCAAGGGACTCTGGGAGGTCGGTGTGCATATCGCTGATGTGTCGCATTATGTCAAGGAGGGCAGTATCATCGACAAGGAGGCTGTCAAGCGTGCCACGAGTATCTATCTCGTGGACCGTACCATTCCCATGCTGCCAGAACGCTTGTGTAACTTCATCTGCTCTTTGCGTCCCGACGAGGAGAAACTGACCTACTCCGTCATCGTGACCCTTGACGAGGAGGCGAATATCAAGAAAGGACATATCGCCCATACCGTCATCAAGAGTAACCGCCGTTATGCTTATGAGGAGGTGCAGGATATCCTGATGGGGAAATCAGAGAACTCAGATCCCTCGGAGTATTCTGAGCACCTGAAAGTCCTCGACCGCCTTGCCAAGAAACTGCGTGAGAAGCGTTTCAAGGGAGGTGCCGTGAAGTTCGACCGTGAGGAGTTGCACTTTGATATTGACAAGGACGGCAAACCTATCCGTGCCTATTTCAAGAAATCGACGGATGCCACCCAGCTCATCGAGGAGTTCATGCTGCTTGCCAATAAGTTTGTGGCAGAAAGTGTGGGTAAGGTGAAGAAGGGTACTAAGGCGAAGACGCTGCCCTACCGAATCCACGACCAACCAGACCCCACGAAACTGGAAACACTGCGTGAGTTTGTCGTTAAGTTCGGCTATAAACTGAAGACGGGAGGAACCAAGGGTGCCATCTCCAAGAGCCTGAACAGTCTGATGGACGGCTGCCAGGGTAAGAAAGAGCAGAAACTCATCGAGACAGTAGCACTGCGTGCCATGATGAAGGCGAAGTACTCGACCCATAACATCGGGCACTATGGACTCGCCTTCGACTACTATACCCATTTCACCTCCCCCATCCGCCGTTATCCCGACACGATGGTACACCGTCTGCTGACGAAATACCAGGATGGGGCTCGCAGCGCTAATCAGGAGAAATACGAGGAGCTCTGTGAGCATTGCTCCGACATGGAGCTGGTAGCACAGCAGGCAGAGCGTGACTCTATTAAATATAAGATGGTGGAATTCATGGCAGACAAGGTGGGAGAGTCCTACGATGCCCATATCAGTGGTATCCAGTCGTATGGCATCTACTGCGAGATTGACGAGAATCACTGTGAGGGTATGGTACCTATGCGTGACCTCGACGATGACTACTATGAGTTCGATGAGAAGAACTACTGTCTGGTCGGTCGTCGTCATCACCATAAATACCAGTTGGGTGATTCTATCCGTATCAAGGTTGCCAGAGCCAATATCGAGAAACGTCAGTTAGACTTCTCTCTTGCCGATGACTAATTATAGCTGATAATGAAAAGAAATATTTTGACAGGACTGATCATGGGTGCTTTACTGCCCCTGTCAGCGCAACAACCATCCATGTATCTGTGGTACGACAAGCCAGCACAGTATTTTGAGGAGTCCCTACCTATTGGTAACGGTAAGATGGGAGCATTGCTGTATGGTGGGACGGACACCTGCCTGATACAACTGAACGACATCACACTATGGACAGGAAAACCTGTTGACAGGAATCTCGACAAGGATGCCCATCAGTGGATTCCTAAAATCAGAGAGGCACTGTTCAACGAAGACTACCAACTGGCTGACTCCCTTCAACTGCATGTGGAAGGACCTAACTCACAGTTCTACCAACCGCTCGGGAACATCTACCTTATTGATGAGAACAAAGGGGCTGTGAGTAACTATGCCAGGATACTGCAACTTGACGATGCGCTGGTCAATGAGCGCTATATGCGTGGAGGGAAGAGCCTCACCAGAGAATATTTCGCTTCGCATCCTGACAAGCTCATCGCCATCCGCCTTCGAGGAGAGGATGACATCAACTGCAAGATTGTTATGACCGCACAGGTCCCTCATGCTGTTAAGGCAGCAGGAAACCAGTTGACACAGACAGGGCATGCGACAGGAGACCCCCAGGAGAGTATTCATTTCTGCACCATCCTGCAGGTGAAGACCGATGGGCAGGTGGTTGCCGCAGACTCCTCCCTCACCATCCGTGGTGCCAAGGAAGCAGTCATCTATATCGTCAACGAAACCAGCTTCAACGGCTTTGATAAACACCCTGTGAGGGAGGGAGCACCCTATCTGGAAAGAGCCACCGATGCGATCTGGCATACCCAGAACTACAGCTTCGCACAGTTCCTTGAGCGACATGTCAAGGATTATGAGAAATACTACCAGAGAGTGAAACTCGACTTAGGAGAGAAATTCCCTACCGTTACTACAGACCGCCTGCTGAGGGAAGGTCTTAGTCCCCGTTATCTCGAAACCCTCTATTTCCAATATGGTCGTTACCTGCTGATCTCCAGTTCCCGTACCCCTGGTGTTCCCGCCAACCTGCAAGGTCTCTGGACCCCCTACCTGTGGTCGCCATGGCGTGGCAACTATACGGTGAACATCAACCTGGAGGAAAACTACTGGCCAGCCTTTGTCGCCAACCTCGCAGAGATGGCAGCGCCACTGGACGACTTCATCCGCGCCTTGGCAGACAACGGACGGCATACAGCACGCAACTATTATGGTGTCAACAAAGGCTGGTGTGCCAGCCATAACTCCGACCTATGGGCAATGACCAATCCTGTGGGTGAGAAGCGTGAGAGTCCTATGTGGGCATGCTGGAACATGGGAGGAGCCTGGCTCGTACAGACACTATGGGAGCGTTACCTCTTCACCCAAGACAAGCAGTATCTCAAGACGGTTGCCTACCCACTGATGAAAGGGGCTGCCGATTTCTGTCTGGGATGGCTCATCGACAATCCCAAGAACCCTGGTGAGCTTATCACGGCTCCCAGTACCTCACCAGAGAATGAATATGTCACCGACAAGGGCTATCATGGTGTGACATGCTATGGAGGTACTGCTGACCTCGCCATCATCCGCGAGTTGCTGCAGAACGTATGTGCTGCCGGTATCCTCTGCAACGAGCCCGTCGGTGCCTATAAAAAAGTACTGGCAAAACTGCATCCTTACACGATTGGCAAGGAAGGTGACCTGAACGAATGGTATTACGACTGGCGTGACTGGGACCCTAAGCACCGTCATCAGAGTCACCTCATTGGACTCTACCCCGGTCATCACCTCACACAACCGGAACTGCAGAAAGCTGCTGAGCAGACCCTCATCCAGAAAGGTGATGAGACGACAGGCTGGTCGACGGGCTGGCGTATCAACCTATGGGCACGCCTGCATAATGGTGAGAAGGCGTATCAGATATACCGTAAGCTACTCACTTTCACAGACGCGCAGGACGACCAGCGTCCCGGTACCCGTCATGCCGGTGGTACCTATGCCAACCTGATGGATGCTCACCCGCCTTTCCAGATTGACGGTAACTTCGGTGGTACTGCTGGTGTCTGTGAGATGCTGATGCAGAGTCGACTCACGGACCGCTCGACAGTCATTGAGTTATTACCTGCTCTCCCCAAGGAGTGGAGCAACGGTAAGGTCAGCGGGCTCTGTGCCCGTGGTGGCTATGAGGTTAGTTTTGAATGGAAAGGCGGTAAGGTGCGTGATGCCCAGATCAAAGCAAAGAAGGCTGGTACCGTCACCTTATTATATAATAATCAGCGTAAGACGCTTAAACTGAAGGCAGGACAGACACTGCCCGTAAAGACATGGTAAAGAAAAAGAACAATATTAAAGACACGACCCTCGAAGAGGCAAGAAAATGGGGTAATGCTGAATATCTGGACGACGGTCTGGTACTCACTGACCGTATTGCTGACGCTCCTATTCCCAAGGAGCCGACGCGGATGAATTTCATCTTGATGGCATTATGTAAGCATGGCAAGGCACAGTATTCGATTGATACCCGTGAACAGACGGTCAAGCCGGGTGACTTGTTGTTTATCTCCGAAAGACATATCGTCGACAACTATATGGCATCTCCTGATTTCGAGTGTCTGTGTATCATGGTGTCGACGGAGTTCTATCATGGGTTTATCCAGAACGTGAAGAATGTGTCGTCACTCTTGTTGTTCTCGATGAACAACCCGGTGGTGTCGCTGACTCCCCGGGAGATACAGGTGTACAGCAACTACTACCAGACTATCCGTGAGAAGATGAGCGACCGGGAGCATCACTACCGCACGGATCTGGTGAAGGCATTGTTGCTGGCGATGTTCTATGATATGAGTAATGTCATCTGGCGTGTGGAGCAACAGGAATCGAAATCCCAGACACGTGCGGATGTGATATTCGCCAATTTCATCCGGCTGCTGGAACAGCATTTCCGGCAGGAGCGGCGTGTCAGCTGGTATGCGGAACAACTCTGTATCACTCCCAAATACCTTTCGGAGATTGTCAAGCAAGTCAGCAAGCGCACCCCTAATGAATGGATTGACAATTATGTCATTCTGGAGATCCGTGTACTGCTCAAAAACTCCACGAAGAGTATCAAAGAAATAGCAGAGGAGTTACAGTTCCCCAACCAGTCGTTCTTAGGGAAATACTTCAAAGAGCATATCGGTGTCAGTCCTTCTCTGTATCGAAAAGGGTAGCCACCTTGCATAACTCTTCGTACCACTCCTGACCGAAACGGCGAATCAGGGGTTCTTTCAGAAACTTGTAGACGGGAAGGTGTAATGCCTTCCCTTTTTCGACGGCATCCTTACAGACAGCCCAGCGGTTGTAGTTCAGTCCTATCAGACCGCCCGAGAATTTCTTCTCACGAATAGGGTAAAGTGCACAGCTGATGGGTTTGCAGAACTGTGTCTTCCCGTTGCGGTAGGCTTTTTCCAAGGCACATAGGCAGTTGTCGCCATCATAACAGGTGAACACACAATCCTTTCCCCGTACGATACTCGTCACCAGATCGCCATCCTTGTCAGTATAGGCAACACCCTGTTTGTCAATCACACTCTGTGCCGATGCGGAGAGGTCACCCCACACGGTGTCCAACGCATCTTCGATACCAGCTATCTCGTCCATGGTGACAGGAGCACCGGCATCGCCTTCGACGCAACAGATGCCCTTGCACTTCTCATAATCGCAACAGAAGTACTCGGTCAGTATCTCGGAAGAAATCAAGATACCATTGATGTCAATAATAGGAGGTATTACCATTGGATAGGTGTGATGCCGTTTTGTTGTAAATAGGTATTACAGCGGGAGAACTGATGTTGTCCGAACCAGCCTCCGCGATTAGCACTCAGTGGGGAAGGGTGTACAGACTCCAGGACGAGGTTTCTCTGCTTGTCTATCATATATGCTTTCGAGCGGGCATAGCCACCCCACAGCATATACACCAGATGTTCACGATGGGCTGCCAATGCCTGTATGGCGGCATCGGTGAATTTCTGCCATCCCAGCATAGAATGGCTGTTTGCCTGATGGGCACGGACCGTCAGGGTGGCGTTAAGCAACAGCACTCCCTGTTCTGCCCAGCGAGTAAGATTACCAGAGGTTGGAATAGGGGTACCCAGGTCGTTCTGTATCTCCTTGAAGATATTCTGCAGGGAGGGTGGAAACTGTACCCCGTCCTGCACCGAGAAACTCAGTCCATGCGCCTGTCCCGGCTCATGATATGGATCTTGTCCGATAATCACCACCTTCACCTTGTCAAACGGACAGAGATTGAAGGCATTGAAAATCTGTCGTCCCGGCGGATAGCAGGTGCCCTGAGCATACTCCTGACGAACGGCTGTAGTCAGTTGCTCAAAGTATGATTTCTCAAACTCTGCCTGCAAACGTGCCTTCCATGAGGTCTCAATTTGTACTTGCGCCATATCCTTTTCTTTTTTGCCTGCAAAGTTATAGTTTTTTTCGTAACCTCGCAACCTATTGCTGATTGAAATGTGAAGTGAACCCAAAATAATTAAGGTGGACAACAAAAATATTGTCCACCTTAATTTATTATCAACAGGAAAAGTGATCAGTCCTGAATCAGGCACTCACCCGTCATGTCAGCAGGCTGCTCCAGTCCCATGATATGGAGGATAGAGGGAGCCACGTCGGCAAGGCGACCGTCCTTCACAGTAGCCGAGTTGTTGTTGGTCACATAGATGAAGGGAACAGGGTTCAGCGAGTGAGCCGTGTTAGGAGTGCCGTCAGCGTTGATGGCATTATCAGCATTACCATGGTCAGCAATGATGATAGCCTCATAGTCATTAGCCTTTGCAGCCTCGATGACCTCCTGCACGCAATGGTCAACAGCCCATACCGCCTTGGCGATTGCGTTGTAGACACCCGTATGACCCACCATGTCACCATTGGCGAAGTTGACGACGATGAAGTCATACTCCTGCGTGTTGATGGCACCCACCAGCTTATCCTTCACCTCATAGGCAGACATCTCCGGCTTGAGGTCATAGGTAGCCACCTTTGGAGAAGGTACCAGGATGCGGTCCTCACCCTCGAAAGGTTGCTCACGACCACCGTTGAAGAAGAAGGTGACGTGTGCATATTTCTCTGTCTCAGCGGTATGCAACTGCTTCTTGCCCTGACGAGAGAGATACTCTCCCAGTGTGTCCTCGACATTCTCTTTCGGGAAGAGGATATGAACACCCGTGAAAGAAGCATCGTATGGTGTCATGCAATAATACTGCAGTCCGGGAATGGTCTTCATGCCCTGCTCCGGCATATCCTGCTGGGTCAGCACGATGGTCAGTTCTTTGGCACGGTCGTTACGGAAGTTGATGAAGATAATCACGTCACCCTCCTCAATCAGTCCGTTGACAGCTGTATTATGAATCGGTTTGATGAACTCATCCGTCACACCCTCGTCATAGCTCTCCTGCATGGCAGCCACCATGTCGCTGCTCTGCTTACCCTCACCCTTGACGAGCAAGTCGTAAGCCTCCTTGACACGCTCCCAGCGCTTGTCACGGTCCATGGCATAGAAACGACCCACGATGCTGGCGATGGCAGCGTCATTCTCGGCACATACCTTGCTGACCTGCTCGATGAAGCCCTTACCGCTCTTGGGGTCCGTGTCACGACCATCCATGAAACAGTGTACGAACGTCTGGTTCTTCAGACCATAGTGCTTACCCACCTCGATGAGTTTGAAGAGATGGTCCAGAGAAGAGTGAACACCACCGTCAGAGGTCAGACCCATCAGGTGCAGTTTCTTATTATTCTCCTTGGCATAAGTATAGGCAGCCTTCACCTGTGCGTTCTCCACGATAGAGCCGTCCTTGCAGGCACGGTTGATCTTCACGAGGTCCTGATAGACAATACGTCCCGCACCAATATTGAGGTGACCCACCTCAGAGTTACCCATCTGTCCGTCGGGAAGACCCACGTCCTCACCGGAAGCCTGCAACTGTGAGTGTGCCGAAACGGCTGTCAGATAATCCAAATACGGAGTCGGCGTGTTATAGATCACGTCACCCTTACCATGCTTACCGATTCCCCATCCGTCGAGAATCATGAGTAATGCTTTCTTTGCCATAATCTTATCTTTTTAATACCTTATTATTTATAATATTGGGTGCAAAGGTACGAATAAGTGAGTAAAGAACAAAAAAAATGCATTTATTTTTTCTTTCAAACGAAAGTACCTTCGACAAAGTCAAAGGTACACTTTTTTTCCCAAACAACAGTCAATGTAAGTAAAAATATATCATGATATTTGGTATTTTACTCACTTATTCGTATCTTTGCATGAAACTTAAATGATTATTATCATAATGACTAAGAGATTACTACTACTTTTACTGATTGCCTTTACATCCATGGAGGGTATGGCACAAGAGACAATTGCCTTGAATACGGGCGACATCACTTCGCCCAAGTTGAATGCGGATGGGACAGCGACCTTCTCTATCCTTGCCCCTGAGGCACAGAAAGTGGAGATAGAGGGTGACTTCACACCCGTTCAGAAAATTCAGACTCCCATGGGAGAGATGGAGCAGCCTGGGCGTGTGGCGCTGAAGAAAGACGCTAACGGCATCTGGTCATGGACCTCAGGGAAGCTGCAGCCCGAGTTGCACACCTATTCCCTCTATGTGGACGGTGTCAGGATGAACGACCCCAATAATGTCTATATGTTACGTGACATAGCCTCCTACCAGAGCTATTTCCTCGTGGACGGCAGTCTCTCAGAGAACTATTTCGTGAGGAATGTGAAGCATGGAACTGTCAGTAAGGTATGGTATCCTGCCCCTAAGCTGGGGATGGAGGAGCGACGTGCCACTGTCTATACCCCTGCCGGCTATATGGACAACCCCAAGAAGAAATACCCCGTGCTCTATCTGCTGCATGGTGCCGGTGGTGATGAGAACGCATGGACAGAATTAGGTCGTGCGGCACAGATACTGGACAACCTTATCGCACAGGGCAAGGCAGAGCCAATGATTGTGGTGATGCCCAATGGTAATGGTGCCCAAAAGGCGATGCCGGGAGAATATGAGAACTCGATGTACAAACCCTCCTTTATGAATCCCAAGACCATGGAGGGTACCATAGAGGTCGCCTTCCCTGACTTGGTGAAATGGGTAGACGCTCATTACCGTACCATCGCCGACAAGCAGCACCGTGCCATTGCCGGTCTGTCGATGGGTGGCTTCCACTCCTTGTATATCTCTGCCAACAATCCGCAGACCTTCGGTTATGTGGGACTGTTTTCCGCTGCCGTCAACCGTATGGGAAAGGGTGAGAACGACTTCATCTACCAGAACCTGGACGAGAAACTGGCTAAGCAGTTCCACCCTGCTCCCCAACTCTATTATATCGCCATCGGCAAGACTGATTTCCTCTACAAGGATAATGTGGACTTCCGTCAGCGGCTGGACCAGAAAGGATACAAATACGAGTATCTGGAGACAGATGGAGGACATATCTGGCGCAACTGGCGCATCTATCTGAACCAATTCTTGCCTAAACTGTTTAAGAAATAACTAAAAATCCAACCTCAATGAGAACTAAAAAATTATTCATACTTGGCATGATAGCCAGTCTAACAACGACAACAATGACAGCACAACCCAAATTGAGAGCCGACAATATCGACGAGGTACTGAAGGCAATGACACTGGAGGAGAAAGCACAACTATTGGTAGGTGGAGGCAATGACTCTTTCACGGGGTCTGGAGCAATGCTGGGGCACCAGAAAAGACTGGTTGCCGGCGCAGCAGGTGTCACCGTGGCAATTGAGCGGTTGGGAATCCCTGCCACCGTGTTGAGTGACGGTCCTGCCGGCGTACATATTGACGCCAAGCGTGAGAACGACCCTCATTCTTACGCCGCTACAGGATTTCCCATCGGTACCTGTCTTGCTTCTACGTGGAACACCGAACTCGTCCGGCAGGTAGGTGAGGCGATTGGTAATGAGACCCTGGAATATGGCTGTGATGTGATTCTTGGTCCTGGCATGAACTTACACCGCTCCCCCTTATGCGGCCGTAATTTTGAGTATTACTCAGAAGATCCTTTACTGACGGGAATCATCGGTACAGCGATGACCCTTGGCATCCAAAGCCAGGGAGTGGGTGTCTCTGCCAAGCACTTCGCTGTTAACTCCCAGGAGACAGACCGTACACTGGTGGATGAGCGTGTCAGTCAGCGGGCAGCCCGTGAGCTTTATCTCAGAGGGTTTGAGATCATGGTGCGCAAGAGCAATCCCTGGACGCTGATGTCTGCTTATAATAAAGTTAACGGTGAGTTCGCACAAGGCAATAAGGACCTGCTGACGGATATCCTTAGGAAAGACTGGGGATTCAAGGGAATTGTCATGACTGACTGGATTGGCAAGCGTAAGGGACTGCTCACCACAACTGAGGTGACGGCAGGCAATGACCTGATGATGCCGGGGTATGCGGAACAGGCAGAGGATATTGTCAAAGGCGTGAAGGACGGTACCGTGAAGATAGAGGATGTCGACCGTAACGTGCGCCGTATGCTGGAGTATATTGTCAAGACTCCTCGTTTCCGTGGCTATAAGTTCTCTAATCGTCCTGACCTAAAAGCGCATGCCCAGATTACCCGTCAAAGTTCGACAGAAGGTATGGTACTTTTGAAGAACGACGGGGTGCTTCCCATCCGCAACCTCAAGACGGTGGCATTGTTTGGTGTCAACAGTTACGACTTCATGTCCGGTGGTTTGGGATCCGGTGCCGTGAATGTTCCCTATGTGGTCGATATGGTGGAAGGACTGAGGAACGTGGGTGTTCAGACGACCCCGCAGTTGACGGATATTTACCAAAGTTATGTGAAATATGCCCGTCTGAAACTGAGAGCCGACAAGAACCCCATCATGTGGTTCCTGGATACCGGTACGCCGAAAGTGGAGGAGATAGAGATCTCTAACCGCTGCATAGCCCATGAGGTGAAAGAGGCGGATGCCGCTATTATCACTATCGGGCGACAGGCTGGTGAGGGACTGGACCGTGAGATAGAGGGAGAGTTCAACCTCACTACCACTGAGAAGGACATGATAGCACGTGTCAGTGACCAGTTCCGTCCGCTTGGCAAACCAGTCATCGTCATTATCAATAGCGGCTCTGTCATGGAGACCGCATCATGGCGTGACCGTGTGGATGCCATCCTCTGTGCCTGGCAGCCCGGTGAGGAGGGCGGTAACTCTGTGGCAGACATCCTGACGGGTAAGGTCAATCCCAGTGGTAAGCTGACCATGACATGGCCAGTCTCTGCCACCGATCATCCGTCAACGAAGAATTTCCCGCAGGAGATGGACAACTATACCTTCCGTGAGGCATTGGGCTGGGGTGCGCAGATTCCCGGTCATGACTACACGAACCATGAGGAGGACATCTATGTGGGCTACCGCTATTTCGACAGCTTCAACAAGAACGTAGCGTATCCTTTCGGCTATGGACTCAGCTATACCACCTTTGAATACAGCAAGCCTGCCGTGAAGGTCAATGGCGACAACATCACCGTTCAGGTGACCATTAAGAACAATGGCAAGGTAGCGGGTAAGGAAATCGCACAGGTCTATGTCGCAGCACCCAAAGGGACGATAGAGAAGCCTCAGCATGAGTTGAAAGGCTTTGCCAAGACTCGTGAACTGAAACCGGGTGAGAGCCAGACGCTATCCATCCAGATGGAAAAGCGTGACCTTGCCTCTTTCGATGAGGCTAACAGCCGTTGGCTGACAGAGGCAGGGGCATACACGTTCGAGATCGGTGCGTCCAGCCGTGACATCAGGGGTACAGCCGTGACAAACCTGACGGAATATACAGAGCAGGTAAGTAACGTTCTTGCCCCCAAACAGGAGTTGAACCTGATGAAGAGACAATAAAAGTATTAGCATAACTTACTATGAAATACTTATATCATCAACTATTATTGTTTGCCTGCATCCTCTACAGCATGGGATGTCAGGCAGACACGGGGCATCTTTATACACCCGATAAGTTATCGAGTGGTCTGGTTACTTGTATCTGTCAGGACCGTTATGGTTATATATGGATAGGTACGGAGTTCGGACTGAATAAATTTGATGGTTACCGATATACCGCATACCATCATAACAAACAAGATTCCACGTCGATATCAGACAATGAGATAGCCTCCTTGTTCTTGGACAAGAGTGGCAATCTCTGGGTAGGTGGTGCCAAGGGGCTTGCACGCTACGACTATGAACACGACTGTTTCAAACGTTACAAATTCCCTGATAACCGCACACCCCGTGTCAGCTCCTTGATAGAATCCACAACGGGTGAGTTGTTAATAGGAACGGCAGGTTACGGACTCTTCTCCTTGAAAAAGGGGAGCGACGATATTCACTATGAGGAGTTGTTCTGCCAGCGTCACATAGACGATTTCTGCAGTCGTATCCATATCGACCGTAATGGACACCTGTGGCGTAGCAGTCATATCTCCACCATCACACGTTATACCGTCAAGGGAAAGAAGACGGCAGCATTGCGTGACTACCAGTCCGAATGTGGTCAGCCCATGAATTATATCGAGTACTCCAAGGACGAGATGCTGATCATCTGTATGTATGGCATCATGAGCTACAACTACCAGACAGAGGAGTTACAGCGTGCGGATTTTGACCTTTCCCTGCTTGACCCTAATGTCAGTATCGAGGAGGCGGATATGGACAGTGAGGGGAATATTTATATCGCCACAGCGGGATGCGGGGTGATGGTGCTCCCTAAAGGCGAGCGGAGCCTGAAACGGATAGAGTATGCCAATGCCAGTATCGATCTGTCATCCTCCAATGTCGTGGATATCATGGAAGACAAAAATCAGAATTTATGGGTGGCATGCTATAACAAAGGACTGATCTTGATTTCCAAGCAGAAGGCTTCCTTCAACTCCTGGAGTTTCTCCAACCAGCATTATGTCACTGGTGGTAATGTGGCTTCTATCGTGCCGGGGGAGAACAGTGATATCTGGTGTACCCTGCAGAATAATGGTATCTACCGTATCGACCAGACCGGGCATATTCTGGAGCATCCGGCATCTCCTGGCGGCACCCGTGTGGTGTATCGTGACAGACTGGGACAATACTGGCTGACGACGGAGAACACGCTTTACAGATTTTATCCTTCAACGGGGAAGGTCGTTATGGAGAGGTCTTTCGACGGACGAGGACTGAACTGTATGGTGGATGACGGACAAGGACGGCTCTATATCTGTGTCTTTGGTATGGGACTATGCATCTACGATACCAAGACACATGAGGCGCAGATGGTCAGCATGCAGCAGACCAACCGCAGCGGAGGCTATCTTTGTAATGACTGGATCAAGGCTATGACCTTCGACTCACGTGGTATGTTATGGATAGCGACGACCAATGGCACGTCGATGATGAATCCTAACGGACTGATCTTTAATGGCCGTGGATGGAACGCTCTTCTGGAAGACCTGCAATGCTATGCCATTTGTGAGACGAAGGATGGTGACATGCTCATAGGTACCGAAGCGGGGCTTTACCGGTATAGTTGGAAGACGAATAAAGTGAAGGAAGACCCTCATGCCAAGATCCTTACAGACAAGATGATCTGTTCGATGGTCAGGGATAACCAGGGTGATATATGGATTTCCACGACTAATGGCATCTGGCAATATGTGGATAAGCGGAAACAGCTGATAGGTCATATCGGTGGCAACGGACTGATGTCTAAAGAATATATTATGGGGGCAGCCCTCCATCGCCATGATGACCAGATTTTCTTTGGAACGGCAGATGGTATCACGACATTCCATCCTCAGGACATTAATAACCGTTTAGCCCACTTAGGGAAGGTATACCTCACCCGCTTTTTCTGCAATGGGAAGACCTTGAATCCTATGGAGGACTATTTCCAGTTGGAGTATGCCGATAACACCTTTACGCTGGAATTCTCCTTGCTGGACTATCAGAATACGGATAATATCGTGTTCCAATACCGTGTCAATGGCAGTAAGACATGGATGCAGACGAATGAGGGAGCCAACCAGATCACGTTCACACAGCTGCCGCCAGGACAGTATTTTATAGAAGTGAGGGCTACCAGCAATGGAATTGTCAGTGAGGATGTGCGGCTTCTGCGTATCATCGTGCTGCAGCCGTGGTATAAGTCTTGGTGGGCATACCTTATTTATCTCAGTATCATTGCGGGATTCCTGTTCCTGATTATCTTTAACGTGGAACGTCAGCGCCGTCGTGACTTGGAAGAGACGAAGATGCGGTTCCTGATTAACGCCACACATGATATCCGCTCTCCATTGACGCTGATTATGGGACCGTTGGAGAAAATTAAAAAACGGTTGACCGATTCAGAGAACCAAGCTGACTTGATGACGATTGAGAAGAACGCCCAACGGCTTATGTTGCTGGTTAATCAGATTCTGGACGAACGGAAGATAGACAAGAACCAGATGAAACTGTCGTGTGTGAAAACGGATTTGAATGAGTTTATCCGTGGTATCTATCATATTTATGAGTATAACGCACAACAGCGGAATATCTCCTACAACTATGAGTATCCTTCTGAGCCTGTGGTAGCATGGATCGACCGGATACAGTTTGACAAGGTGATCTCCAACCTGCTGTCGAATGCGTTTAAATATACTTATGACCATGGTGAGATAACTATCCGGTTGGCGACAGCTTCCGATAAGGAGCATGCCATTATTGAGGTGATTGATAATGGAATGGGCTTTGAGGATGACAACACAGACCGGTTCTTTGAGCGTTTCTATCAAGGTAAGAATTCTAATGACCTGCATATTGACGGTACAGGAATCGGACTGAACCTCTGCCGTGCGCTGACAAAGATGCATGGTGGCAAGATCAGTGCCGCAAACCGTACTGACGGGAGCAGTGGTGCCATCCTGAAAATAGAGCTGCCCCTGGGTAATAAGCATCTCAAACCAGAGGAGATAGAGGAGAATCCGCAACCGATGAGAATCAAGGGGCAGAAATCAGCGAAGTATCTGGCTTCAAAGAATCTCAAGATTCTGGTGGTCGATGATGATGCGAATATAGGAGCTTATATCAAACATGAGTTGGGTGACTGGTATCGGTTTAGTTATGCCGCCAATGGTAAGGAGGCTCTGAAGATGATTCTCTCGCATCATTTCGACTTGGTGATTACTGATGTCATGATGCCTGAGATGGATGGAATAACTTTACTGAAAAGCATCAAGTCGAATCCGAATATCAGTGATATCCCTGTCATCCTGCTGACCTCCAAGTCGGAGGTGTCTTTCCGACTGGAAGGACTGAAAAAGGGTGCCGATGCCTTCCTCGCCAAACCGTTCTCCATGGAGGAATTACATATTCTTATTGACAACTTGGTGGATAATGTACGTCGCCTGAAAGGGAAATTTGAGGTTCAGCAAATCAAGAAAGACAAGATAGAGGAGGTGGAGATGCAAGGTAATGACGACCGCTTCCTTGAGAGGGTGATGCAGCATATCAATGAGAATATCGCTAACCCGAAGTTTACCATCGAGGACCTGGCGCAGAAGGTGGGTGTCAGCCGAACCCATCTGCACCGGCAGATGAAGCGGTTGACTGGTGTCAACTGCAGTGAGTTCATCAAGAATATCCGACTGGAGCAGGCTGCTCGTCTTATCAAGGAGAATAAGGTGAATGTGGCTCAGGTCGCCTTTGCCGTGGGTTTTAACAACCAGACTCATTTCTCCACGCAGTTTAAGAAATATTTCGGTATGGCACCCAAAGAATATATTAAGATGAATGGAGAAAACACTACACAGGAAAATACAAATCAATCAGAGTAACGATATGAAAAAACTATTATTGACCATTTTAACGATTGTCAGTATGACATGGGCAGAGGCGGAAGATGGACACCGCCTGTGGCTAAGGTATGAACTGTCCAATACGGCACAGGTAGAGAGTCCTGCAGGATCACCCACCATCAAGATCGCTAAGGAGGAGTTGGAGAAATATTATCAGGGCTCGCATGTCATGTTGCGTCTTGACCCGACGTTGCCCGATAATGAGGGTTTTGTCATCAGTGGCAATGACGACCAGCTGACCATTACCGCCCGTCGTGATATCGGACTGCTCTACGGTGCCTATGAGGTGCTGAGGCTACAGGCTACGGATATGCCCATCAAAGATGAGAAACAAGAGCCTTTGTTCAAACTGCGCCTGCTTAATCACTGGGATAACCTTGACGGCTCCATCGAGCGGGGCTATGCTGGAGAGAGTATCTTCGAATGGTTTAAACTGAACGAGCAACTTATCCGTGAGTATGCCCGTGCCAATGCGTCCATCGGCATCAACGGCTCTGTCCTTAATAATGTCAATGCTTCCCCGAAGATGTTGACAAAACCGTATCTGAAGGAGGTGAAGAAAATCGCTGACATCCTCCGCCCCTATGGCATCCGTGTCTTCCTCTCCATTAATTTCGCCACACCGATGGCTCTGGGACAGACGGAGACAGCAGACCCGAAGGATGGGAGTGTCCGTAAGTGGTGGAAGAATAAGGCAAAAGAGATTTATAAGCTAATCCCTGACTTCGGCGGTTTCCTCGTGAAGGCGAATAGTGAGGGGCAACCCGGACCTGGTGACTATCAACGCTCTCACGCTGACGGTGCTAATATGCTGGCGGAGGCTTTGGAGCCTTATGAGGGTATCGTCATGTGGCGCTGCTTTGTCTATGGTGCCAACCATAAGGGAGAGGACCGTGTGAAACAGGCGGTCTCGGAGTTCCAACCGCTGGACGGCAAGTTCCATAAGAATGTCATCCTGCAGACCAAGAACGGTCCCCTTGACTTCCAGCCGCGTGAGCCATACAGTCCTGTCTTCGACCAGATTCGTGAGACACCTAATATGGTGGAACTGCAAATCACACAGGAATATTTGGGACAGTCGCTCCATTTGGTCTACCTTGCCCCTATGTGGAAGGAGTTTTTCCAGTTTATTGAACCGGAATGGCTCGCCGGTATCGCAGGTGTTGCCAATATCGGAAAGGATGCTAACTGGTGCGGGCATCATTTCTCACAGGCTAACTGGTATGCCTTCGGACGACTTGCATGGAACCCTTCTCTGACATCGGAGCAGATTGCCAGGGAGTGGCTGGAGCAGACGTTCTCCATCGACGAGAACTTCGTATATCTCATGTCTACTGTCATGGAGGAGAGCCGTGAGACTTGTGTCAACTATATGATGCCGCTCGGTCTGCACCATATCTTCAAGTTCGATCACCACTATGGTCCTGAGCCTGACGGATTCAAGGCGGAGTATCCCTTGGAGTGGTGTCCTGTCTATTACCACAAAGCAGACAAGGACGGTATCGGCTTCGACCGCTCCTCTACAGGAACGGATGCCGTGAGTCAGTATCGGGAGCCTTATGCCTCTATGTATAACAAGGTAGAGACGTGCCCTGAGAACCTGCTGCTGTGGTTCCATCATGTGCCCTGGGACTATAAGATGAAAGACGGCTCTACGCTCTGGGAGTCGCTGCAGTACCACTACAACCAGGGTGTCATCGCGACGGAGACATACCAGAATCTCTGGCATAACAAGATTCGGGCGTATGTCGATGAGCAGCGATGGCGTGAGGTCGATGAGCGGTTAAAGATACAGGTGGAGAATGCCAGGGAATGGCGTGATGTCTGCCTCCGCTATTTCGGACAGTTCACTAAGAAATGACAATAATAATCCCCTGTATCACATTCGATACGGGGGATTATTATTGTTGTGTAACAGTCTTTATTCATTGTTTATAGTATTATTTGTGGTTCCCAAAGATAACGGCTCATATCTACACGACCATTGGATTTGAACGTGACACCTTCCTCTTCCAAGAGCATGCGCTGACGGCTCCATCCGGGAGCTGTGCGCCCCTCTTTGTTGACAACACGGTGGCAGGGCAATTGTTCGGCACCTGGTGTATAGCGCAGGGTACGTCCCACCATCCGGGAATGACTTGGCCATCCAGCCCAGGCAGCAATAATACCATAGGTAGTAACCCGTCCGTAAGGTATCTGACTGACGATATTCAGCACATCATCACGAAACTGGTGCGCCTGTTCGGGAGTCATTCTGTCTGGATCAAGAAGTTTTATCTTCATCTCTATTGCCCTTTACCTCTTTTATATATGATATTGCAAAGATACAACTTTTCCCCCAACCAACCCCACTTATCCATCATTTCTTTCACTCCTCCCCCCTTGTTAAGCATATTGCTGTGCCACAGCAATAAACACCACAGCAATAAGCCCTACCTACCCCCATCACAAATCGCCCTCGCCATCTCATTCAGCTCCAGGCACTGCCCCCGCCTGATAGTCATTTTCTCATTATGATGTTCCCACGGAGCAAGTATCAGTAACTGCCCTCTGGCACAGGCTTCCATCCGCTTACCACCAGGCTTCGCCAAATCAGTAAAACCGTTCTCCTGCAAATAAATAAGCGGAAGCCCCTCGTCAAAAGCAGCCCTCATAATGACCTTCTCTCCTTTTGATATTGCAGGCGATACCAGCACAGCCCCTTGTCTTGCCGCTTTCAGACAATCGGCAAGTTTTGCCTGCAACTCTTCCTCCGTCATCCTTCTGGAGCATTGTACCTGCAACTTCATCGGCCGTTCTAACAAGAAGCGGTTACCAATAGCCGAAAAACTCAACCCCGCATACGTCAACCCCCTCTGTACCCTAAACAGTTCAGGATGCTCCCTTTTCATCAACAAGCGACGAGGGTTATCCCTCACATAGTGAAGCCAATGCTCCAACTGCCCATCCCTGAACAATATCTGGTCATTAAACCCTTTCGTAAACAGCAGCCCATTCCCTCTCGATTGTCCCGCATGTTGCTGTGCCACAGCAACAAAAGACTCAGACATCATCTGCCGAAACACCTGGTTACAAGCCTGTTTTACCCCTAATAGCACCTTCCCTAACGGCTTCTCCAACCTTTCCTTCACAAAGAGTACCACATGCAGATGGTCTGGCATCATCTGTAGAGCCAACACCTGCACCTCTGGATGATGAACACCAATAGTCTTCCATATCTGCTCCACTGCCTCACCCAATGGTGACAACTCAATATGAGGGACCTCTGCCGACGGCTCTACCGCCTCACTCCGTCCCACCACCTTGCCGAAGAGCGGTTTACGCCCCTCTGTCACCATCGTGATCATATACATCCTCCGCCCTGTGTAGTCATAATCCACACAGCGACGTTGCATCGAGGGTTTCTTCTCCCCTGCAAATACCTTCTGCCTTTCAAACGTTGCTTTATCCATAGTTGACTCATAGTTTTATCTCTGCAAAGGTACTACATTTAACATGCGATGTCAATAGTTTGGAGGAAAAATCGTGTAAAAAATATGTTAATAAAATGAAGAATTATTGTTAATACAAGTTAACGAATAGGGGCTATTTTCACTCTAATATCTCCTTTGCTTCATTCTAATATCTCCCATGCTTCACTCTAATATCTGCCGTGGGGCACGGGAGATATTCCTTTACCCTATTAGAGGCTATTCCTTAGGGTTAAGCAAATATTGTTGTTGTTTTCATCGTGGAAAAATCTCAAATCTCAAATCTCAGTTGTTGAAATGGAAAACGAGACTTGTGTGTATATTTTATGTATATATATTATTATATATATAATATATATATTATATATATAATAGAAATACAAACCACATATCTGCAATTCACACTAAATAACTGAGATTTGAGATTTGAGACTATTTCAGGCCGAGACATAGAAGGCATTACTATAAATAACGCCTATTTCTGTTAACGTAAATTAACTTTAATTTATCATTTTGTTAACAGATTTTCACACGATTTTTCCTCCAAACTATTGACATCGCATGTTAAATGTAGTACCTTTGCACTGGACAATAGGGTCAAGTGCAATCAGATGTTGCAACGACGAAAGACACACAATCAATTTTATCATTAACCTTTTAAACACACAGTAACTATGAGTCAGAAATTCATCAAGTCAAAGAACAACAACCTCCGTTCAACCGCTTACGGCAAGTACTTCGCCAAGGCTGTCTACGACAAGGGTTTCATCGGAACCAAGCAGCTTGCGGAGTTCATCCAGACCCCGTGATCCGTGCAGCAGGGCAATTGATAATAATAATTTTTGTTTTATGAGAGTATTTTTTTATTCTGTTACTTTCTTCATTTCGAATGTGGCGGTGTAGGTGGTGCCGTCGGCGTTCTGGCGCAGGGCCTTCCACTTCATCACACCGTCCTCGATGGATTCAATTTCCCACCACTCGCGGTGCTCCTCATTGCCGGCGCCCTCGTTCTTCCAGCGGGTGCAGAGCAGGTTGCCGTCCACGAAATAATAGGCATAGTCGTCGTCGCTTATCTGCCACTGGCCGTCCACTTTGCGGAAGTAGTTGAAGGAGCCGTCCGTCATGTATTCCCAACAGTGGTTCTCACCGTCGTCGAACTCTGAGCCCTCTTCACCAGTGCTATGACCCTCCCACATGCCGATGATGTCGGTGCTGTAGTCGGCGGTGACACGTCTATAAATTCTAGTGTCCTCTACCGTGTTATAGACTTCGCCATCTTTCATAACAACAATTTTGAAGTTACACGACATATTATTATCATCGATAGATTTGATATTCAGTGTGAATACTTTATCTATATTGGATGAATGGGATAATAGGGTGACGGTGTTTCCATCAATTGTCATGTCACATTCCTCTTTTGCACGCCACTTGGGCACGGTCTCATCGTAATTAACTCGCGATACACTTTGGTATGCCTTAGTGGCAGACAGAAAAGTGACAACAGTTTTCTCGTTGGTGAGCGCAGGTTCACCATCTCTTTCTGTCACCATCCACTTCCCGATAATCTTTTCAGCTACGTTGAGGTCGGGCTCAACGGGAACAACGGGGTTGTCGTCGTTTGACGAACACGACGTGAACACACTTGCGCCGCAAATCAAGATGGCGGCGAGCATCCAGTTAAGATACTTTTTCATAATTATTGTCTTTAGTTTTAGAGGATTTCAATTATTCACTAGAAGATGCGCCGCTATATGCAATTTATAGAACATACCTTTATTTAATCACGACCTTTTTACCTTTATTTATAGTCACTGGGACAGGTACCTGAGTCATAGCAGCCGTCATACCCAAGTACTGTCCCACGACTTGTGTCATTTATTCTTCTTTGATCTTGCCAGAAATAGAGTATTCCGTTGTTTCATCAGGGTCGTCAGAATACCATGTGATGGTGAACGATTCAATGCCCAGATCTCTGGCGACATTATCAATCGACCTGCGTTTTCTGGTGCCCTCCTTTATCTGTTTGCTGATATTTGTAATCAGATTTCTCACGACATCCAACTCTCCCTTTGACCTTTCAGCCACATTAAACCGAGCCTTGAACGGGGCTTCCAGCACCGATTCCTGCAGGAACTCGCGGAACTCCTTGGTGGCATTTGGCTGGCGATTCGCACCCTTTGTGATGATCTCGCAATTCCACGTACCCATGTAGCGGCATGGCTGCTTCAGCTCGTATGAGTGATTCCATGTTTTAGCATAAGTCCATCTGTTACCATGTTTATGGTTGTCGAAAATACCCACGGTGAGACATTTTGTTTCATGACGGGTGGATAGCTCCAGCTGATAGCTGTCTGATGGATTCTTCACCCTCCAGCACGCCATATTGTTCACCTCGCAGTCGTTGGTCAGGATATCCGGTGCCACGTCATGCTGGAGCGGATCCCATATCCAGTCGATCATAATGCCTTCCTGGTAATCAAACGTCACCTGGGTGCCGGTGGTGTTCCTCATGACCTTCAGGGAATTGCTGGTTTCGCCGATGGTCTTCGAGAAGCTGTTGGTATGTGTGGTGGAGGTGGATGAACTATAGCCGAAACTGAAACTGGCATTGTTGTAGCCACCCGAGAAACCGACATTCCAACCGGATGTTTCTGAGGTCGCATCTGATGTACCGACGGTAATCGAGGCGCTGCGGGAGCTGTTGTCTGTGGCTGGCAGGCTCGACTCTAAAATGATGTCACCATTGCCCTTCAAATCCAGGCTATGCTTGATTTTGCTCAACCAAGAACCATAATAGTTGGTATATGATCTCACCCCATACCCCGCATTATTATTTTCAGGATCGCCCTCTACACTGAAGAATCGATTATCAAACCATTCATCGGTATAGTATGGTCCCCAATAGAGCGTCTTATTGTAATCCGAATTTTTGCCGCCCATTCGGACCACGACTTTCTCATCTATATAGTAGAAGTCCTGATGGCTGCCGAAATCATGAACGCTCCACGACCTGATGGTGGTGGTGCCCATGTTCTCACGTCTTACAATCTTACCCATTGGATCTATGGCTGCAAGACTGTGCCTGATGACAAACTCATCAGAGCAGTTCAACACATCGTTCATCGCCTGCTCGGCTCCACCCCTGGTAAGGGCACGCGTCTCAGCCGCTGCCTCTGCCTTGTTCTTTTCCTCCTGATTAAGAAAGGCGGCAGCACCGTCAGCCAACAAGCCATAGTGATAGGCATTCAGCAGATGCTGCACCTTGGTCTCTGTGATTGTTTCATTACCTTCCTCGTCTGTGAATGTGGCAGAAGCCGCCTCCTCTGCGTTGTAAGGCACCTGTGAGAAAGCCTTATCCATTGACATGATGAACATCTCGAAACCAATTTCGTCGAGCTCATCCTCAACATCATCGTTGGCAGCATCATCGTTGGCAGCAGCCCTGGTCAGTGCGCGGGCATTGCCTATACGGCGCTGCAGTTCGCTAGTGACGCTTCTGGTCTCGGTGGGAGAGGACGTGCGACTGGTAATCTCAACGCCGTTCTCCTCCAACATCTCGGCCTGAACCATGCCAATGCCAAAACCCATGACAACAGCAAACGCCAGCATCTCTATATTGGTGGCGCGCTCGATGCCTATATAACCACCATTCAGGTAAACACGGAATATCTTTAACCATTGTTCGTTGCTAATAGACGTGATGTCATTGCCCTTAAACAAGACGAACTTGGTATTATCCTCGATGTCGCTGGTGGTTTTGGACACGCGCTTAACGAGGGC
>Ga0256405_10002398_pt1 | contig 43321 bp, 54 predicted proteins | sample RumenRJG_02DNA_FD_189096 | JGI IMG/M metagenome (GOLD analysis project Ga0256405, IMG submission 189096) | Bovine rumen microbial communities from Lethbridge, Alberta, Canada - RJG_02 | ecosystem: Host-associated > Mammals > Digestive system > Stomach > Rumen | place: Canada: Alberta... | reverse complement strand
GCCAACGCAGCACGCTTGAGACTTTATTGCCTGCGATGAACAATCTCCTTGCCCAACAGAAGGGTGTGAACGCTACAAGTGAGGACGCTGTTGGCGTGGCCAATCTCATGGGCAAGGCGTTGATGGGTAACGTGGGTGCGCTAACCCGGGTAGGCATTACTCTTACCGACCATCAGAAGGAACTCATCAGGACTGGCGATGAATATACGAGAGCCACTACGCTCGCACAGGCCATCACTGACAACGTAGGCAACATGAACGCCGAGCTTGCCAAGACAGACGCGGGTAAGGTCAAGCAAGCCGCCAACAATTTCGCAGCTCTTCAATCGAGCATCGGCAAGGCCTTGCAGCCGTTCCAGGAAAGTATTGTAATGTTTTCGCAAGTCGGTATGGCGGTAACAGGCGTGATTCAGATGAGTACTGCACTGTTCGGAGTTACCAGAGCTCTTTTCGGCTTTACTTCCATCACGGCGATTTCAAACGCTAATAACCTTGCGGCCACCGCTATCGTCCGTGGTTTTACGACGGCAGTCGGCATGTCGTCCGTGAGCATTACCGGCGCGACCATTTCGGTGAAGGCACTCACCTGGGCAATCCGCGGGCTTGAGGTAGCGACGGTCATTGGGTCCGTCATAGCGGGTATTTCCATTCTTTTCGACGTGTTCGCTCCAAAGTTGGACAGCGCTACCCAAGCGAGCGAGAGGCTCGGGCAAGCTACGAAGACCCTTGGCGACAAATTCCAAGAGCAGCGTCAGCAGGCGCTTGCTCCGACGCTCACTAAGTATCAGGAGCTTCAGACCAAATGGAAGTCGTTGAGGTCGGCACATGAGAAGAACCAGTTCATCAAGACAAACAAGGACGCTTTCCAGCAGTTAGGTGTGAGCATCGACAGCGTAGGTCAGGCCGAGAGCTTCTTCGTTCGCAACACTAAGAGCGTGCAGGATGCCATGTATGCAAGAGCCGAGGCAGCCGCCGCTGCTGCTCTTGCCGAGCAGGAGATGCAGAAAGCCCTTGAACTCGAGAGTAAGGTACAGAGAGACCGAGACCGTGATAAGCGCAACTATAAGAACACCCACCACACTGGGCATACGGGGAACGACCTCGCCCTTGATCTGCTTGTGGACAACGGAGGCATCAAGGTCACGAGCCGTGCGACGCAGGCTGATGAGCGCGCATTAAGGCAAGCCCAGCAAAACGTGCGCTCATGGAACAGACGTTCGGTAACGGCATCGGCAAGAGCCAACAAAGGCCTAAGACCTTACAAGAGTAGCGGCAGCGGTGGCGGCGTCTCCTCTTCCAGCGGTGGGCGTGTCTCTTCTGGTCGTGGCGGCTCTGTCAACACTGGGACGGAGAAGAAGGCTCTCCGTGGCTCTCTCGACTGGTATGACCAGCAGATGAGCGATCTCCGTAAAAAGATATACGCCACGAACGATGCGAGCGTCGCTGAGGGCTTGGAGAAACAATATAAGGAGCTTGAGCAGAAATCGAAAGACCTGAAGGTAAAGATCGGTATCGAAAAGCCCGACAACGAGGTGAAAAGCTATGTCGAGCAGCTACAGGACAAGCTCCGTGAGGCTCAGAAGCAGATGGACAACGCCATGACCGTCGAGGCGAGAGTGGAAGCTTCTGCAAAGGTTGACGATCTGCAACATCAGATAGACGTAGCCACGAAAGGAGAGGTGACCATTTCGGCAGAGGTCGAGCCGACTTATATCGTCAAGGGTTCCGAGGCTGACAAGTTGCAGAGTTACCATAACGCTCAGAATAACGGGCAGAACGTTCAAAGTCTGCTGGATGCCGGCATCATCGACGAGGCAGAGGCTAAACGGAGGATCGAGAATATCAACAAGCAGCTACGGAAGCTTGGCGTGAAGCCTATCACGATAGAGTTCAATAAGACATCGATCGAACAAGCAAAGGAAAGCATTAATGAGCTCATGCAGAGCTTTAGCGGCAACCAGTTCGGTTCCAACATCCTGCAAGTTGTCAAGGCTTTCAAGGATGTCGACAAGGCTGCGAAAGAGGCCAAGGCTGGGACAAATGGAGCCGGGAAGGACTTTAACGCTGCGGGTGCCTATGCGGCAGCGGCAGGTGCGGGTCTTGCCACCATGGGACAGAGCCTCGAACAGCTTGGCGGGCAGGGTAAAGCAGCCAAGGCAGGTGCGGTGATGGCCGCCATCGGTCAGATTCTCCTTGGCTTCGCCACCTACACGGCAGAGAACGCGGATCTTGGCCCATGGGGATGGGTAGCAGCCGTGGCGACCGGTCTTGGCATCGTGGCCAGCACCATCGCCACCTTGAAAGGCTACGCAACGGGCGGTGTGTTGACCGGTCCGACATCGAGCGGAGACAAGTTGCTTTTCCGCGGCAACGCCGGAGAAATGATTTTCAATACTGCCCAGCAACGGAGACTCTATGCCATCGCCAACGGCAACTACCTGCCACGGCTTCCGCAGATGCAGACCGTGAGACCTCAGATAGGGGCTATCGGGGACGCGTCGCAGGTGATGACGATCAACGTGCGCGGCAAGCTCAAGGGCAACGACATGGAGCTCATGGGCAGCAATACGCGGTCGCTGGGAGCGAAGATAGGGAAACGATACTGACGGGGCACTGGGCCGCTGTACTACAGCGGCGTACAGGACGGACAGGCAAAATGAGTTTTTTCATAGATAGATAAAAACAGAAGATGAAGATAGAAGGCAGCTTTGTAAACAATAAGGGGGACATCGTGACAGTGGTTATAACCATCGCGGGGACTACGGGCAATGATATTGTCATCGAGCCGGGCGGGGTGCTGGAATTTGCGGCTGATGACACCGTGAAGATAGACAGCGGCGTGAATGACTCGTTAGACGTGTGCCAGCAACATTCATGCACGATAGCACTACACGCCGCCACCTACGTTTCAGACCTCTTTACAAGCGAGTATAAGGACGGGAAGGTGGAGGTAAGCGTCAACGGCACTTGCATGTTCAGCGGCTGGTTGGAGCCACGTACGCTGACGCAGCCTTTCAACGACGTTTACGACGATCTGTCCCTGCAATGCGTAGATTCGCTCTCTGCTATGCAGTACAGCAATTATAAGAATGTGAACAACACAACGACCTATACGGCAGCAGCGGAGAAGGCTGGAATGCGGACGTTCAAGGACTTGCTTACGGAGGCACTCAATAAGGGCACGGACGGTGGAGGTTATAACGTATGGTGGGACGCATCGAGAGCAACGGAGGCAACGGGAACAACGGATGGGAACGTCTTTGACGATCTGAGGGTAAGTGACATGGCCTTCCTCGGTGAGAGTGCGGATGATACAGTGACCTATCTCGACGTTGCGGAGGCGGTGCTCAAATATCTGGACTTGCATGTTGTACAATACGGACGAGACTTCTATATCTTCTCTTGGGACACGATGCGAGCCGGGACAACCTCATGGTCTTTGCTCTTTTCGTCGGGAGAAGGAGTAAGCCAGTCGGCACAACTGCCAGGTTGTACCGGAGTATCGGCGACGCTGTTTGCCTCCAATGTCGAGGATACGGGCACACAGATAGACATTCAAGAAATATTCAACCAACTCTGCCTTACAGTCAGTCCAAAAGGGTCGGACACAGTTCTGCGCTCTCCACTGGACTCAGCTGGCAAGATTCCTGCCATGGGCGCGAGACAGTATTATTGCACTGAATATGCGGCCGACGGCGAGGGCAAAAAAGCCGCGAGAGCGTTCTTCTCGCTCGTGAAAAACCACACCGACAACGGCTACGACTCGCAGGTATGGAAAGACTACCTCGTGAGGGTCATGCGAAATGTGTACTGGAAGATCGGGAGCGGCAGCGGTGTAGGGACGGCTGTCAAGGACTGGGCGACGGACAAGAGCTACATCTATCCCGAAGACGTGACGGACAAGCTAAGGAATAGTCTCGGGGCTCTGCTGTTGCAAGTTGGCAACGTAGACCACAAGCCGGGCACTGGCGACACGAGTAAGCAGAGCTCCATCGGTATGACCGACGAGCTCGTGATCTCCGTGAATGGCAACGGCGATGACACGTCCCCCTATCCTACGGATGCGGACATCCTTCAGGCCATGCCGCTAATGAGCTACGTAGGCGGTGACGCTACGGCCTCATATTCTCCCGATGTTGCCGACGACACCGACGGCAGCTATCATAACTACCTTGTGATTGACGGTACAATAGCTCTCGCCCCATTGATGCCTACCGCGTTTGAAGTGGAGAAGGTGCGGGGGTATAACGATGGAGATACGTTCTTTAATCGCTACGGCTCAGGCTTGGCAAGCGTCTCTGCAAGCCGCGTTAACAAGGATGGACGCTATCTCGCCTTCGAGTGGTGGAAGCAGGGCAAGCAGACCGGCACGAGAAAAGGCTGGATTCCTTATACTGAGGACGGCCCACAGCAATACGAGTACAAGACGGCAAGCGGCAAGGACGAGGTGGACAAGGTAGACATCCTATGGTGTATGCTGAGAATCGGAGATAAGGTGCTTGTGGAAGACAAGACCAAGAACGGATCTGTAGACGCATTTTCCTGGCAGACTTACAAGGAGCCATCGCAATGCGCCGATACGGACGAATATCTGGAACAGACTTTCACAATCGGTATTAATCCCAAGATCGGAGATAAGCTGATCGGGCAGGATTTCGACATCGGAACGAACTTCGACTATACGACGAACATAGACGCAGAGAAGGGTATGGCCATCCCTCTTCCCTACGACGCGAAACTGCATGGGAGCATGACGTTCCAAGTGTTGGGCATCGACAACCCGGTATGGACAGACTATCACGTGACTCGGCACAAGACGATGTTCCGGCATACAAAATATGGCACAGACAACATACCGCTCATGGCTCATGTGAGCAGCGTCATCATCAAGAACTTCTCGGTGAAAATTTACTCGGACGTTGAGAACGGCGGGGAGGAAGACATCGTGTATATGTCGCGCACGTCGCATAAGTTCTACAACAAGAAGGACGACCTCGATATGAAGATCCACAGCGGCTTCACGTCCGAAGAAATTGCCAAGTACGGTCTCTCCGGCAAAATTATGTACACGACAGTCTGCGGCAAGGACGGTCTCGCCATTACTTCCATCACGAACAAGATAACCGGCGTTTCAGCCAAACCGGAGAAACTCTACGTGGACGCATACTATAATGAGCTGTCGCAACCACGCATCGTGCTCACGCAGAACATGCAATGCACGGATATGAGCGTCGCGCAGACCTCGAGGTGGACGCACCCGGCACTGGCGGGTAAGACTTTTTACATTCGTGACATCGGCTACAACCTCATGGAAGGTTCGGCACAAGCAAAAATGGAGGAGGCTTTCTGACGGGGCGGCGCACGGAGCCGAGCGGCTCCGATTTTTTGTTCTTGGCTGTAATTATAGAAACAAGGAACTTATGATCGGAATAGACATCATACGCAAGAAGAGGAAGGTGAGCGCCAGTGGCGGCTCTGTAGGCTCTGGGATCAGCACCCCGTCGGGCGGTGACGCTCTAAACGCGCTCCATGCTGACGAGGCTGACCACGCGAACCGAGCTGACGAGGCGACCCATTCCGCATCTGCAAAGGAGCTTGACGGCACGAGTTCGGTATGGAACACGATACGGACGTGGATCAGCGGTGCGACGGACGCGATGAAAAATGTCTTTCTGAGGAAAGATCAGGACGATTCAACCCCCTTTACCTTGGGGATGCAGAACGCCAATGTCGTCGACAAGGTGACGGCAGCGAAAGTGATAGCAAATCTCGCGCAATCAGACGATTTCAAGTCGGTCTCGGACAGCGACAGCCCTGTGGGCTGGTGCCTGCGCCTTCTTGACGCAATCGCTACGGGAGAGCTTGACGACCTCGTCGTAAGGAGGGACGCGAAGGTGAAAGACCTTACGGTGACGGGGTCGGCCCACTTCTTCAAGCTCATCATCGACGAGATAAAGAGCGCGGGCGGCAGCGTGCTGTTGACACCTGCTAACGGATTCGTGGCAGAGAACGTCACCCACCATGGGACGGCAGGAGGAGAGGACGAAAGATATATCCTCTACTGGAAAGACTCTGACGGAGAGAAGACCATCGACAACCAATGGCAGGTGGGAGACTTCGCAGTGTGCATGACCGCCAACTTGAAGAAGGGAGTAAGCGAGAACGCAGGAAACAAGACATGGTGGTGCAAGGTTGTGGACTCGGGCAACGCAGAAGGCTACAATTACATCTCGCTCGACTGGTACAACAGGGCGCAAGGCAGAACCATCACCGAAGGCGGGAAGACGTTCACCGAGGCAACCTCATCGGGTGTTCCCGAGAAGGGCGATAACGTTGCCATGCTCGGAAGTGTGGCGACGGATAAGGACGGGAATTTCGACTATAAGCGTCAGAGTGCCATCTACCTTGCAGCCTACGACTCGTTAGATATGGGAATTGAAACCCCGTTTCTTGCTTTTTATTACGGCATCGACGACTTCTGCCTGTCTCGGCACAGAAAGACGCATCTGTCGCGCCTCGCCACCAACGTGGTTGCAGACAAGTTCACGCTACGCAGCGATGATGAGGAATATCCCTTATCGGTATTCTTTGGTGACTGGAACAGCGAGACCACATACCCCAAGGCGGGTATCGTCAGCTATGATGGCTGTACGTGGACGAGTCTCAAAGACGGCAATAAGGGCAACACCCCATCGGCCTCGAGCGAGTGGTGGGTCTCGAATAAGGGCGAGGACGGCAAGACCGTCTACCGATTGAAGGTAATCTCATCTGCTGGACTGGTGTATCACAACGGGTCACTGAATACCGTGCTATCCGCACACGTGTGGGGGCCCGATGGAGAGGTTACGGACAGATGTAACGGGACGTTTACGTGGTATGATCTTAGGGTCAGTAACCCCATCGGCACTGGCAAGACCTACACGGCACAAGCAACTTCGGCCGTAGACGCTTATCATTACAGATGTATCTACGACGGCGATGTGGGCAAGGAGACGTACAACGTTGTCTATAACGGTAAGCAATTGCAATATAACGGTAAAAATATACAATTTTAAGGTATGGCAAATCTGACATTAAAGAGCGGCTATAACATAACGATAACGGAAGACTCCTCTGCGGGAACGCTGACGATTTCGGCTACCGACACTAAATACACGATTGATTCGACGCTGAGCGGATCGTCGACGAATCCCGTGCAGAACAAGGTGGTGTACAATGCTCTTGCAGGCAAGCAGGATAAGCTCACGGCGGGAACGGGTATCAGCATTTCGGGGAACACCATTTCCTGCACCGTGAGCGGAGGCAGCGGAGGCGGCAGCATCACCGTCGACTCTACAATGAGTTCTACCTCTACCAATCCCGTGCAGAATAAAGTCATCTATTCGGCCCTGCAGGGTAAGCAGAACACGTTAACGGCGGGGACGGGAATCTCGATAAACGGGAACACTATTTCTTGTACAGTGAGCGGTGGCGGCGGGACTGTGACTGTAGACAGCTCTCTTTCCTCTACGTCGACTAATCCCGTTCAGAACAAGGTCATATACACGGCCTTGCAGGGAAAACAAGAAAAAATTAATTACGAGACTTGGACGTTCACGACGACGAGCGGAACGACGGTTACGAAAAAAGTCTATATCGCATGAGCTTGGATTTGTCTACAATAAAGAAATGGGTCATCCCCGAAGGCGAGGTTCAGAGCGTCACCGTGAACGGTGTCGTGATATGGAAGAAACCTGCTGATACTCCAGTGACGCAGGCCAATCACATCAAGGGAACGGCAAACGCAGAGTTTACCGCCAAGCTCGGTGACGTAACGCTGACATTCCCCGCCGGGAACTTCGACGTGGAATATACGGGGGCGCAGCTGACGACGATGGCAAGCGCATTTTACAAGCAGGCAGGACTTACAAGTATAACGAGTTTTGGAGTGGACACCAGCAAGGTGACCTCCATCGTGAATTTCATGTATGGGAACAGCAACCTCGTTTCTCTCGACTTCTCGGGATGTGATTTCAGCTCGGTACAAGCAGCCGCAGGCGCATTCTGCACGACTTACTCTCACTCAGATGCGTTGACAACCATCAAGGGAGGACTGAGTGGACTTCACAATTGCTCGCAACTGAGCTTTGAATATTGTGCAAGGTTGACACACGATAGCATTGTTGCAGTGATCAACTCGCTCGGGACATGTCAATATCCTACCTCCTTTATACTTAGTGATACGCAGAAGGCATCGTTATCCGCAACAGAGAAAGCGGTATTAGTAAACAAAGGTTGGACTTTAGCGTAAGAAAATGCGATGATATTACAAGCGGACATAATTCTCAGCAACGTCAATGACGGCAAGCCCGGTGAGAATGGGAAGAGCGGCGTGAGCATGTTCAAGAGCTACGCTTTCAAGCGGACGGACAGCGACATCAGCGGTCAGCAGCCCACCGGGGGAACGTGGGACAATCCCGTGCCGACGGGTTGGAGCGACGGCATCCCCGCGGGAACCGAAACGCTTTGGCAGACCGTCGCAACGTTCAAAAAAGATGCTGACGGAAACACCTCTAACACAGCTTGGACGAAGCCTGCAAGGGTGGGGAACACGAGTGACCTGCTCATCTTCTATTCAGATAGCGTCACAAAGCCATCAGCACCGACCTCCAATATTGCAGACGGGACAGTGTGGAAGGAGACGGCAACGGAAAACACGATATGGATGGCCCAGCGCGTGAAGAAAGACGGCGTGTGGCAGAATTGGACGGTGATAAGGGTAAAAGGCGAGAACGGAGCAGATGGAACGTCGGTGAAGATCAAGGGTACGTGCCTTGGACACTATGCTACCAACTCAGCATTTCAGTCCGCTCTCACTTCGCTGAAAGCCGGGGTCTACCTTATCGATGAGAATACACAAGCCATGCGCGTGAGTTTCACTGGAGGAAAGAACACCTCTATGGGAGTTGCGGCCGAGATTGGCGACGGCTACCTCATGTCCTCTTCAGATACGAATCTCGACGGTCATCTGTGGATGGCTACCGACGACGGCTGGCAGGACTGCGGGAAGATAAAAGGCGATGATGGGCAGAATGGCAAGGACGGCAAGAACGCTGTACACTACGAGTTGCGGGACAACGGTTCACTCGCTGACATCACAATCGAGGACGACAAGATAAAGCTGACGGCAAGTCTTAGCTACGACCTCTATAGAGTCGACGGGACGACAGAGGCGAAAGTGACGGGAACTGTAACGAATAACCTCGACGGGGGGTCGCTGTTATACAGCAACGAACACTACACAAAAATTATCAGCAAAGAATACACTAATATTGACTCCTTGCCTGCTTCCGTGATAACGACCGCAAAAGTTAACAATACGGTGGTGGCTACCGCTGTGTGCAAGGTGTCGATGGGCAAGACGGCATACTGGAATGTCGACACACAATTGGGGAAAGTCACCTCGATGGCGACAGACAACGAGAACCACATTGCAGCACTACAGCTGGAGGCAAAGAGAATCAGCGCGAAAGTGGGGAGCGTGGCGAATCCCAACTTGCTGATTAACAGCGGTTTTATAATGACCTCCAACGGCATCCCGAGCTACTGGGAGGTGTGGGATGACAACAAGGCCCAACCTGCCGTCACCGTCAGCGGGGACAGCTGCAAGATAGAGGTCAAGGCAACGGGGATGTATCAAGGCATCAGACAGACGCGGAAGATGCAACTCCACTCCCCGCTGAAGCTCACGTTCTCCTGCGTGGCGAAAGGTAGCGGAACGCTGTCGGTGATGCTCCACAAGATCCAGGGTAGCACACAAACGGGGGACAGAAACGACTTCAAGTTAGAGGCCGGGGCGAAATCTTTTAGCTGCACGTTCGAGCTGTCGCAATACATTGACGCGTGGCGGGTGATGATCGGCTTTGTCTCTCCGAGCGTGGGAAATGTTGTGACGTTCTACAATCCCAAGCTGGAAATCGGCGACATGGCGACACAATGGTGCGAGAACGAGAACGACCGCGTGCTGGCAACGGGTGTCGATATTGAAGAGCGGAAGGTTACTGTCACGGCTGACAACTTCAAGATCATCGACAACGCTGGCAACGATATGATGTCGGTGGAGAAGAGCGGAGCGAGCAGCAGGGTGAGACTTCGCAACCTCATGGTTAGCGGACTGACGCTCAGAGAGGTGGTAACGCTGAGGACGTGGAGCGAGCTAAGGAAATACTTCTCATTCGACGTTCAGACCTTGGCAGGAATGACAACAGCAACGTCGACATTGAACTTTCAGACGTGCTTGAATACGTTCAAGTTAGCAAGCGGGTGCTTAGTCGGAAGGGAGAGCGGAGACTCGCAGAATTGGAACTACCAGCTTAACATCGTATTGCCGTGCAAGACATATTCCACCGCCCCCACCGACGCAGACCTCGCTGAAATGGACAACGCCATGATGTATGTCGGTAACAAGGTGATCCTCCTCAACCAGTCGGGGCGAGGTATTTCCGTATTCGGACGGCAGGAAGTAGAACACATGACGACGTATATAGTCACCAGTACCAATAAGGGAACGGTGGTCAGGGTGGTCAGCAGCAGCGCAAAGCCTTCTCTTGCCATATCGAAGGGGGTGAACCTCGACAAGACCGACGGACGAAGTTACAGTACGTGGAACGGAAGTTTAACGGACACAAGAGGTTACTACGTCCCCACGATACAGTCCGACGGAGTAACGGTAAAATATAAATACACCAAGTATTGGACGACTGATGAATCGTGGTACGTCCCTAACGGGTGGTTCGCCGTGATGGAATGCGTGTGCGACGTTGACGCTGAGTATGCGCAGGATGAATACAGCAGCCTAGAACCGACGCAGGGACAGAGCGTATTTTGGAAAGTGAAGGTCGGCAAGATGCTGACCAAGTAATCATAATGTTTAATTTTAAAAAAGTAATGGCTATGGAAATGACAACGACTGAAGTCACGCTGAGAATGTTGAAGCCCAGCGGCGACTTGTGGCTGACCCGTAAGGAGGTAGCAGATGGAGAGGAGAGAATCTTCTCAAAGGAAGTGTACTTGGGTACAAACGATTCTGCCGACAACTGGATGGAGGTGGACGATGAGTTTAAAAGCGCGTACGAAAAAAGCCAAGGCGCGCAGGTTTAATTTTATGGCTACGCTGCGCTGGCTCTTTAGGTTTGTGTGGCGTTAGCGGCTTTCAAACAACCAAAGCCACGGGAGCGGGGCTGACTTGCTCCCGTGGCGTAAAAAAAGAAGAACATGAAAGGTATCAGCACAAACACTCTCCTTGCAGAACTTGACCCTGTCTTCAAGAGAGAGCAGTCATATGAGCTACGATTTTCTAAAATAGAGAAGGCGTTGGGCAAACTTGCCGACAGCAACGACAAGATAACTGATTTGTTAACTAAAATGACGGAAAAAGATAGACAGTTATGATAACAGTAACAAAAGGACAATGGTTTCCGTTGACGATCGGAAACATCAGCTACGGCGGTGCCGCCTTCGACTTGCAGGGAGCGACGGAGGTGAGTGCCTCGCTGGTCAGTACGTTGGGCGTGAAGTCGTCGTTGAATTTTGAGATTACCGCCTACAACGAGTTGTCGGCGGTGAGTGACGGTAGTCTGTCGGCTGGAAAGTACTGCATCGAGTTGAGCTGCAAGGGCTCTGACGGTAAGTCTTACAGAATGAAGTCGCCCGGTGCGATCATCGAGGTATCGGCATCTACCACTCCGAGCACGGGCTCCACATCGGTGAGGGTATCGGGCGACAAGTGGGAGCTGACGGCAGATGTCGAGATGCACGAGGGGCAGGCACGGACGTACATGAGCCTCTTGGAGGAGGCGAGGAAGGCGGCGATGAAAGCAGCTAACGACGCAGAGGCGGCCATCGGCAACGTGCAATCGTCGGTGACGCAAGCACAAGAAGCCAGCGAGGCAGCGAAGAGCGCAAGCGAGGCAGCGAACAAAGCCGTGGCAGACACGAACAAAGCCCTTGAAAACGTTACGGAGATGGAGGGCACAGTAAACGAGGCAGAAAGCAAGCGGGCACAGTCAGAGCAGAATCGAGAAACAGCCGAAGCAGAAAGAGTGATCGCGGAAAAGGCAAGGGTGGCCGCTGAGACAGCAAGAGCAGCCGCCGAGGATGCACGTAAAGCCGCTGAGACACAGAGGGAGACCGCCTTCACTACCGCCAAGGGAGCGTGCGAGACTGCCACAAAAAACGCAACCGCCGCCACGGACAAGGCGAATACGGCAGCAGGTAAAGCCAACGATGCTACGGAGGCAGCTACGAAGGCCGAGCAGGCACGTGTGAAGGCCGAGGATGCCCGAAAGACGGCAGAAAGCGCACGGGTAGCGGCAGAGACAAACCGTGACACGGCAGAGGCAAAGAGAACTTCGGCAGAGACGGAAAGGCAGAAGGCCGAGGACGCAAGAGAGGAGGCAGAACAAAAGAGGGAGGCAGCCTTCGAGTTGAGCAAGGCGGCTGCTGATACGGCCACCGACAAGGCGAATACGGCAGCAGACAAGGCCACCGATGCGGCCACAAGTGCTACAACTGCGGCGAATAGTGCCAATGCAGCAGCAGAGGAAGCCAATGCAGCAGCAGAGGAAGCCAATGCAGCCTTGGAGTCAAAGGCCGACTACTCACAGATGCTCAGCGACATTTGGGTAGGTACTGAGACGGACTATAATGCAATAACTACCAAACAAGAAGGCACTATATACCTCATCGACGATACTACGACTGCTGGTTCTACGACAGCCGGAAATGGGACAGTGGAGAAAATGTGGTATGGAACGAGAAACGACTATGAGCGTCTGACCGCAAAGGACGATAATGTGTTATATATGTTAGTAGAGGAATTTTAATACAACCATTATGCTAAAGATAAACGGTAAAACCATCACGGGCGTTGTCTATAAAGGCAAGCGCATACAGCGTATCATGGTAGGCGGAAAGAAATACTACGACATGTACGACGGAAAAATAATTGGCAATGCTCTGGAGGCAGGAAGCGTAAGCATAGGCGGCAAGACCTACAGCTATGGCGCAGGGTACTTCGAGCTTAACATCGGAGAGCTAAGCGTTGGAAGCCTATCTATGGCTTTTAGTAACAAAAATCTAAGCACCATCACGCATATTGGCATAGACACGCGAAGAGTGACCTACATGAATGGCATGTTCCAAGGCTGCAGCTCTTTGACCTCCATTAATCTTGGAGACAAATTTGATACATCTAATGTTACTAATATGAGTGGTATGTTTTATCAATGTAGTGCCCTATCAACTCTTGACTTAGGAGACAAATTTGATACATCTAATGTTACTAATATGAGTGGTATGTTTTATCAATGTAGTGCCCTATCAACTCTTGACTTAGGTGATAAATTTGATGCGGGAAAAGTTATTAATGTGAATGATATGTTTTGGAATTGTTCTTCTCTTAAAACAATTACTGGATGTATAAAGAACCTCAGTATATCATTAAATTTGTCATCTTGCCCCCTCGACCACGACAGCGCACTGAGAATCATAAACGGGCTTGCAACGGTAACAACTGCGCAGACCCTGACATTGAGAAGCACGACGAAAAGCACCCTCTCCGCAACGGAGAAGGCGGTATTAATCAACAAAGGCTGGACATTGGCATAGAAGCTATAGATGACATAGGATTATAGATAAACTTAAAAAAAACAAAGTATGAAAAAGTTATTGAAGATTTGGAACAATGCAGCTGAATGGCTGTGCAGCTTCGGGAGTGACAAATGGGTGCATTTCATAGTGGGAGCAATCATCAGCTTCGCAACAGCGTGGATATTGATGGCTACCACTGCGGGAGCAACGGCTCTCGGTTCTGCCTTCTGCGGTGCGTTTGGCGCGCTGATCGCAGGGATGGGCAAAGAGGTGGCGGACATATTCTGCAACAAGGATTTCAGTTTGTCCGACGTCATCTTCACGGCTGTTGGTGGAGTGTTCGGTGGAATTCTGTTCATATTGTAAAAAATATCGCTTATGATAACGATACTGCAATTAAAGAGTATTATGCCGAACGCAGGGAGCAGGGCGGCGACGTACCTGCCCCTGCTCAATCAGTTCATGACAAAGTACAACATCACGGGACGGATGAGAGAATGTCATTTCCTCGCACAGATCGCCCACGAGAGCGGAGAGCTGCGCTATACCAAGGAGCTTGCGAGCGGAAGGGAATACGAAGGTCGCAGGGACTTGGGAAACGTGAAAGCAGGTGACGGCGTGCGTTACAAGGGGCGTGGACTGATACAGATAACGGGACGCAACAACTACACCCGTCTCAGCAGGGCAACGGGCGTGGACTTTGTGAACAATCCGCAACTGTTGGAATTGCCCCGGTGGGCAGTAATGTCTGCTTGCTGGTACTGGAACGAACATGGGCTTAACCAACTTGCGGACAAGGACGCGCTGACCGCTATCACACGGAAAATAAATGGTGGAACAAACGGACTGCAAGAGAGACTGAAGTATCTCAGCAGGGCAAAAAAAGTTATCAAAGAATGAAAATTGGTTATAAAATGGTTATGGCAACCTGCGGAGCGTCCTCGCTGTTCTCGACGGCATTTTTAGGCGATGGAATCAACACGATGATGCCGTGGCTCGTCGCACTGACTCTCGTCGTACTGACTGACTTGGTGGCAGGATGCAGGAAGAGCTTAAAATTAGGAATCCATGTGAGCTTATCCACAGCAGCGAGGGAGACGATGGGAAAGTTGGTCGTTTACTGGGCTTTCGTGCTGATGGTGGCCAGCATAGAGGTGGCGACGGGACATAAGTACAATATCGCCATGTGGGGCTGCTTGCTGATTTGCGCCTTCGAGGGATTGAGCATAGTGGGTAACATCCTGAAGCCGATGGGGATAGACCTCAGCCTCGGGAATATCATTTCGGCAACCTTGCAGCGCGTGTTCGGAATGTCATCGAGACAGGCGGGGAAAGTGGCTAAAGATGAGAGCGTGGAAATAATCAAGAAACGGGAGGAAAAGAAATGGAATCAGAGAAAAAGCAAGTAGGATGGTACAGATTCGTGCAGGTGACGTGGCCCTGGCTGCTTTACCTCGGGTCGCTGATATTGATTGCCGCCGTAGCGGTGTCGCTGATGGGTTGCACCACGAAACGGGCGGTGGTGAAAGAGGTGCCGGTAGTGGTGGAAAAAACTCACCATGACACAATCATGCAGACACGGTTGAAAGTTGACACTTGCATCATGCGTGACTCGGTTGTGGTGACGGAGCAGGGGACAGACAGATGGCACACAAGATACCTGCTACGGTATCGAACTGATACTGTCTACAAAGTAAGAGTCGACTCCATACCAAAAGTTACTACTATTACAAAAGAGATTACTAAGCAGGTGCCAGCAAAAAGAAAATGGTGGGAGATAGCTCTCGTGGTACTGGGAGGAGCCTGCATTGGAGGAATTATGAATTATTATGAACTAAGGAAGTAGGTTTTTTCATAGGTTTTAGGTTTTTAGTTGTTTAGGTTTTTTCGGTCTCGCTCGTCGTGATGATGGGCGAGGCTTTTTGTGTGTAAAGTGGGGGGGTAATCCTTAAATATCCTTACGACTACAACAAAAAAAGGGGACGGCAGGATTAAACTGTCGCCCCCTTTTTTTCACATTGATTCGAGCAGCTCGTCGATGCGTCGCTCTGCGAGTCCTGATGCACCGAAGACTTCATCTTTGAGATATTCTCGGGTTGCGCCGTCTGACGTGACGACGAGTTTCTTTTCTCCTCTCTCCCCCATCAGTGAGGCGGGGAACACTTGAACAATATTGTTCTCTTTTCTTACTACTATTACTCTAATCATGGTTTCTTTTTTGCTAATTAACCGGAGACATCCTCAATGGCACGGAATATCTCAAACATCACCTGAGGCACCATAGAGTTGCCGTAGGCCTTTACGGATTGGGCTCTCCATCCGGGATAAGGAAAGGTGAGACGGTCCACATCAAAGGGAAACCCATCATGTCGGCTACATACAGGGGAGACAGTTGGGAAATCTCTCCATCTTTCTTGGGGATATTCTCCCTTACAAGACGGGCCAATGTCGGCCGGTCCTTTGCATTCTTTCCAAGAGAGCGGTTTACACGCCCCGTTCCCTTGTCTGTTGCCGTCGGCGTCGGGAGCAGTGCCGGAAGGACAGGCTGGGACTTGCCCATGATATTCTCCTTCAGCCCCTGAGTCTGTACGGTGGGCAACAATCCAGATTCGGTCTCGGCGGTGTGGCGCACCGACGGCACAAGCCGGAATAACGAACGGCTGGACTTCATATCCAACACATTCAAGCGAACGGATGATGTCGTAGAGGACATAGTGCTGATTTTTTCTGTATAGGTGACTCTCTCCGAACATATCACCTTCTGCTGCCACCTTAGCCTCACTGCCGGGTTGTACCATCGTAATGAGGCCAGCAACGTTCTCGCCAACGACCCAAGAGGGTCGGATTTCGGATACGGCACGAAGCATCTCAGGGAAGAGATAGCGGTCATCCTCCGCTCCCTTGCGGCTTCCTGCGACGCTGAAGGGCTGGCAGGGGAATCCACCGGTGAGCACGTCGACCTTGCCTCTCCACGGTGTGAAATCTGTTTTTCTAATATCTCCATAAGCTATACTGTCATTAAACCAATAATCAAGTATCTTGTTGCAGAACCCGTCAACCTCGCAGTGGAAGAGATTCTTCCATCCCATCCAAACGGCGGCAAGCTCCGCAGCTCCTATACCGCTAAACAAAGAGGCATGTGTCATAAGGCATTATTGTTAATCTTGGCAATAATATTTTTTTGCGTTATTTTGTCCCAAACGGATTTTCGATAGAACTTAAACCCACGGACGGGTCTGTTCATTTTCACAGCCTGAAAAATTGCACTACGGGAGACCCCTAACTCCTTGGCCGCAACGGTCATGGATGGGAAGTATTTTTTGAGCGTCAAGCAATAGACTGGGACTGGCTTGTGTCCGCTCAGCCATTTTCCTTCCTCACGCATTTTCCGTACATGCTCCCTGCCCCATTCACGTTTTTTCTGCCTCTCCTCCTCGGTCTTGTTCTGCCACGCTCTTAATGCTCTTTGGCGACGCAAAGCGGTGGTAGGATGCCCATCAAAATCTCTGTCACAAGGAAGACGGAAGCTGTAATCACCTAATGGCGACCAGTCCTCCTCATACATTATTTTGTAGCCTCTAACGGGATATTTACGTTTAATAGCCTTCCCCACCGCCTGCGACTTTTTCGGGTACTTAAGAAACCTCTGTGCAGCCGTGATGGAATCGAAGTGCTTTGCCTCCCCGTTGGGGGCGATGGCGACTACTGGGTGTTTTGCAAACCCCTTTACGCCTTTTACTACTGCTCCTTTACGTGCCATGGGCCGTCCTCCTTTAATCTTAATCTTCGTTTCAAGTCTTTGACGGAGCGGGGGAACATCCATTTCACCCACTCCTCACCATGCTTGGCCACGAGAATTGAATAATCGTTCAATGTCATTCTTCGTCTCCTTCCTCGATATGCCACTTTCCGTCGTCTTCTTCTACCAGCCAGTCGCCAATGACGGCATAGTACGAGCCGTCAGACATCCGCTCAATGCGCAATATGATGAAAGGCTCGTCGTTGTCTAATTTCATGATTGCCAACACGCAGGGGAGGAAGAACACGTCGTTAAGGTTCTTCTCCGTAAAATGTATCTTCTGTCTCATTATTTTTCCATTGTTATTCACTTTAGTATTTCTTCCCGTTTAGTTTGGGCCGCAGCTCGTTGTACCGCATCTTCTGTTTTACGAACCACCACAAGTCCTTGTCGCTGCCGGTAATCGTCTCGAAGTGGTTCGATAAGACATCAATGAGACTGTCGATGCCAGACTCTATACGATCATTATAAAAAGCGTTGCCAAGAGCACTAATAAGCTTGAAAAGAATACCAGGCAGCCCGCACTTTTTTAATGTCAGTAAAAGAGAATGATTAATTAGAAGATCATACGAGGTAACGCTCAGCTCATACCCTCTCAGTCCTGCAAAATCAAACAGCCGAATAACGACATCCGCAAGCTCGTCTTCCAGACTGTCCTTGATGTATAAATAAAATGCGTCGTTAAAGGAGTATCCATTTGCCATGTGCTCCTCAAATGATTCCATGTCTGCGTGCATCCCCTTCTGGTCCGCATTGATCGCCTCGCCCATCTCGCTCATTACGAGACCGAGCCAGTAGGCATCGGGTCTCTCCTCCTCATGAAAGCCGTGGGCGATGGCCGTTTTATATGCACGGTCTTTCAGTGCGTTCAGTTTCTCTGTGTCCATATTTCAAATCTTATTAACTTTAATGTTCTTTTCCTCCCCAAATTGGTTTGTATGTGCAAAAGCATCATTAGTCCAGTTAGACCGCTTTGCCGGGTCTTTCTCCAACCACAAGGCATGTTCCATAGTCTTTTGCATATCAAAAAGAATGTCGGCGGTACTATCATAACCAATACCATGATCCTGACCATATTCCACACCCCAACACATTTTGCGAAGCGTTTCCATTGACTGAGTAACCATGAAACGCATGAAGTTCCACTCGTCTCCGCCAATCTCCCCTTTCCCGTCGTTCTTGTGGAGTTTCTCAAATGCCGCCTCGCAACACTCTTGAAGCGAGAAGTCAAGCTGACCGATAATGAGGCGGTCAGTCACCCGGCAAGCGTAGGCGAGTAGGCGCAACTGACGCTCGTTAAGGGTGATGGTGAATTGCTTGCTATTTTCTTTCTCTGTCCTATTACTCATCATCGGTACTTTTTTCTAATGATTTTAGATACATACGTGTCAAAAGCTTTATAAAGGAACACATCAGGCATAGCTGCGTCCTCATTGTAATCCCATCCCAGTACCTTATCGAAAGGCTTAGGTTCATAATGCTTCTCCCACGGCTTCACTTCGTGCCAATTGGGGTTTGTAGTTATGACATCGTAAAGCATTTTGTATATGTCGTAACCGCCTTTTACTTCATAAAGTAGCCACGGATGATTATCGCCGTTCTTCAGAATGATGCACTCGTCACTTGCATAGCAAGAATTTTCGACATCGTAATCTTCGTCTGGCTTTTTACCCCAAGCATACTCGAATACCTCTTTGCAATGCTCCTTGTTACCTCTTACGAATTCTCTTTCCATAGTCTTCATCTATTATGCTTCTACGGCTTCCCCGTCCACTAACTTATAGAACGTGTCTGCCTTTATTTTTTCTCCGTCAACCTTGAAAGCCTTCACTTCCTTGATTGGGTAAGTATCTCCGTTCCACTCTCCTCTTTCAGTAAGGACTATCCAGTCGCCAAGAGCTCCCGCCGCCTTACTATCTTTACCCGTTACGATTGCAATGCTCTCTTTACCGCTAACTTTAGCAGCTGAGCAGTTGCCCGTGTTCGTAGCAGCTGAGCGGTAGCCCGTGTTCGTAGCAGCTGATTGGTAGCCCGTGTTCGTAGCTACTGAGAAGTAGCCAGTGTTCGTAGCTACTGAGCGGTAGCCCGTGTTCGTAGCAGCTGATTGGTAGCCCGTGTTCGTAGCAGCTGAGTAGTCGCCCGTGTTCGTAGCAGCTGAGTAGTCGCCCGTGTTCGTAGCTACTGAGTAGCAGCCCGTGTTCGTAGCAGCTGATTGGTCGCCAGTGTTCGTAGCAGCTGAGCAGTAGCCCGTGTTCGTAGCAGCTGAGCGGTAGCCAGTGTTCGTAGCAGCTGATTGGTTGCCCGTGTTCGTAGCAGCTGAGCAGTAGCCAGTGTTCGTAGCTACTGAGAAGTAGCCAGTGTTCGTAGCTACTGAGCGGTAGCCAGTGTTCGTAGCTACTGAGCGGTAGCCAGTGTTAGATTCTTTTTGGTTTTTCCAATTTACCTTGTCGAGTATAAACTTAACACCAGCCTTGATGATACCGTCTAATCCAATTTCTGTCTCAATATGTATTTTGCTGCTTGCGACCTTAGAATCACCTTCCTCTTTGTCCGTTGCCCCAGATTGAGTAACTGTGCAGTAACGGCTATTTCCTCCGGGTGCATAGTAGTTGAAGACATCCAACGGAAACTCACAAGCGTGAAATCCGTTGTTGCAGCACTCTATCTTGCCATCTTGCTCATAGTCCTTGCCTATCTCATAGGCGAATCCATGGCATTTCAAATCTTTGTCGAACCCCTTGTAAGAGTGAATAACTTTTTCGTTGTCCATATTGTTTTTTACGTTAGTTGTTTTATAGTTTCACTTTACACTCCGAACTCGAATTCCTCTAAGCTCGGATGTTTCTTCTTACGTTTTTTCTTTGGCTTATCATGCACTCCCCATTTGCGTTGTGAGAGGTAACAGGGTCAGCCGTTCCAAGGAACGTCAGGCATACTCATGCCTACGAATACGCTTCTCTGGCAATGACACTCGTCCAGATAATAATCGACACATGCGTCACATTTTGGCCCGAATTTGCTCATTTGCTGCCCTTTCTAAACTCCCATCCGTCACCGTACTTGCGGAACAGCAGGGCGATACACACAGACCCGCTTACCGCTACCGTCAGCCCGAAGGCTACGAAAAAAATCATTGCTATTGTCTCCATATTGGTAAATTTTAAAAATCTTGGTGGAGCGTCGGGAATCGAACCCGTCAGAGACCCGTCTGTCACGCTCCTTGTCCACCGATGCCCTCACGGGTTTAGTGGAGACCGCACTCGTCTCACGACGTGAACGGTAAAAATAAATCGTAAAAAATATTCAAAAATAAAAAACCACTTATATGAGCTTCCCTTCCGCCGAAGGGGTAAAAAAAAAAGATATCAAAAATCTAAACTAACCTGTAAAAACTTGTCGTGGAACGTCCCGTGCTGCCCGGGAGCAGCTCTAAACCCCTCAGAAAAAGCTGCGCTGCTGAGCCGTTCCGTGACCCGCCTATCTTCACAGACCAGCGGGAACAAGTAAAAATTCATAACTAAACATTTTAGGAATCCCATCAGCCTCACGGCTTGAAAAAGGGATAACGAAATAGAAAATTAACAATAAATCGAAACTCAAAATATAAAGGAAATATTTATTTTTAATCAAAATCTGGTAACTCAATCTTGAAATAGTCCTCTATCAGCTTCTTGTAGTCAGGCTTGCCAGAGAAAATACCTCCCCCTAAATTCGCCTTCACATAATCCTTTTGGCAATCAAAGAAAACGTTTGCGACAAAAAATTCATACACGTCTGAGAATTGCTTAGCCGTCTTGGATTCCGGATGGCTCTTCAAGAACTCTTCACCGCAACGAAGATAAGCCTTATCCATACAGGGAGTTCCGAAACCGGTTCCAGGCAGATTGCAGTTGCACCCGAATACCCAACGTTCATACCGTCCAAGAGCAGTCTTAATCGAAAAAGAGCTCAATCCTTCTTCCCGCTCTATTCTGTTTGGATTCACACAGACGTTGTTCTTGTTGAATTTGAATTTTCCCATTGCTTACTTCATCTTTAGCCGTCTTCGATATTCTTCGTAACTGATGCTGTTTTTTCTTTGCATTTTATTTGAGATTGTTTATAATTCGCTTTTCTCTTTCGCTGAGAGGTATCGGTATCGCATTCTCTGCTGCTGCCTTCACCGCTGCTGCCTTCACCGCTGCTGCCTCTGATATTAGCAGGTGGTCGCCAAACAGACCTTTCTTCGGATGGTTGTCGAGGTTGTGAACAATCACAGCTTCGCTCCTTCTGATGGAGAATTGCAATTTTCCTTTTGCCATCGTCTGAAGGTCAGAGACAGACAAAAGCTCCTCGGGGTAGCGATACTTTGGCAGGTTGACTTTCTGATTTTGTGATGGACATGCCGCTATTGCCTCTGAAAGCTCGTGCGATATGGTCACAAGGGTATCACCTATGAGGTTCGTGGCGAAGTTGCATTTCACTTTTGCCCCATTGCTGAATTCTATTGTCGGTGCAATAATCACGGCGGAACAGTATTTGAGGCAGGAGAAAATGGTGAGGCCCGGCCCGAAGATGAAGAACGGAATATTGTTCTCACTGTAGAACTTGCATATCTTTGTAAACATCGAGAACGGCGGATTGTCTATCACCACGCCATCCTCCGGGTATTCGGCTCTCTCGTAGTCTCCGCCGGGATAGAACGGGCGGAGAACCTCTTTCCCCTCCATCGGATAGATGCTTCTGACATAATCCAATACCGCCTCGTAAATATCTTTCGGGGTATAGGTGTCATCTGTCGTTTTCTCTTTGTCCTGGAACTTGGCGACGTAGCTCTCATAATCGTGGAAGACGATGGGGTTATTGCTACCACCGTTATGTATCTTTTTCCTCTTTATGATTGCCTTTTGCGGCTTGAACTCATCACCAAGCCATAGCTCCTTGTATTCTCTTTTCATGAATCTCAGCAATTAATCGCCCCCTGCGATATTCCACGCAAGGGACGAAATGATAAACTAGTATGCGTGTACCGTGGTCTTTACGAGTCCACAGAAGAGGATGATCACGAGACCAAGCGCCAGCTGCGCGAGGGTCAGGGCGAATGTGCGCCAAAGGTTCAGCCACACCTTTTCGAGCGGTATCGTCTTACCCTGCCTCATTCCTTGTCAGGGTCTTGCCCTGCCTCTATCTTGTCGATGCGGGCGAGCATATTGCGGTAGCTCTTGCGGGCTGTCCCCAGTGCTGCGGCCTTCGTCTGCTCCCAGCCGTAGTCTCCATAGTTGAGGATGGTGTCCTGATGGTAGGGGTCTTCCTGCACGAGGATGTAGGGGTTGTTGCCCATGTTGCAGACGAACACGACCTCTGCCTCTACGATTACGTAGGCGAAGCGGTAGAGACGATCACCAGCCTTGACGCCTGCCTTGATTAGTTCACTTGCTGTCATAATTAGTTCCTTTCCTTTGCATTCTCGCAATTAATTATTTGTTGCCACTCGATTTATGCTTCTTCTCGAACTCTCTCCAAGGTGTGACATCTCCTACCGTGTCTCCGATGTAAAAGCGTGCATAAACGCTTGCGAATTGCCGTCCTGCGTATCCCGCTAACGCCTTCGTCTTGTAAGCGAGGCGATAGCCGAGAATCGTATCCTCATCCGAAAAACCGACGTGCGAAGAATAGAGCGAAGATCCGCCGTGCCTCCCAAAGCTGTCGCTGCCGCTCCACAGCAAGAGTTTTTCTTTGTCCTTTTCTTCGTCGCTCATATTGTCGATCTCGTTTTTCGTCCATAAAATAAAGTACGGAAACCATCGTTTTTCATCCTTCGTGAACTGCGGTTTCCATCCCTCATTCAATGCTGCTGCAATGATGCGGAGCTGAAGGTATGCGATAATATCATCGCTTGCATCTGATATATTACATACAGAGTAGTATTCCTCGAGGAGCTGTTTCGCCTCGCAATCCCCAAGCTCCCGACGGCAAAGCAGTTCACGCATTGCATCATATAAAGTCTGGATGCGCTCGGTTACGTCCTTTGGCTCATTAGCCTTTTTGTCGTCATCTACGAGCTGAAGGATTCCCTGCTCGTTCCATACGGCCTTCTTCCCTTCCGGGATTTCAATCGTTACTGTTTTCTGTTTTGTTTCCATGTTTCTTACGTTATTTAAGTCCTAAATATTCTCCCATCCTGCGGCTAACATAAACCGCAGGATGGACTATGCTCTAATTTTCGTTTTAAAGCGTTGTTTTTCGTTCGGACGATAAATTATACTGCTTTGAGATTTTGATTTAAAATAGGGGCATTTCTGCAAGCGTAGGAGGAATATTTCTATTGTCTCCATGTTGCATGTCTGCGTTTAGCGGATGGAATAATCTATCACGAGTCCCGGATGTGCGGCATAACACCGCTTGCCGGTGGCGGCTCTTATCTCGCGGACGAACTTGCGGTCGTCGGCATTGCCGTCCGAGATATGTATGAGTAGAATCTCCCGTGTGCTTGTGAGGTCAACGTGTCTTGCTACCTTTAGTGTGTTCGTAAGGCTCATGTGCGAATGCTTGATGCGATCCTTCACATAGTCGGGGATGTGCTTCGAGCGGTTGATGATTGCATTGTCGTAATTGCACTCCATCATCCAGTGGCTCACGTTCGGGAAATCGTATGGTATGTATCTCAGTCCGTCGTCTGTCATGACTTCCCGTGTGAAGCTCTCGCAGTCCGTGAAAAAACATACCCGCCCGCAATCTGTGTGCGTGATGAGGAACCCGACGGTAGGGCACTTGGTGCCGTCAGTGTTGTAATGGTTGAGCGGGTAGGGGAGCACCGAGAATCCTCCGACCTTGAAGCCGTGCCCCGGCTGCATCCCCTTCACCGAGTATATCCCATTCAGATGACAGCTCTCGATGGTGTCTTTCTGAGCGAAGGTGAGATACCCCGCCTCAGCGTACTGCCATGCGAACTTTGCGTGATCATCGTGCCTGTGCGAGACGATGATTGCCTTTATCTTGTCCGTGTTCCATCCGAGTGCAGCCTTCACCGTTTGATCGAAGGGAAGCCCCGCCTCGATGACGAGGGCCTCCTCCTCGTTCTGCAAAAGGTAACAGTTGCCGGATGATCCGGAACCTATTACAGTAAGCGTCATCAAATCGGGCATTCACGTTTGTGTTCGGTCTGCGGCTTCGGCTCGTTGATCTCGGGATAGCTCGGTTCGGGCTCCTTCACTTCCTCGTAGCTCGCTGACTCCTCGAAGGTGTCGTGATGCTCTATCGCTTTCGGATGAGACTGGCTCTTGCCTTCTATACCCTGCTGCTGTTGTGGCTGCATGGGGACAAATCCAAGGTCGTTCTCGTTGTCCTCGTCCTCGTCCCGGTCAGAGGAAGATTCAAGCGCCACCTTGCACGCCCTGGCTATGACTGTCTTCTTACACATCTGATCGGTGAAGTTCTTGTGAGCTCCAGTCTGACGGTCTTTGTCTCCGAAACCGCCCTGATTCCATGCTTTTTGGATCATGTCCATCGTCATTACCTCGAGGTGTGTGCTGCCGTCCTTGTTGACGACCACGGCATAGGCTCCGACGATAGGCTTGCCCATGGTTTGGAAAGTTGGCTTGTGGGAGACGAGTTGCAGAAGGCCTTTCTTGTCCACGGTGTAGACGAACTCCTCGCCTTCTCGGAGGACGTTGGCGTTGACCTCGGCAATCTCCGTGTCCCGCTTTGCCCGCATGAGCTTGCCCGTGTACTTCTCCATGAAGGTGAGCTGGTTGCCGTAGGGGATGAAGTAGCAGTGCTTCATCGGGTGCTCGCCACGTATTACCATTTCGAGCAGCACATTGGCGATGCTCGCCTTCGTACAAGTATCGACGGCCTTGTTGTGGTTGCGATCCTCGATGTTTTGCAAATAAAGCCATGCGCTCTTCAAAGCGTTGCCGGCATGATAGCCTTTTGGCAGTACGAGTGCGCCGGCCTGCTCCATTTCACTTACCCGGTCCAGCACTTGTGTAGAAACGTCTTCCTGTTTCTTCTTCAATGCGGTAGCATTTTGCGATATCGGCTGCATTGCCACCGCATGTTCACTGTTTGTTGCTGATTGATTTTGTGCCATATTCTTTTGTTTTATTATGATTTGATTGAATTTTATATCCCTTCCACTATTTTCAGTTCTCTGTCCGTCGATACGTACAGAAGAATCATTTGACACCCGATGTCATCCGGGAATCGGTTCACGCTCTCGCAGTTGTCTATGATGATCGGAGCATGAACGCCTGTGTGCCGCTGCATTGCCCTCACACATTCGAGACCTGCCAATATCTTCTCGGAGTTCGAGAGGTCGGAATAAGGTACTCCGTGCATCGTTAGTTGGCATGTTGGACGAACGTTGCCGTTTATGAGCGTCTCGAACATCTTGAACCGGATCGTGGGGAACAACTCGTTGACGCGATTCTCAAGGTCTGCAATGACAGCGTGCTCGAATCTCTCTGCGCTGCTGTCTTCCTTCTCATAGTTCGTCAGCTGCTGGTTGAGTGTGCGCTGCGTCTCTTCCAATTCAGCAATGCGAGCCTCGCGGTCTTTCAACTCTTTCTCGTTATTGAGTTGCCTCATGATCTCATCGCGCTTATTCATCAGCCCTTGTTTCTCAGCGATGATGGTCTGTGAGTTATCTTTCAGACTGGTCATATTGTCGAGCTCTTCTTGTAGCTTGCTGAGTCTGTCAGACCACTTCAAGTATTCTGCGTCGTCCTTGTAGCTTTTCTTCTCGACTACCACGCTCTTGGCTCCATCCAGCTGCTCCCGCGTCTTGGTCACTTGCTTTTGCATCTCGTCAATGAGTTGTTGGGAGTTCTCGAGTCTCGCTGTCAGCCGCTCTTGGTCATCCTTGATTTGCTTGGCCTCCTCGTCGAGCTTGTCTTGCTTGGCAGCCTTCGAGAGGTTGAAGTTCTTCTCGAGCTCTTCCCGCTTATGCTCGAGCATGTCATCGGGAAGTGTCTGCCCGCAAGTGGGGCATTTGTCGTCATCCTCAGCCATAACGAACTCCATATCTTCAACCTCCTGCCACCGTTTGCGGAAATCATCCTTGCGCAGCTCGATGTCGTCAAGCGAGGACTGGTATCTCTTTACGGCGTTCTGTTCCTCTCCAAGCCGGAAATTGATGTCGTCGAGTTGTGATTGCAGTGCTCTGACCTCCTTGCTGTGCTCTGTCTCCGCATCGCGGTTGGCAGTGTTGTAGCGGTTCTCTATCGTAGTCATCGCCGTCCTGCACTCGTTGATCTCCTTGCGCTTGGCTGCCCGCTTGTCGTAGTCCTCATTGATGATTGCTGTCGCGTCGGCCAGCTGCTTGTCGCAATCGGCAATGCTTTTGTTGACATCATCCAGTTGTTTGCGCATTACGTCGAAGTCAGCACCGTCCTTTCTGATCTTGTTCACGATGTCAGCGTTCTCGCTAATGCGAGGAGGAATGGCTTGCAGTTCCTTCTTCACTTCCTTCATGCTGTAGGCGAGGTGCTCACGGTACCGCTCTATCGCAGCTTCATCGTCTCCGTTGATCTTGCCGAGCATGGACTTGAAGCCGTCGTCCGCCGCTGCGATGTCTGCCAGACTCTTCATCCCTACCATCTTCACGAGCAGGATGCGTTGGCTGTCTGCTTTGAGTCTGGGGAAGTATTCGGTCGAGGTGATGGCCTTGAATAAGGCCTCCTTACAGATGCCGTCGGCGTATGCCTGATAATCCTTGGCTGTTACCTTCTCCCCATTGATGAAGCAGTCAACGGCATGGCCAGTGAGCGTCTCTTGGTCGCTTCCCCGTTGCTTGCTCCATATCTCCTTCCGAATCTTCTTCAGCGATATTTCCGTTTCGGTCTCTGCGAACACTCTCATCACGAGCTCGACGCTGTTGTCAAGGTGGTGTATGATGTCGTTATTCTGATCTTTCGGGTCGATGCCGAAAGTCGTGAGTCCTTGGCTATTCTTGCCGAAGAGCACCCAATTGATCGCGTCTGCCGTAGTAGTCTTGCCGGTATGGTTCGCACCCATGATACATGTCACATCATTTAGGAAGTTGACCGCAAGACTGGTAACTCCCTTGAAGTTCTTGATGATTAGTTTCTCAAATCTGATCTCCATTGCTTGATTATATTTTAGTTTCTAATTAATTTTCTTGTCAATACCCGGGGGTATGTTTTTTTAGAGGCCCCACGGCGCTATACCCCTTCCCGCACCCTTTTTTCACACGCGTGGAAATTTTTCAGTCCTTGGGGGATGGATCTATTCGGCCACTAAAAAAAACAGAATGCCATGGCTATCGCTCCATGCGTCTTTTTCTTGCCCTGTACCCTGCTATCAGCGCCCTCGCTCTCTTGTCGAAATACTCCTTTGTGTAAGGAAACTCATCTGCACGGATATTCATTCCGAGTTCTTTTTTCTTCCTCACTTCTTCCATACTGATATTGTCGCATGCTCTGACGAGAAGCTGGCACATATCTGGGTGCAGGACTAACAGATCGTAGTAGGTTGTACTTGCCCTCGGATCGGTCTCCTTGAGCTCCTTGATGAAGCGGAACAGCGTTCTGTTCTCGCGATGGAACATATCCTCAACTAATTGAGGATCGCACCCGTCCCAATATTCTCCGCCTGTATCGGAGAGCAGCATCAGCATTACTTCCCGCTCAAGCTGTGGCAAATTTCCTGCTACTACCATCTATCTTTTGTCCTTTCTTGTGTCACCTCTCCTAATGGATCAGAATTGTCGTTATCTTGGTCGTTCTCTGCGAAAAGACATCTCGAATAGTAGAATCTGCAACCGAACTCACTAGTACCAATATTCCTACCTTTCTCTATTTTGATCGTAACCGTATCGTAGTGTGCCGTCCGCCCGTCTACTACCTCTTCGAGATCCTTATTGTCTCGCTTAATAATCATCACCGTGTCGGCTGCTTCGGCAATCTGACCTGATGACCGGATGCGGTTTATTCCTTTTTGCCCGTCACCTGCTGCACGGTTAAGCTGAGACAGGGCAAGTACGCAGATGCCAAGTTCTTTTGCAATGTTCTTCAGAGACCTTGCGACATCGCCCATGAAAAGTTCATTATTCTGAACCTTTCGATTGGTGCTCAGAATCTGCAAGTAATCGACGACGACGAGTTTGATGTCGTATCTGTTCTTCATTTTCCGTATGCTCCGCAATATTACGTCTATGCTTGACGTGCTGCTTTCGTCGTAGAATATTGGATAAGCATCCGTGTCAGCGAGAACCCGCGTGATAGTATCTGTTTTCACGACATCTAACGTGTCGTAGAGAATCTTGTTTGCAGTTATGCCAGTCTTCATGCTGGCTATTCTCGCAGCGAGCTGGTAGGCTGTCATTTCGAGCGAATAGTAAGCTACCGACTTCTTATTCTTGGCGGCGCTGACGGCTATATTCAGTGCCATGGACGACTTACCTTGCGATGTCTCGGCGGCAATGATGACCAGGTCTCCTGGCTGAAGCCCTCCACGCTCGTCGAGACTCTCGAACCCGCTGACTATCTTCGATACCTCATTGCGCTGAGCTTTGTCCTTGTTGAGTGCGATTATCTCCCGCAGTTTGTCGTTGGCTTCCTTCGATGTTATTATGCCTTTCGTGTCGTATTTTTGGTTGATATAATCGACCATCTTTTTCACGGCGCTATCCTCGGATTCTACCGGGTCGAGGGCTATCCTCTCAATCTGTTCTCCGAGCGATATGAGGCCTCGCCTATTTTTTGCGTCATTGACCCGCATCAGGCTTGGGTAGAACTCGTCAAAGTCGGCATAACTTCTGAACTCTTCCAGCTGTTCGTCCGTCGGGTTCCACCGGTCGGGGTTAGGGTGCTTCTCTAACCAGACACTGATATCCGTTATGCCTACTGGCTGATCGGGGGTCTCGTTTGTCAAAGCTATGATAGCCTCCAACGTTCTTTTGATGAACCCGGACGTGAATGCGTCCTTGCTTATCTCGTCGGCATAGTTGTCGTAAAAGCTGTTATCGCGGATTATAGTTCCTATGACAATCTTTTCTTCCTTGTCGTAGTGTATGTATTTTGTATTTTCCATTGCTTATTTGTCTGCGTTATTGAGATAGGTTGCTACCCTATCCATGTTGAGGATGTATGATAGAGACTTCCTGCTATTGTAGTTCTGCACCATCGGGTCATTGTAAGCCGCGTCTATCACCTTCATAAGTTCTTTTGCGCTGTAGGATGTCAATGCGGTGTTGATGTATGTTGCAGCCATTTTGCTCAGATTCGATCCTCCGAAACGTCGAAAGAAATAGTCTGCCACCATCCTTCCGTCTCTATCTAACGAAAGTTTCTTCGCCGGCTCTTTTGTTGTTGTATTATTTCTTGTATTCTTATATTCTTTTATTCTTATGTTGTGTGCAAGAGGTTGTGCATTAGGTTGTGCAAGAGGTTGTGCATTAGGTTGTGCAAGAGGTTGTGCATTAGGTTGTGCATTTATTGCACAACCTTGTGCTGAATATTCTATATCTTGATAGAGATCGAATCTCAAGATCGTTATCAAGGAACCGTTCATAAAGCGCTCTTTTTTGATTTCGCCTGTACTCTGCAACTTCTTCAAGACGCTTACAACAGTCCTTTGGCACATTCCGTTTTCCTCTGCAAGTATATTCGCACTCGTTAATCTCTGCCCCCGCTTGATCACGTGCCCTTTGTATCGCTTGTCCTTGGTGTTCGCCGTTAGGAGCAGGTGTATGAAGATGCAGCGCACGGAAGGTGATTTGTACCACTCCCATTCGGTGATCTTCCGATGCAGTTTTATCCATCCTTCCGCCATAGTCGTTGCTTTAGATTGTTAACTGAGTGCGCTACCCATGACCACTGCGACAGCGAGCATAATCAGCCCCACAATGTGCGCCATGATGACCTCTGCGTGCGTGAACCGCTCCCCGCAGATGATTGAGAATGTTTTCGACTCCTTACTGAGCCATGTATTGAGAGAAGAAGCTGTCTTTTTCATGTCTGTGATTTTTCAGTTGATTGTTGTTGACTTTGATGATTCTGTCGGCACGGTTCCCGCACGTCGTAGTTCACATATCTGGCTAACTTCGTGCAGTACCTGCCATTGATGGAATTTCTTGCGAGCTTGCAGGCCCGGCATCGCTCGGGAGGTAGATGTCGGCTCATTTCGTTTGGATTACGCCAAGTTTAATAAGCCGTTTCCGTACCCCTTCTCGCGTAGAAATTTCAGTGAAACCCTTTCGGAACAAATATTCCACCGCGAGCTGGCATACTTTTGTGTAGGGCATGTCTTTCTTTCTCATCATGCTCTTGTAGTAGTCCACGAGCACCTTGTCTCTCTCTGCCTCGTTACGCTTGATTTTCTCCAATACGCTCTCTACGAGGCCGACGGAGCTGTTCCCTGCATTCTTGTTTTTGTTGTTTGTCATTTTCTTTATTTTATTATTTCTCTTTGATTCGGTTTGGCCGGCTCTGTGTTCTTCCTGCGGGCTTGCCACCGCCATCGGCCACATTACGTCATACAAATCTCGGGAGCCTTGTCAGTGCTCTATGCGTCCGCACCATGCGGTTTCTCCACCTCACCGCAAGGCTCCCCTATCAGGGCCTTTTCCCTGTTCGTCTGTTCCCATGATGTCAAATAGCGTATGCAGAGCGCCAGTCTGCAAACTCCCCGAGAGGAGACCCGTTCGCGATGTGTTGGTTTTATTTGTTGTGTTATTCGACAATTTTGCCTACCTTTGTGGCAGTTAGTTGTGAACTTGTTTGGAATACGTTGCAAAGATACGAAATAATTTGTATCGAGCAAACAAAAAGACGAATTATTTTGTCTTTTGCAAGGTTAAATAAATTAACAATTAAGATAAATAGCTGATTATGAGTGAGTTTGATGTAAAACGAATTAGGACTAAAATCGGGCTAACTCAAAAGGAATTAGCCGAAAAGATTGGAATTACCCAAAGAGCCGTCCAAAAATGGGACACTCCTCGACACGCATCACACGGAGCACTTATACCAAGCTGCTCGATGATACGGTAGGCAGGGAAATGGAGAAGGCAGAGGAGAAATAAGGGGAACGAAATCTTTCTATTTGCTTTTGCGCTTGCGGATGTTGTCCTCGAACTCGGTCCCCATGGACTGTGCCTCGTCGAAGATGGAGCGGATGTCGGCCTCGATGGTCATTTCCTCCTCCCCGCAGCCCACGGGACGGAATGGCTCAGGGGTGGCCAGCTCTGTGGATCGGCTTGGGTATGCCGCACGGTTGAGAACGGCATGTGATATGTGGATGAGGGCATCACGCATAAGCTCGGAGAGGGTGGCATATCCTCCGCGCTTGGCTACGGCTTCAAGGAGCATGAAGTCGGGCTGTGATATTCTGCATGATACTCTGACCGTCTTGTTATCTCGATTGCTCATTTCTTCTTGGTGGCTGATGTTAAAGGTTGTGTTATCGCTCACTGCGTGCTCATGACGCTCGGTGCATGAGCACGCAGTTGGAGAATTACAAGAGGCGTTTTGTCTTGTCTACCACTACAAGTGCCGTATTAACCATTGTGCCAGCCTCCTTGAATGACTTGTCCGGGAGTTCACGCATATAGCCTCCGTAGTGTGCGACGGCATCGCGCAGCGTTTTGTAGTGGCCGTCAGTACGCCACATCACAGACTGGGAAGCTATAGCTACGACTCTGCGGTTTGCCATTGAGATCGCCTTGAGGATGTGCAAAGCGTCTTGTTGCTTGCAAAACGGTGGGTTCATTACTATAACATCGTACGATGCCGACGGTGTGAATTTTAGAAAGTCCTCGCCGACGACGCGAAAGCCTCGCTCCTCAAGTACGGCCCGATTCTTTGGATCGAGTTCGATACAATCGGGCGATGGCATAAACTGAGCAATATTGCCTTGTCCAGCAGAGGGCTCAAGAGTGCGTTCGCCTGGACGTATCTCTGCTATCTCCACAATCTCGCGAGCGAGAGGCTCGGGGGTAGGGTAGAACTGAAGCACTTGTCGCTCCGGGATATATTCGCCAGAGTCGGCGATGGATGTAATGAGGTCGCCGACATCTTCCTTGAAGACAAAAGCCTTCTTTGCACTCGACCACTTGCCGCCGATATTCCTCAGTACTTTGGCCACATGTTCGTATAGCTTGCGTTCCAGCTGCCCAGGCAGACGCAAAAGGCTACCATCAAACTCGGAGGTCTTCAACACCTCCACAACAGATTTGTCTATCTTCATATATTATGATATTTATTGGATTTTCACAAGTCGTGAATATGTGCTGCGAGCCTCTTCAATCATTTTCAGAGTGTCGCTATCTCGTGGCAAATTGTCAAGCATGTCTGCTATCTTGGCGAGTCTTTCCGATAGCTTTCTCAGGTGTGCCCGCTGCTCCTTGCGTTCCAGCTCTATAGCAGAAATGATACCTTCGCATGATAGAAAGTCGTCCTTCTTGCCTCTGTATGCGAGGATCATGGTGGCTATAGATGTTAGGCGAGAGACCAGCCACTCTTGAATGAATAATGCAGGGAGAGTAAAACGTATCTTCTTCAGCTCGTCAATATCTGCTTTATTCTGAAAACCGAGCACTACCTCATCAGCAGTGTCGGGAATTGCATCGAGAAGCAGGCGTGACACCACCGCCATAAGGTATTGCCTTGATACGCCATCTTTAGGCCGTAAGGCACAGACGTGCTTCGATAAAATCGCTGTACCTTCCGTGTTGACAGCCATTTTCCCTATTGAACCAACTACCGACATAAGTATATCTCCCTTTTCTGTGAACGTTGGCTGGTTGAGTTTCTCGTTGCACCATCGAGAAGGCACAAAGCGTCCTTGGATCAGGTCTGAAGCTCCGACGACAACGGGCAGTCCGTGTTTTTCCTCGTTGGTTTTCTTCTTGTCTACATTCTTGCCTTGTAGTACCTTGCAGATATCCGCGAGCGCTACAACGTTATCTATATCTTCATTCATAATTGCATGTTAATCGTTATCTTTCGTAAGTTGACATCAGTCCGAGCGTCATGAGCATGGTTATGGCCCCGTCGATCTTGCGGAACTGCGAGACCTTGATGGGCTTCTTGTTCTCGAGGCGATCCTCGTCTATGACGCAGTTGCAGAGGCAATAGGCATTGATGGGGTTGTTGTTGAGCACGATGCCCACTGGGTCGCCCCATGCAAGCAGCTCGAAGGCCTCCACGGGCAGGTTGAAGGAGCCGTAGGTCTGCGAATAAGACATGAGCACGCCCCGGAAGCCCACTGACGAGAGAATGTTGACCAGCTCACGTGACTTGTAAGCATCGTAACCTATGCGTATTACGTGCAATTTCTTTGCATTGCTGATGATGTCGGAGGCTATCTGCCTTATGTCGATGATGTCTCCCTTGCAGAAGTTGAGGTCGCCCTGCTCGTGCCACTGTCGGTAAATCGTCTCGTTGGGATGGCCTTTGAGTGCCCCCTCGGGGAAATAATAGTCGGTGTGGGTGTAAAACTTCTTGTCGGCCTTGCTCCATACGGTGTATGAGACCGCCGAGAAGTCATCATGTATCGAGAGGTCGAAGGCTATTGCACAGTAGAGACGTGGCGCGCCCCTATCTGGAGCCGGGGCAAGCAAGGCAGCCTCTAACGGTGATCCTCCCTTGTCGAGGAGCTCATTGGCCTTGTCGCCGTCCATCCATGTGCGCGTCGTGTTGACGGTGAAGATGTTGAGCATCTTCGTTCGGAAGTTGAGCATATTATCCGCCGAGAGCTGCGCCGTCTTCCACTCATTCTCGTAGTAGTCGGGCTGGATGGTCACGCCGATGTGCGGCTGCACCTTTCGCCATGTGCGCGGGTCTCCATCCTCATCGTCGGGGTCGGGCATGAAAAGGGATGCGAACATGCGGTCATCCTCCATTTCGCCCCGGAGCACCCTCATCACACCGTCGAGCTCATGCTTGAAGGGCCCGTCTATGACCTCCGAGGCCGTCGTTATGACCACCGTTAGGGGCTCTTTTCGTGTACCCATGGACGAGGTGAGGACATTCTTGAGGTCTGCACCTGACTTGTTCGCAGAGTTTCGCGCCTGAGAATACTCGTCGATGATGACCGTCGAAGCCTTCAATCCGTCCCTTGTGCGTGCATTGGCGGCAAGACATTCGATGAAACTCTCGTGTCCCCGTGCAAGCCATTTGATGAGCTCACGATTAACTTTAAAATGACGGCATGACGGGTCTATAGCCTGTATGATGCCCTGTATCTCGGTGAAGCATATCTTCGCCTGTCTGTAGCTGTTGGCTCCGACGTAGACCTCTGCGTTGTTGTCTCCGAAAAACAGATCGTAGATGGCGAGCGATGCGACGGAGGTTGTTTTGCCGAATTTTCGGGGCACGAACAGATAGAAGTTGCGACAAAGCCTCCGGCCATTAGCATCCTGGAATCCGAAGACGTTAGCGAATTGGAAAGCCTGCACCGGCGTGAGCCTGTAACACTGTCTCCCGTTGGCTCCGTCGAATTTCAGATGCTCGTAGAACTTGAAGAACTTCCTGACCTTCTTCTTGTTCCAGGCATACTTTGTGAGCATCTTTATGGAGCGTGTTATGCCGAGGATCTCGTAAAGATTGTGTGCTTCGGGGTCGTTACATACGGAGAGGATGTAGTCGACGATGCGTCCGTCCGTATCAATGAGCAGCTTCCATACCTGAGTGCCGTCGAAAGCCTTCATACTATGGTCGTCGACGAGTGTCTTCAGTTCCTTGGCTGCTTTATCCTTGAGTGCGTACCATTGTTTCTTCTCTTCTGTGTCCATGCCTTATTCGTCTTTGTCGTCGTCCTTGAAAGCGTCCATGAAGTCTTGCAGACTGTCGTCAGCGTTCTCGAGTTTTTGCTTAGAGTCTGTATTCATACCCAGCGCGGCGAGTGCCCTCTGTGCCTGTCGGAGCGTCTCAGCGTGCAGCCGTTCGAGGGGGTTCACGGCTCGCCTCTCATGTCCTTCACGGCTGTATTCGACCGTGATGGGCTTGTAGCCGGGTGCTGCCATTTCCTCGCTTTGTTGTTCAGCCCTAACAAGTAGTCGTGCGGTAATCTCCACCTGATAGGTCATTTCCGCGGCGAATTTGCCGTTATTCTTGAGCAGCTTGATGATGTACCGCTTCTTGGACGAGACCTTCTTCTCGATAGCCTTTGCGCCATCTTTTGCGTAGTTCTGAGCCTTTGGAGCCTCATTTTGTTGCTGCACGGGAGCCAGCTGATGACTGTTGTCGACGGTGCGCTCCGAATATCCACGATTCTTTCCTTTCGTCTTCAAATAAAAGATGATGGCCGTGGTGTCCCCGTCGTCGATCTTGCTCAGTAGCTTGCTCTCCACCTTGTCTATCTGCCCTTCGTTGACCTCATCGTATTTCGCCTTGAAGTCGGAGTCGCTATCACGCCAGCGTTTGAACATGGCTCGCGAGATTCCGCACGCATCGCACGCCGTCTGAATGATGCCTTTCGATGCTTTCAGTGCTGAGAGGAACGACAACTTTTTCTGTGCCTCCTCATCGGGCGAGAACTTCTTCCGTCTGCTCATCTTTATTGTTTTTAATACCGAATTTGTTACAGAATGCTGATAGGCGGGCCGTGTTTTTCTTCTTTGCTGCCTTCTTGCTTCCGCTCCGTCCGATTATCTGGTGCTCCTTGACGTGACAGGCGTGACAAAGCGCCCTTAGATTGTGGAAGTCGAACATCCTCTTCTCACGCTCTGCCCTGCTCATCGCGTCATCGACCGGATAGACGTGATGAACCTCCGTGGCCGATACGAACTTGTCGTGCTCCAGGCAGTCCTCACACAACGGATTTTGCGCGAGTTTCGTCCTCCGCAGTTTCTGCCATGCAGCGGAATGAATCCACCGCTCGTATTCCGGGCTATGCTTCTGACCTATCATCGTCCTGCTGCTCTATTATTGCCCGACCTCTGAAATAGAGGATAGCCAATGATGATAAGGCTGCCGTGAGCAACGCTCCCACCGTAAGTGCGAGGGCAGGGTGAACGAGACTGCACAGCCATACGATGCCGACTACGAAAAAGACTACAGAGACCACGAGAAGAATTTCCATGAAGACCTCGCTGTCGGAATAACGCTGATAGTGCTTGCTGTTGAAAATGGATATGCGCATAATGCTACTGATTTAAGAACGATCAATCTATGACAAAGATACAAAAAAAATAGCTGAAAACCAAGCGGTTAGTGAACTTTTTTGCCTCCGTTCTGAAGGGCATGAAACGTTAGCTGACTACGAAACGGGGCGGCTCCGATTTGCTATTATTTTTCCATATTTATGAATATGGGCAACAGGTTATACCACGATAAGAAGCCGAGGGAGCACAGGCTGATCCCGAGAGAGCACTACTGTCACAGAGACGGGGAGCGCGGATGGAAGCCCAAGCAGGCCTTCGAGAACGAAGCAAGCGCGGACAACTACATCGAGAGCCGCCGCTACTTCCGCGACAACGGGTATCGCCCATATCTTTGCACCTGGTGTGGCAAGTGGCATATCGGGCGCGCGAACGAGAACGAATAAAGCAAAGGAACGGAATTGAGTATATTCTCCAACATAGGCAAAGGTTTCCGCCATGAAATGCGTGTCATGCGTCGGGACAGCAGCGAGACCCATCCATCGGGCACGGGGCCTCGCTACGGTTCTCCATTGCAGATCACGGGAGGCACAGATTACATGGCCGTGGCAACGGTCTACCGGTGCGTGAGCGTACTGTCGGACAGTGTTGCCGGTCTCCCTCTTCATTACATGCTGCACAAGGGCGGACGGTACGCTATCGCAGATAACTCTCCGATGGAGTACATGCTGTCAGTAGAGCCTACTCCGATGATGTCGTCTTACACCATGTGGTCGATGGCTGTGAAGGACATGCTTCTATGGGGCAATGCCTACATCTATCCCCGCAAGATAGACGGAGAGGTTACCGACCTCGTATTGTGCCGTCCGTGGCTCGTGAGCTATGACGACATCAACGACCTGTACACCATTCACGATGCCTATAACGGCGTGGACGGCACGTTCCAGGAGAACGAGATCATCCATCTTTTCCTTCACTCCCACAATGGCAAGCGCGGCATCAGCGTCCTTGAACATGCCCGCCGCACCATCGAAATAGCGACAGCCGGAGACGGTGAGACAGCGAGCCGGTTCTCCAACGGCGGCAACGTGAAAGCTTTTGTGACGAACGACAAGAACGGCGTGACTGGCTGGGGAGAATATCAAGACGACCAGCTGAGCAACTTTGCCGACGACCTCGACCAGCGCATCAAGGGGCGCAATTTCGTCAGCCTTCCCGGACAAGTGGACGTGAAGACGGTGAGCATGAGCTCTGCCGACATGCAGTTCTTGGAAAGCCGTAAGTTCACGGTCATCGAGATTTGCCGCTTCTTCGGTGTAGAGCCGTCATTTGTGTTCGCTGACACCTCGACGAACTACAAGAGCGCAGAGAATGCGAACCGGAACTACCTCGTCAATACGCAAGATCCAATTCTGAAGCGCATCGAGGCAGAACTGAACCGCAAGCTCATCGGCAGGAAGGGCATCGGCAAGGCAAAGATCATGTACGACCGCAGCGGCGTGTACTCGCTCGACCTCCAGAGCAAGGCCAACTACTACAAGACCATGGAGGAGATCGGAGCGATGAGTGCCAACGACATCCGGCAGATGGAAAATATGCCGTCGACGGACGGCGGAGACACCGCCTTGGTAAGTGCTAACCTCGTACCGCTGAAGAGCGGAAAGTTGTGGGGTACCGATCCCAATCAGAAACCGGAGAAAGGAAGATGACCGATTTTTTGTCAGACAAAATCGGCGAGCGAGAGTTAAATAATATAACGAAAGTATAAAATAAATTAAAACGATATGGAACGCAAAAATACGACAAAGACGATACGCAGAGAGGCCAGCTTCCAGGCAGACCTCCACGTCCGTGAGTCTGATGGCGGTTCCGAGAGCCGTACCATTGAGGGCTACGTGCTGAAATTCGGTGTTCGCAGCGTTCTGTTGCGCGACTGGTGGAACCCATACTATGAGATTCTCGAGCCCGGCTGCGTGACGCGTGAGATGCTTGACAAGTGCAACATCCCGCTGACTATGTTCCACGACCGCGAGCTGGTCATAGCCCGCTCGAAAAATGGCAAGGGCACACTCAACTATACCGTTGACGGCTTGGGCACGCAGTTCAATGCAGACGTAGCCCGCACCGCCGACGGCGACAAGGCTCTTGAGCTTGTCCGCAGAGGTGACCTCGACGGCTGCTCCTTCGTATACTCCACGGACGAAATGGATCCGGAGGCCGTGACCTACGAGAACTCGGGCGAAAAAGACGCTGACGGCAACGACATCCTTCTGCGTCATGTGTGGAGGATAGACAGTATCACCGACTTCACGCTCACCGGCAATGCCGCATACGAGCAGACGGAGGTCGTGGCTCGCGAGGCTCCCGACGGCTATACCTTCGACCGCAAAGCCATGAAGATGGTGCGCGAGGCAGATGTGAAAGCAGACCGTGCAGCACTTGAGGCAGCCGAGGCCAAGAAACGAGAGGAGGAAGCTGCACAACAAGCAGCAGCGAAGAAGCGCGAGCAGGTGGAGCAGCTTCGCAGAGCGGCAGACACACTGAGAGAGTTTATCAATTAATTTTTAACCACTAAATATATTTAGAAATGGAAAAGAAAGTATTTGATTTCCGTGCGGCATACGACCGCCTTGAGGCTATCGGCAAGCGTCGTGAGGAGCTTGCAGAGGGTCTTGAGAAAGACAAGAAGCGCGAGAGCTATACCGACGCTGAGAAAGCCGAGATTCGCAGCCTTGAGCGCGAGCAGCAGATCCTCGACATGAAGATCAAGGCCAACACCGCCTTCTTGGGCAAGGTTCGCGAGGACAACGTTCAGGACATGAACCAGAAGATGCGTGAGGCCATCAGCAACAACCAGCGTTTCGAGATGACCATTGCACGCAGCATGATCAAGCGTGACGCATTCGGCGGCAACACCTCCGGCTACGCAACCACCGGCCTGACAAGCACCAACCCGTTCTCCATCACTACGGGTCAGATCGTCGAGCCTCTGTGGGCAAACACTATCCTCCAGGCTATCGGCCAGCCTCTGCTCACCGGTCTGAAGGGCAATTACCAGTGGCCGGTTGTCGAGGCGTTCGAGGCCACCATCAACGACGAGGGTGTTGCCCTTGGTGACTCCGAGATCCCATTGAGCAAGCTCATCGCCCGTCCCGAGCGAATTGGCATCGCCGTGCCCATCACCCGTGAGACAATCACCGAGACCGACGGTCTTATCCAGACTGTAGCTACAGAGTACATTCCGAAGGCCGCGGCCGCTCTCATCAACAAGGTGGAGTTCTCCCTGACTAAGCTGAAGAAGTACGCTAACGGCAAGGTGACCTCTAACGATGCCACCAACCTTGTAGGCCCGTTCGTAGGTAAGACCGCCACGACCTACACCGGTGACGCTCCTTCGCTGAAGGACATCCTCGCCCTGAAGAGCTCCGTGCTGTCCAAGAACATCATGCCCGAGGGTCTCGCCTACGTGATGACCGAGACAACCAAGGGTCTGCTCGAGGCTACACCGAAATGGCAGGGCAGCAACCAGGCCATCGTCGACGAGAACGGCAAGATCAACGGCGTGCCCGTATTCACAACGAGCTACGCTCAGGAGGGTGCCGTATACTTCGGTGCGTTCAAGTATGCGCCCATGGGTCTGTTCGGCGACATGAACATCATCGTCGATCCTTACTCTCAGGCACGCAAGAACGCCATCGACTTCGTTCTAAACGTAGATTTCGCCATCACCGTTCTTCGTGATGAGGCATTCGCCATCCTCACCAAGAAGGTAGGCGCTTAACAAGTATAAAAGCAAGAGATAAAGGTTATGAGCAACGTCAGCACTGAATATTTGAAACAGCACACCCGTTTTGACGAGGGCATCGACGACGAAACCTATCTCCGTCAGGTGGGCGACAACGCCGAGGCATTCGTTGCCCGTGCGTGCCAGTGGAGAGACCAGGCTGCCTTCCAAGCAGCCGTCAGCGAGGGTGGAGAGCTTCATAACCTTTATCTCCAAGCAGTATGTATGCTGGCAGACTACTGGATCACTACGACCCGCAGTGCCGGTACGATGCAGCAGATTCATGTAGCACCCTTGGGCGTGACCGCACTCATTGCGCAGATGCGCGAGCTCGTCCATACTAACGACTGAAGGTTATGATCGTGACAAGTCAGATGGATAGCATTATCAAGGTACAGAATGCCGTGAGATCGGCTGACACGTACGGAGAAATGCGCGAGACATGGGAGGACACCATACCCCGTATGCACGCCCATGTGACTTATAAGAGTCAGAGCGTGAATACCGCAGACGGTGACACCGCCCCCTCGGGCGAGTGTACATTCGTGACTCGCTATACTGACAAAATCAAGGTCGGCAGCCGGATTGTTTGGGAAGACCGCACGTATCTCGTGAGGAAAGACCCACGGAGGTATAAGACCCGCGGTTATGTGGAGGCGGACGCACAACTCATAAACATGTAAGCAGATGGACGGCATCAAGGTAAAGAAGCGCACGGCTCTGTCAGCCGGTGAGGCAGTGGCAGGATGTCTGAGGAGCGTGTTCGGGAACACCATCAACGGCGTTTTTCCTGACAAGGCCCGCACAGACATCAAGCTGCCCTACATCATCTACCAGGTAGACGGAGACACGGAAACGAACGACAAGAGCCGTTCTTCGTTCCTCGACTCGTGTACCGTTACCCTTCACTGCTTCGCAACCCACTACGGGGACGCTGTGGACATGGCAGAGGTGTGCCGCGCCGCACTGAGCGGGAGCACGATTACCCACTCCTTCGGAGACGGCAGCACGATCAAGATAGACTGCTCCAAGATTACCGGTTTCGGCGGTGACGTGGACTCGGACTGCTACGACCGGGTGGTGAGCATCAATTGTCGGGTGTGCTGACATGTAGCATACATAATTAACGATAACAATTAAAAGAATACAATTATGGCAGGAACAACAACCGTAAAGAGTGGATATGTAAACGGCAGCGACATGCTGCTCTATATCGATGATAAGGCAATCGGTCATTGCACCTCGCACACTACGACCTTCGATACCGAGACCAAGGACAGAGCCGTGAAGCCTGAGGCAAGCAAGAAGATGTCGGCAGGTCTGTGGAAGAGCACCGGCGTCACCGGACTCTCCATCACGATCTCCTTTGAGGGTCTTGCTTTCTACAATGAGACGGAGTTTGGCTTCAAGGAGCTCCTTAAGGCGTGGAAAACGGGCAAGCCGATTAAGGTTAAGTGCATGGAGCGCGAGGCCACGACTCCTTATCTGAGCGGTCAGTTTGTGATTACGCAGGCGGAGGAGGAGGCTCCGGCCAACGACGATACGTCGTACAAGGGCACGCTAAAGAACGACGGCGAGCCGGACTCTATCGACGAGACACAGATCACCGAGACGGCAGCGTAAGGACTATTTTTCAATCATTTTATTCTTCATCGATCCAGGGGCGGAGCGGCTAACACCGCCTCGCCCCTTTTTCTTTTCACCCTTTGCCGCTGTACTACAGCGGCCTACGGAACGGAACAGAGGGGTGGGAAGACAATCATAAGCAATAACAGACAATAACAAGAACAGATATGAAAACAGTAAAGATCACAATCGAGAACAAGGAATACCCCATGCGTGCTACCATGGGTGCCATGGACATTTTCAAGAAGGAGACTGGCAAGGATCCGTCGGAGATGAATCAGGAGAGCCCCGTTGATATCACGACATTCATCTATGGATGCGTGAAGAGTGCTTGCCGCAAGGATAAGGTGGACTTTCCTTACAGCCTCGACGAGTTTATGGACTCCGTGGACGTGGAGACCATCCTTTCTTGGAGCGACGAGCTGAGCCGTCTGACGGACAACGGAGGCGGTGGTTCAAAAAAAAAGGCAAAGTAGCAACCTTCAGTGAGCTCTTCGGCTACGGGGTCGGCGTGATGGGCTTGTCGGTGGATGACTTTCTCGGTATGGACACGGACGAGTTTGACGCTGCCTCCAAGGCCTTCGGAGAGCATGAGGACATGCTTGAGCGCGAGCGGTGGGAACGGATGCGGCTGTTGGGCCTGATGACCGTGCAGCCATGGTCGAAGAAGAAGCTGACGGCTGAGAAGCTCCTGCCTCTGCCATGGGACGTGAAAGACGGCAATCAAAAAGACATCACACCGAACCACGCGGAACACGACGGGGCGCGGCTGACCAAGGCAGAGCACAGAGCGCGGGCAGAGGAGATGCGGAAACTGTTAGGTGATAGATATTAAATGCGGAAAGACTATGAGCAATACGACATACAACGATCCATCACAATACAAGGGCGAGGAGTGGAACGAGCTGCTCCAGTGCTTCAACAAACGTGACCTGAAGGCTTCGCTGAAAGGAGCGTACAGAACGACGGGCAAGGAGATTCTTGCCATTGCCCGTCAACGGCTGATGTCGAGCGGCATTGCCCACGCCTCAAAGTTGAAGAAGGACATCCGCCTGCGTGTCTATCCGAGAGGCGGCGGCTTTATGATTACCGTGAAGCCTCACGGCAAGCAGGGCTATCACGTGAACAGGTTCGGACTGGAGAAGCCAGTCGTGATGTGGGCCGAGGAAGGAACGAAATTCCGGTTCCCGAGAAAAGGCGCATTTGTGGCCAAAACAGATAAAGGATCTATTCGTATAACCCGTATGGGGAAAATGCCGGCATATCATTTTCTCGGCGACGTAGAGCGTTATGCACCTCCCATCATAGAGAAAGACATAGGAAAAGCTCTGGAGGATTCTGTAATGAAACGTGCATCCCGCCTTGGGCTCTTATAATGCCTACCCGATGAACGGGAACCCGGTTCCGTTATGGAAAGCGTCATCTATTATCATTCCGA
>Ga0256405_10002396_pt1 | contig 43354 bp, 48 predicted proteins | sample RumenRJG_02DNA_FD_189096 | JGI IMG/M metagenome (GOLD analysis project Ga0256405, IMG submission 189096) | Bovine rumen microbial communities from Lethbridge, Alberta, Canada - RJG_02 | ecosystem: Host-associated > Mammals > Digestive system > Stomach > Rumen | place: Canada: Alberta... | reverse complement strand
TCGAAAAAATTTTTCGGCGCAGGCTTTAGTAGGAGATACTCTTTTTGTTCCTTTTTAGGCGGAATGTATGGATTTCTTACTTGTTTTTCTACTTTTTGCCTATTGACATTTCACCGTAGGACTTTCTGCCGGTCTGCTTCTGCAGCACCTCAATGGCGTTTTTCAGTGCAGGCGGATACGGAATGCCCATGAGCGATGTATTTTCCACGATGGAGAGCAGTTCATTGACGCAGAAGCCGATGCATACCGCATCACGGACATAATTGGTGTTGAGCAGAATATCCAGACGCACCGCCACAATGATAAGCATCAGGATACTGCACTTCTTCGCAAGCCCGTACCAGCCCGCCTTGCTGTTGAGCTTGCCGGATTTGCTGTGCTTGGACTTGCCCATAGCACCGGTGATGAGACCGGTTGCGAAGTCCACGCCCATGAAGATGATAAGCGTAACCAGCGCAGAATCCCAGCCGCCGAAAAGCGATGCGATTCCTGCGCCGATTGCGCCGATCACCAGACAGATAGTTTCTTTCATGTCGATACCTCCAGTACCTTGATTGTGCGGATCATCGGATGTGTGTTGTCCGTCACCGCCTTCCACGCGAGATAATAGTCGTCAGCAGATACACTGCTGCAGTCGTGCAGAACGGCTACATAGTTGTCCACAGTGAAAAGCCAGCCGAACGGAACAGAGATCGCCTCGCCGCCGGTGATCTTCTCGTGGATATACCGGGCAGTTTCCGCAGCGGACATCTCCTGATTGCTCTTGCGTACCAGCCACATCTCGCCGCTTTCGGTGTTGCCGCACTTGTAGGTAAGCAGAATCTTCTTTGCAGGCGTGATGCGTACCGGAGTGATACACATCGTGTAAATGGTAGCACCCCAGTTGAAATCGGGCTGGTTATAGTAGATCGCATAGCCGTTATCCGCGCAGCAGAAATTCGGGTATACATCGGCGAACCCCGCAAGGCTGCGGTAGCCGTCAATATAAAAGGTGTAGATGCTCTCACCGTAGGTGGCAAGAGCATCATTGCCGGACTGAAACAAAGTGATCTCCGGTCTGCCGGACGGGATTTGCAGCACCTTCGGCACAAGAGTATTCAGCTTTTCGCTTTCAGAAGCCTGCACTCCCATTGCCGTAAGGTTCCGGGCAAGCTGATCGCGCTGCGCATCCAGCGCTGTCAGATAATTTGCAATGCTCATGTCGTCACCTCCACGATTGCCGCAAGTGCGGTCTCCACGCCCGCCAGTTCTGTCTCCACGGCAGACAGGCGGGTAAGGATATCCGAAATGGAAGTCCTACATCCCTGCATATCATAGAGAATTTCCGTCTTGAAGCGCTCAAACACACCCTCGTTCACGCCAACGCGCTCATTGAGGTTCATCGCGCTGGTGTACGCTAATTCCCAGCGTTCAACGTGAGAATCCGTGATACCGTTGAGCGTAGTCATATTATGATGTGAATGCGCCTGTCTCGCTGCGCTTGCAATACCGTCAAGAATTTCCTGTGTGATGCTGTCCAGCACATCCTTGTTGTTATGTGTATGCCGCTGTGCATTCAGCGTCAGTAATTCTTCATTGATGGTCTGAATCTCATACTGTGTGCTGTCCTCAAACTGCTGCAAGCCGTCAAGCTCCTGTAGAAGCTCAGGCGTAAAAGCATCCAGCGTTGCCTTGTTTGCATGAGAATGAAAATCTCCGGTCGCCGCCTCGATCTCACGCTCGACAATGATTGTGACTTCTGATGTTTTCGGATATTCCGACATATCCGGTGTTTCTCCCGGTTCGCCTTTGAGCGATGCAAGCCACTCAGTTTCCGTACCGACATAGCCATGCTCGACCGCGATCTCATAGGCAGATTTGCCGTCAGTCCCGTGTCCCGCCTCCTCAATCTTCTTCAGGAGCTGCGCATACAGATCAGGCGTTGGCGGAATGGGCGGTTCATCATCACCCACAAAGCCGGAAGGACGGATATTCAGCGTCACCGGAACAGTCGTTGCACGGACGGTCGTGTCGCTTTCGGTGTCATAACCGAACACAGACATTTTTGCCGCGCCGACATGAAGTTCCGCTGGCAGATACAGCGATGTGCCGTCCGTGCCGAGAACAATATTATATGTCTCATCACACTGCGTGAACTGGACGACCTTGTGGAATCGCCGCCAGTCGCCGTCAAAAGTGAAACGGAACTGCACATACTGGATCTGATGATCCGCCAGCACCTCACGCTCCAGAATCTCAATGCTTTGATTTTTTACAAGGAATTTCCACATTAATCATGCACCTCCACCCATTCTCTGGTTTCATCATTGTATTCCATATATCCGTCAAGGCACTGCACCTTGTCCAGGCCGTTAAGATCACCGGCATTACCGTCCCAGTTTGTCTGCTTTGTTACCGCAGCCCAGTCTGCAAGGCTACCTTCATAGGTCAGCGTTCTCAGCGGCGTATAATTGAGCGCATGAGAGCAGACCTTCGTCACATTACGGCTGAGAGTAAGACTTTGCAGTCTGCCGCAGCTCACGAAACAAAATCCCGGTAACTCAGAACATTCCACTCTTGCCGTCGTAAGTTGATCGCAGCCCATGAAGATGTATGTGTCAAGCGTAGTGAGCGTTTCCGGAAGTGTTACAGAAGTGATATCCTGATCTACGAAAGCTTTCTCTCTTAGCGTTGTAACAGACGCCGGAATTACAAGTTCCGTCAGACCGCCGTGTGTATACATAAAAAATGCGCGTTCTCCGATAGCAGTCAGCGTATTCGGGAAACTTGCCGATGCCATATTGACGCAGCGTTCAAACACACTGCTGCCGATCTCTGTAATACCTTCAGAAACAACAAGAGAACGGATATTTTCATTCTCCCAGAAAGGAGAACGCCCGATCTCATAATCATAGGTCGCACCGGAGCCATGAAGCAAGAGCTTTCCATTTTCGTAAAGGACATAATGGATATTATCGCCGCAGGTACCGATTTCTATTATACCGCCGATGATATCGTCAACTTCGGTCTGTAATGTCTCTACCTGATTTGAAAGTGCCGCAATTGTTTCATTATTCTCAGCTACCTCAGCGATAAGCTGCGCCATCTGAGACATCAGCTCTGTGACCTTGCACTTGCCGAGAATGCACTTGCAGTAACCGCAGACATTGCTATCCTCGCGGTAGTCGAACCAATCACTTTCTGTAATTCGTGAAGCTCCCGGATTCATGCGCACCGCATACATCAGAAGTCGGACATGATCTTCATCCTGCGGTATGGACGGAAGTGAAGGATTCTCAGCCGGAGTTCCGGGGAACAGCCTGAGAGAAACACTGCGGACGGATTCCGTGGTATCAAGATAAATCGCAATGGCGACATAGCGCGGGAGCGATTCATCCTGATACGATGTGAGGTCAATCACATATCTGGAATCGTTGATAAAATAGTGTCCGTTGATCCATGCTTTACCGGTACCAAGAACCACGCCAAGACCGCTGTTCGCCGCTGTCAGCTTGAAGTTTTGCCCGTAGGTGTCAAGAATACCGTTGCAGATAATGCTGGAGAGGTAGCTTGTGAAGTCCTCTGCCGTATAGGTGCGGTCAAGCCCTTTTGAATTGAAGAAACCGCTGTAAAAAGCCATATATCATACCTCCTTAAACGTGGGTGTCAGGCTGCGCCCGTTCTGGTCGAAGCCTTCTATCATGCCGATAAGCTGTATCTGCGGCTGCATCATACCAAATCGCCGGTGCTGCACCGTCACATAATCGCCGACGAAATAATCACGGTTGTATACATACTGCGTATTGTGCGCTGCGATATCCGACTCCGATGCTGTTTTGGGCAGCACCAGCCGTTCCGAGCCACGAGTGCGCAGCAGTTCCAGATACTTTTCCTCAGGAATCGGGATCGTTTCACCCTCGACCTGCTCTGTCTCGGAAATATCGTCCGCATCCACATACACTTCATAGCGGTCAAGGTAGGTTGGCTCGTCGCCGTCACAATATGTGGTGCGCTTGCGTTCATCGCCCTTGCCCTGACCGAAGATATATGCGAAGTTCTTCTGAACACTGCTGTCCTCGGCATAGCTGAACGAGAGCAGATTGCTGTATGCGTCGGAGAAAATGATATGCGGATTATCCTCCTGCATAATGCTCCGGTCAGCGCCTTCGGAGAGGTCGAATACCATGCGGTACTGTTCTCCGGAGGATTTCACCAGCCGGATATTTGCCGTGCCGCCGAGCTTCTCGCAGATCGTATACACCCACTGCATCATGTTCGTGTATGAGATCTGCAGCGTAGCGGTCTGCTCCCAGCAGGTGCCGGTAACCGTTCCGAGGGAAAGTCCCGGAATCCTGCGGTTATCCGAGAGAAGCGCATTCTGCGTCACGACCTCCCGGACGATCTCGCTGTATGCCTTTGCCGCTGTCACGTTGTAGGTTGGATGAATGATGCGCCGTTCCAGCAGGCACATGAGAAAGCGCCCACGTACTGTCAGGTAGTCGCCGTTCTCAATGTCTGTATTTATAAGCACAGATTCAATGATGCCGAAGTGCTGATTATCGTCATCACGACCTACAATTCTGCCGGTCTGGAAAATCTCAATATTCTGCGGGTTCGCTGCGATATACACCTTAAAACTGCCGCACTTGTAGTATTCAATATCCCAGAGCAGCGAAGAAAAGGTGTCGCAGACCGCCTCAAGGGTGATCGTGAGGGAGTCATCAGCAGCTTCCATTTTATAAACTTCAATCTGCATATTACACCCCCAGATACGCATTAGTGTGGACGATTGTGACTTTCAGGTTTTGCAGTCCCGTGCCGCGCAGGTAGAAACGGTTTCTGCCTTCACGCAGCGTCAGCCATGTCGAGCCGGAAACAAGCCGGTTGATGATGTTGGTCTTGACGCCGCCGCGATCAAGCGTGACAGTCTTGTTGCCGGTCTTGGTCGTTACCGTGATAATATCGCCCGCGAGGATGTCACCGGTGATTTGTAGATACTCGTCTGTGTCGGCATTATACAGCGTAGGAGAACGTGCATCCTCCAACGCTTCAATAACCAGCGTGAATCCGATCTCGTCACCGTCATTGACAATGGTCATCATGTTCTGCGTGTTGTATTTGCCGAGAATAAACGGCTCCGGATTGCTCTCCGTCGGGAACGGAAATGTGAATGCTCCGGTGATCTGCGAATAGTACGCCATGACCGAAGTCGTGGAATACCAATAAATATCCGGGCAGAGAATAGAAATCTGCCCGGTTGTAAGCTGTTCAAAGTTCTGCACCTCGCAGCTCTCGACATAGCCCTCCGCAAATACATCAATGCCAGCGGTCGCATAGTAGATTTTGATGTAGCGGGACGGCTTCACTACCTTGTATAGCTGATGCCTGCGGGCTTCCACACCCACGCCGCGCATCTCGAATGAAATGACCACATTCCGCTTTTCTATGAAGGCGTTATTGAGGTAGCTCCCGTCCATGCCCGCATAGCTGGAGGTGCTGATCGTGCCGGTGGGAGGATTTAGTCCTTCCACTTTCGAGGTCATATACTGATTGGCGGTCGAGGTCATATCCACTCTGTCGCCGTTGGCATTTTCAAGAATAAGTGAAAAAAACATGGTTGCACCCCCTTTACTTTTTCGGAATGGATGTGGTATAATGGTGATATAAACCTCTTGATGTAAGGAGTGATTTCAAATGACAGAAGCCGAAAAAACCGCCCTTAAAGACTTTCTTCTTGACATTAACTGCCTAAAAGGACTTGATAAATGGGCGGATGATTTTAATTTGTTCGATGTGCTTAGAATCACAAACATGGAAATCCGACATAGTAATATTTTAGCATGGCTTTTTGATCCAAATGAAAGTCACGCTATGGGTGACGCTTTCATAAAAGAGTTTGCCCGCAAACTCGCCGAGAAAAATGAACGAGAAGACTTTGACTACTTTGCCTTTATGCTTCAGGACTTTTATTCTTACCAAGTGTACCGTGAATCCAACCATATGGACATTGTCCTGCTTTCGAGAGAAGAAAAGACTGCAATTATTATCGAAAATAAAATCTGGTCTGGTGAATCGGAACATCAATTACAAGAGTATTATGAGAGAAGTCTGGTAGAATACAAAGACTGCACTGAAATCCTGTATGTGTTTTTAACACCTGATGGTTCAGATTCAAGTAACCCTGAACGCTGGATTTCTTTTTCATACGAAGAGATCATAGAGGCACTTGAATGCGCAGTTGCGGACACAGAACTTAGACCAGAAGTGTCTTTATTGATAAAAAACTACATTGAAACAGTGAGGAAAAAGATTATGCGTGAGAGAGATGAAGAACTTGCCCGTATCTGTAACGAAATTTATAATAAGCATCGCACAGCTTTACGTTTGATTTTTGAAAATGTGAGCGTTGATAACTCGATTGAATCAGAAGTAATTTGTAGTGTGTTGCAAGAATTAAGCAATGAAGGCTTAATCATTTATGAGGGCAAGAATAAATGGAGCTTTACCACTGCTAAAATGGACGCTCTTCTTCCGCCGTTAAAAACTCCCGATAGTGCTTGGGGTACTAATTACATCTATTGGTACTGGTTTGAAAAGCGTGATGAGCAGTTAACAATACATTTTGAATTAGGCGGTCTTAACCTGAATGAAGAGCAAGCTCTTAATTCCAAACTGTTAATTCAAGCTGCTGGCAAAAAAGAACGTGCTGGTTATAGGTACTTTAGACTGTTCCATTCAAAAGCAAAGCTATCTCAAGACGACTATGAAACCAGTTTGAGAAATTCAGTTAAACGTCTTGTAAAAGCAGCACTTGAAAACGAAAAGAAACTTCTCGAAAAAGTTGAGGAACTGCGGAAAGCATAATGACAGCATCAAGCCGTCATCACACATTCAGCGCATTGCGTGTCATACGATAAATTTCCAGCCGTGACAGCGACTTAGGCGAATTATTCGTCTGGTTGACTGTCCGGCTGTTGTCATTGTTGTAGTAATTGTTGACCACGCTGCTGCTGCCGTCGTTCATCATAGCGCCGGAGATACCGTCCATATCGACATTCAGCCCGGACTGCATCGTCAGTGTCATGGCATCAGCCACACCGGATACAGCCGCCTCGACGTACTTCCTGCTCTTGTTAATGCCATTTGCCAGCCCCTTCATGAAGTCCGGCATCCACTTCTCCACATCGGTCAGCGCACCCTTTTCAGGTACGGAGAAATGCAGGTATTCCCAGATGGAACGAGCCACATCCGCGACTGTGTTGATCAGGCTGCCGAGCATATAGGTGATGCCGTTGATGAGATTCTGCATGAGGTCGCGTCCCCACGACCACGAGCTGTTGACCTTGTCCTTGACTGCTTTATAAACAGCGTTCATTGCGTTGACAACAGCATCGCGCACACCGCCGAGCCTGTCGCCGATGCCGCTTTTGATACCGTCCCAGATAGACAGCACGGCTTCCTTGACTCGATTCATAGCGCTGCGCACGGTATCCGGCATTGCATCCCAGACCGCCTGCACAACGGATTTAATTGCATTGACAGCCGTCCGAACTACGCCGGATACAGCTTCCCATGTTGTCGTCACAACAGATTTGATGTCAAGCTGTCCCGTTTTGATGAGGTTCTTCAGTGCCGTCCATACCACCGTGACGATTTTCTTGATACCGTCCAGCGCTGCGGAGATTACGGAAGATACAGCCTTCCATGTAGTCGTGATGACGTTGCGGATATTTTCAAGCGCGGTTTTAATGGTGCTGACGATCGTTTTCCAGCCGGAAGTGATGCTGTTTTTAATCTGCGCCATTGTCGCATCAATCGCAGCATTGGCATTTGTCCAGACCGTTTTCACGGTATCGAACACCTGTGTCATGAAGCCCTGCACCGATGTAACCACATTGGACAGAGCGCTTTGGATTACACTGCTGATTCTTTCAGCAAGACCGCCTGCAAAGCTGTTGACCGCATCGTTCACCACGCTGGTATTTGCGTTGATACCGTCGGCAAGTCCCTGCATGAAGTCAGGCATCCAGCTCTCGAAATCCGCAAGAGGTCCCTCATCCGGTACAGAGAAGTGCAGGAAGGACTTGATCTTATTTGCCACGCCCTTGACTGCATCTGAAACCTTGTTGATACAGCTCTTAATACCGTTGACAATACCGTTGATAATATCTGCACCCCACTGGAACGCCTGCGATGCAAGGTTCTTGATGAAGCTGACCGCAGCATTGAAGCCGTTGACAATCGTATCCTTGATCGCCGTTATCTTCTGGGTAACGGCATTTTTCACGCTGTCCCAGATATTCGATACCGTCGTTTTGATAGCGTTCATCACGGTTGTGACTGTATTTTTGATCGCGTTCCAGACGGAAGATACCACAGAAGAAATGGTATTCAGCACACCGGAAATGAAGCCGCTGATTGCATTCCACACAGCAGAAACAACCGCATGAATTGCGTTCAGTGTATTTGTGATGTGGTCTTTGATGCTGTTCCAGATGCTGGAGATCACAGACCAGATCGCATTGACCACGCCGGAGATAAAGCCGGAGATCGCGTTCCAGACTGTAGAAATAACATTGCTGATCGCGTCCATCACCGTGGTGATCGCTGTATGAATCGCGTTCCATACGGTTTCAATAACGCTCTTGATAGCCTCCAGAACGATCGTCACAACCGCCTTGATGGTTTCCCAGCGCTCCACGATTTTATCGTGAATCCAGTCCATGACGCGACTGATAATTACATGGATAGCCTCAAAAATCGTTTCAAATAGATATCTGAATGCCTCCAGCAGCGGAGAGATAAAGTCGTAGATGGTCTGCCATACAGTCGTGATAACAGACCAGATTGCATTCAGCACCGTGCTGATCGCTGTATGAATCGCGTTCCATACGACCGTGATAACATTTTTAATGAGGTTGATTTTCTCAGATACACTGTTGTAGATCGCCGTCCAGATGCCGACAAAAAAGTTCTTGATACCCGTCCAAATTGTTGTAAAGAAGTTTTTGATCGCATTCAGCACTCCGGAAACAAAATTCTTGATTCCATTCCAGATGTTGACGAAAAAGTTCTTGATGCTCGTCCAGACGCCTACCCAGAAGTCCTTTACTTCACCAAGATCGGTGCCGAAAATACCGCAGATCATATTCAGCGCATTTTTCAGCGTATCCTTGATGAAATTCCAGACTGCTACGAAAATACCCTTGATGCCGTCCCACACTCTGCTCCAATCGCCGGTAAAGATGCCGACGAAAATATCCAGAACACTCAGGATGATGTCTGTCACGGCTTTGAAGATATTTGCAATCTGCTGGAACTGCCCCTCAAAGATCGGCTTCAGGAACTTGCAGAGTCCGTCCCATACAGCCTTAATGACCTCGGTGATATTTTTGAAGTCAAATCCCAGCGCGTTGATGCGGTCAACGATGCCCTGACAGAAATTATTGAAGATACTCTTGATCTGCTCCCAGATCGCAGTGATCTTATTGCGGAAGTCCTCGTTGGTACGCCATAAATGCACAAAAGCCGCCACCAGTGCAGCGACAACTGCAATGACAGCGACCACGGGCGCACTGATACCGCCGATCGCAGCACCGAAGGAAGTGAATGCCGCCTTTGCGCCTGCGATGATCGTCGGGAGATTGGCAACAAGCTGCATCAGCTTGCCGACACCGACCATTGTTTTGCCGACTACGACAAGGAGAGGTCCGAGTGCCGCCGCTACCAGTGCGATTTTGACAATGGTTTCCTTTGTGGCGGGATCCATAGCGTTCAGTTTGTCAATGAAGCCCTGAATCTTCGACACGATTGCCCGGATTGCAGGCATCAGGATTTCGCCGAAAGAAATGGCAAGCTCCTGAAGCTGCGATTTCAGAATGGTGAGCTGCCCGCCGAGGTTATCCTGCATGACGGCAGCCATCTTTGCGGTCACTCCGTTATAACCGTCAATCTCATCGGAACAAGTGCTGATTGCACCTTCCAGCTTCTGAATATCCGCAGGTGCGGCATTCATCAGCGCAAGGAAGCCGGACATTGCATTTTTGCCGACCAGTGCCTGTGCCGCCGATGCCTGTTCCGATTCGGACATCTGTGCAAAAGCCACACGGCAGTCCGCCAGAATGTCATTCAGCTCACGCATCGAGCCGTCGGTGTTGGTCGTTGCAATTTCGATTTCGCCGAAGGATTCACCGCAGAACTTCACATCACCCGCAAGCGCGGTCATAATAGCACGGAGCGCCGTACCGGACTGCGAACCCTTGATACCGCTGTTTGCCATCAGACCGATTGCCTGCGCTGTATCTTCACAGCTAAAACCGAGAGAACCAGCAACAGGCGCACAGTATTTGAAGGTTTCACCCATCATGCTGACATTGGTGTTTGCATTGGACGATGCCGCCGCCAGAACATCAGCAAAATGACCGCTGTCGGCAGCAGTTAAGCCGAAAGCGGTCAGAGCGTCAGTTACAATATCCGAAGTTGTCGCCAAGTCCTCGCCGGAAGCGGCAGCAAGGTTCATGATGCCCTCGATACCTTCCAGCATATCTCCGGTTTTCCAGCCCGCCATCGCCATATAGTTCATGGCATCGGCAGCCTCGGAAGCGGAGAACTTGGTCTTTGCACCCATTTCACGGGCTTTGTCACGCAGTGCGTCCAGTTCATCACCAGTCGCACCGGATACAGCAGCGACCTTGCTCATGGCGGAGTCAAAGTCTGCTGCGGTTTTTACGGCGGCTGTACCCGCAGCCGCAATGGGAACGGTCACATGGGTGGTCAGTGTCGTACCGACATCGGCGATTTTGTCGCCAGCCTTTTCGAGCATTTCACCCGCCTGTCCGAGCTTGGCAAGCGCCGTGCTGGAAGCCTCCGCCTCACGCTGGAGGTTCTGCAATTCCTGTTCCGTTTCGATGATCTCACGCTGGAGGGCGTCGTACTGCTCTTGCGAAATGTCGCCGTTGGCGAGGGCTGTATTTGCCTGTTCCGCAGCGGTTTTCAGGGTTTCCAGCTTTTCTTTGGTAGCCGTCACCGCATCGGCGAGGAGCTTGTGCTTCTGTGAGAGCAGTTCCGTGTTGGAAGGATCAAGTTTCAGCAGCTTCTGTACATCTTTGAGCTGCGTCTGCGTGTTCTTGATGTTTTTATTGACACCTTCCAGAGCCTTCGACAGCTTGGTGGTATCGCCGCCGATCTCAACGGTGATGCCCTTGATTCTGTTTGCCATGCGGTTTCACCTCCTCCGTGAGGGCATAAAAAAGCAGCCCCGAAGGACTGCTCAGTGTATATTCAGTTAACGCGCTAAATCAGAATCTTGATTATCGCCCTACAAACTGGAAGTTGTTTATCCAAAATGAAATGGAATAACCATATCAAGTAAAACTGCAAGAACTATACTAATCGTTCCCATTAGCGCAGAACTCCTCAATGTGTCTCTCCTCAAAACAATAAGTCCAATAATAAAGACTATCACTTCCAAAACAGATTTTGCATTAAAATACCAGCATCCATATACAAAGCACATATTGAACAATACTGCCAAAATCAGCGCTGATAGTATAAATGCCAGTTTGCTTTTCCCCTTTGCATACCAACAGACAAAAGCCAATAATGGAGAAACAGCTGTAAATCCAAACCAAATCATCGCATAACTTCTTGGGAAAAATCCTGCAATATAGTTTGAATACAAATAGTAGCTTGCAACCATACCAACAAAGAATACAAAAACATTGATGCTTGCTCTTATTGCAGAATTGCTATAAATAGAAATACACAGTGCAATCAATATCCAGATTGCAAAACGCCCAAGAAAATTACCAATATCTAAGACTCCATTTATTGCCATAAGCACACCTGGAAGTTCAGTTTGACGAAAATCCAGATATTTTGAGAAAGTTCCCAAAGCTATTCCGAGAAACAATATCGCTATGGTATTTATAAGTTTTCTATTATTGGATATTGGATTTTCTGCATTCCTTATATCATTCAAAAAATTTATCATAATTACCCTCACAAATTCCGATTTAGCGAAGGAAGCTTCATGTTTCCTTCACACCAGAATTATAACACAGAAGGACGAAAAAGTCAATCAGAACGCATCAAAGTCCGCCTGCCCAGCGACCTCCGACCAGCCGTCATATTCGTCGTTTTCCTTTTCGGTGAACATATCATTCACAACTCCGATCGTGAGCAGATCAAGCTCCGAGAGGGACAGCCCGATCTGCACACATCGGAGAAGGAAGAGGGGCGTTGTCATCGGGCGGTCAGTTTTTCGATGTTTTTTTTAGATTCCGCCTGCGTCTCCACGTTGAGTCCCCACAACTCGATGAGCTGCGGCAGCACCTCGTAGATGGAGAATGTGTTGAACGCTTCGAGCCATTCATCGGGATTGTCCGGGACGTTCTCCGGATCAGCGTGTTTTGCCATGATGTATGCGATATTCTCGAACACCTCAAGGCTCTCGATATCGAGGGTAGAACCTTCCTCATCACCCTCCTGAACAGAAGTCTGAAGGGCGGCGAAGTCCTTGTAAATATCCCTGCGGAACTTGATGCGGTAAAGGCGAGGCACAGCGGCACTCGCCTTGAACGGAACCTCGATACCGTCAACGGTGATCGTCTTTTTAATAGCCATGCTATACCTCCTTACTCAGTCGCGCTGCCGCTTTTGGTTGTGCCTGCGGAACGTGTGCCGGTGCTGTTGTTGGTTGCAGCAGTCGGCATATACACAGCATTGTACCAGTTGTCGTAGGTGGTCTGGTCAGTGCTTTCGCAGGTCTTGGACTTCACCAGACCGTTAGGCAGCGCCGATGCCTTGAGGGAGAGCTTTTCGGTCTTGACGCTCTTGCTCTCCTCGGTAGTCTCGCCCTCGGTTGCAGGACGGGATGCAGAGCAGCAGTACAGAACATGACGGATGTGGTTCTTGTCGCCGTCGAACTCGAACATGAGTGCGAACTGCGATGTTTCTGCATCGTTGCGCTCCACCAGAACGCCCTTTGCATCAAGCTGTTCGCCGAGAATCGCCGTTGCAAAGTCGGTGGTGATGAGCGCGACCTCCAGATCACCATCATAGCCTGCGTTGTTGTTGATGACATAATAAACGCTGTTGTCAGCGTAGAAGTTCTCGTTTTCGCCGTTGGCATCGATGGAAAGCGATACCGCACCGGGCAGGCGCACAGGCGTTGCGAAGGTCGGAACGCCGTCATCGCTCCATGCCGTGATTTTAGCCCAATGCACCTTATTCAGACCGAACTTCACCTTGTTTTTCTGCAGTGCCATTGTTATACCTCCATTTCGTATAAGACCTCGTAGAGCTGTTCGCTCTCGATGTAGGTTTCTGTTTTCGTGTAATAGATATTGTGCTGCGTCAGCACTTCCTCCACGCGGCTTTCCGTATCGGGCGACTTCTCATCCGTATACAGTTCAATATCAAGCTGCTTGAAGCTGTAATACATCAGGTTATCCGCGCCGAATGTGTCCTCGCCGGGAGAGAGGAATATAAGGAAGGGCGGTTTCGGAGACTCGCCCTCGGCAAAATGATGATAGGCGAACGGCATCCCGATCTCCTGCATCATTTCATTGATTTCTTCATAGGTCATGACAGCGCCTCCTCGATAAGCTGCGTGAGCATTTCCTCGCCGTGCGCTTCCGCAGGGGCGATATGCGGCTTGCCGGATACACGTCCGCCGTTCCGCTTTGCATGACCTTTTTCAAGCAGGTGCGCAAGCTGGTAGCGGTCTTTCGAGTGAACGGTCATTTCAAGCGTATGGCTGTTCTCCTTCGTTTTCTTCGTCGCCCAGCTTTTGCGGTACTTGCCGGTACGCTTCGGAGCATTGGCGGAGATTTCCTTCTTGACCTCCGTCGCTGTCTTTTTCACAGCGGCTTTCATGGCTGTATCGGCAAGGTCTGCATATTCCGTCAGACCGCGCATGATCTCCGCAGCCATATCATCAATCGAAGTCATCCTGCTCACCAGCCTTTCGTGTACCCGCCGTGATTTTCATATAGTCGAGTGATTTATAATTCGGCAGCACACCGGTGATATCATACACCAGACCACGGAAGCGCAGCTTGTGCGTGGTGGTATTGATGCGCTTGGTATCGGGTGTCTGCCGGACAGTGAATTCCAGCGATACGACTTCCTGCGTCACGCCAGCCTCGGTTGTTTCCGTCGATGTCTTTACGGACACGGCAGCCCAGCAGGAGAATGCTTCCTCCCACCGGGCTTTGTGGTTGCCGATACCGTCTATCTTCGTGCTGTGTTCCAGCAGGGCGATGCGCTGATTCAGCGTTCCGATCTCCATCAGATCACCCCTTCACGCTGCGCAAATAAAAGCGCCCGGAGCGTCAGCGTCAGCTTGTGGTAATCGGCAGTATTGCGGTTCTCATAGAGGTAAGAAACAGTATACAGCATAGCCTGCCGGGTGGTTTCCTCATTGACCGCAAGTGCCTGCTCGTCCATTCTGCCGACATCCTGCACCAGTCGCTTGGCAGTGTCGATCAGCGAGAGGATGAGCTTGTCATCCTCTGTATGATCCACACGAAGATAGTTTTTCGTCTCAGCCAGAGTGATCATGCACCGCTGCCACTCTTGACCTTGAGTGTCTTGATTGCTTCGGGGAGAATGAGCTTGCCGTCAAGACGCTCCATTGCAAGGAAGCCGACCTGACCGGTCATAGCGAACAGCTCATTCAGGCGCTTGAAGGTACGACCGGAACGGTCAGCGATCCAGTAGTAGCTGAAATCACCGAACGCCATACACTTCTTGCCAGCGCCGATCTCCGGAACATAGCTGGAAGTCTTGTAAGGACGGTTGAGAATCGTATCGGGTACGCCTGCCGCAACGGAAGGCTGCCAGATGTAGTTGCCGTTTCCGTCCTTCAGTTTACGAAGTGCCTTGACAGTGCTGTCGTTCAGCACCCAGACTGCCTTCTTGCGGTACGGGCTGCGGAGCGAATAGAAAAGCTCCATGACATCATCGAATGTGATGCTTGCGCCTGCGGTAGTCGCGCCATCCTGTGCGCCGCCGGTCGCATTGAAGATGCCGGTAGGCTTACCGGTGCCGTTGCCGATGAAGAAGGCTTCCTCCTCCTTTGCGCCGATTCTGCGGGCAAACTCACGGGCGATGTAGGACGGGAGGTCGAACACGCTGTCGTTGAGAAGTTCCTCGGAAATCTTGATCGCTGTACCGAGTTTGTATGCGGAGAGCGATGCCTGACCGAAGGTGTCATCGGAAAGCGTGTACTGCTCCTCCTCATCCATCCAGACCGCATCGCCCTTCGAGGTAACGATCGGAATCTTGCGATCGCCGGAACTGGTCTTGATAACCGTTGCCATCTGGCGGAAGATGTTCTCCTCCTCAAGCGCCTCGATGAGCTTGCGCTCGAATTCATCCGGCACAAGATAGCCGCCCTCAGTGTCCGTGCCGACATGAAGGTCGTTGCGCACATCGATCCAGTTGCGGTTGCGGATGCTGTTCCAGAAGGCATCACTGTATGCAGCAGATGCGGTTCCGGTCTTTTCCGGCTCGGTGTTCTGTGCCGCAGGCGCAGTCAAAATCGGAGAAGTGGTAGCCTTCGCCATATCCGCTTCAATCTCTGCCTGACGCTCCATGCGCTGGATTTCCTTGCCGAGGTTGACGATGGTAGCTTCCATTGCATCGTAGGTCTTGCTGTCCTCCTCGGAAAGCGTACCGTCTGCCTGTCTCTTGCTGTCGAGGAAGTCACGGGCGGTATCCCACGCCTTCGCTCTCTTTTCACGAAGTTCCTGAATAGTCATTATACATACCTCCAATCAGTATTTCAGCAGGTTCAGCCGACTCATGAGCTGATCTACGGGTGTACCTTTGTGTTCCGCAGAGACCTTCTGCATCAGGCTCTGCATGGTTGCTGCACGGGAATAGGACATTGCCGTGAGGGTGTCCTCCTTCGGCTCGTCCTCCTCCGGTGTATCTTCATCGGGTTCTTCCTCCGGTTTCGGCTGCGGAGCGCTGCCCGCAAAAAGAATACCGTCCACCAGTCCGAGGGACTGCGCTTTTTTCGCATTCAGCCAAGTTTCCTCGTCCATCATGCGGGCGATCTTGCTGCGACTCAGACCGGACTTTTCCTCGTAGGCGTTGATGATGCTCTCCTTGACCTCGTCAAGCAGCTCGATTGCCTTCTGCATCGCTTCCTTATTGCCGAAAGCGACCGTCGAAGGATTATGGATCATAAGCATTCCCGTCGGTGCGATGAGGGTTTCGTCGCCAGCCATAGCAACGACAGAAGCGGCACTTGCCGCAATGCCGTCGATCTTGACCGTGACCTTGCCCTTGTGATTGCGGAGCATGGTATAGATCTGCGAAGCGGCGAACACATCCCCACCGGGAGAATTCAGCCAGACAGTGAGATCGCCGCTGACCTTTGAAAGCTCGTTACGGAACATGGCAGGCGTGATCTCATCGCCGAACCATGTGTCTTCCGAAATCGGTCCGTTGAAGATCAGCTCGGCAGCGCCGGTGTCTTCATTGCGTACCCAGTTCCAGAACTTATTCATCTGCATTTCCTCCTTTCTCTGCGAAAGCGCCTGCGTCCTCCAGCTTTGTGAAGCTGCCGTTCACCAGATACAGATTGCCGCCTTCCTCATCGGGGATCGCGTTCATATCCTCCAGCTCACGGATATCGTTTGCCGACATCCAGCCGTTCTGTCTTGCAGTCGCATAGCCCTGCATACGGCTTGCATAGTCGCCGCGAAGCAGTCCTTCCACATTGAATTTAATGAAATAGCGCCCCTTTTCGGAATCCGAAAGAAGCGCTTTTTGTAGTCCCTGTTCCCAGCGTACCAGCCACGGATCAAGGGTGTATTTTACGAATTCGAGCGACAGATGCTCGATGTTGCTGAACGTAGCATGGTCGAGGTCGCCGATCATATGCAGCGGTACGCGATACAGGCGGGCAATTTCCTCGATCTGAAACTTTCGGGTTTCAAGGAACTGCGCCTCGTTGTTTGGAATAGAGATAGGCGTGTATTTCATGCCCTCCTCCAAGATCGCAGTTTTATGCGCATTGCTGCTGCCATACGCCCGCTGCCAAGCCTCACGCACACGCTCCGGATTTTTGATCACGCCCGGATGCTCCAGCACCGCAGAAGGCGCTGCGCCGTTTGCGAAGAAGGACGAGCCATACTCATCACAGGCTACCGCAAGACCGAGTGCGTTCTTCGCCATTGCAATGGGACTGTATCCGACCAGACCGTCAAAGCCCAGTCCCGGAATATGCAGCACCTGTTCCATCGGCAGAATGATCTCGCCCTGCTGCTTGAAATTCGGGTTGTGTTCGTCGTACCGGCTGTAGCGGTAAATGAGCCTGCCGCGATCGTCACGGTCAACACGCACCTTATCCGGCATCAGCGGATACAGTCCGATGACATCGCCTCTGCCGTTTCGGATGATCTGCGCATAGGCATTGCCGTAGACCAGCAGATGCGCCATCAGCGTTTCCCGGAACACAAACGATGTCATTTCGGGATTCGGCTGGTCATGCAGCAAAAAATATAGTGGGTGCTTCGGCACTCGCTCTTTTCCGTTATCAGTGTATTGGTAAACGTGCAGGGGCAGTTGTGCGATCGCCTCCGACAGCACTCTCACGCAGGCATAAACTGCTATGATCTGCATTGCCGTGCGGTCGTTGACACGCTTACCTGCCTGTGTCCGTCCGAAGAAATAACTGTAGGACGGGCTGTCGTAGCTGTCCTTCGGCTTGTCCCTCGACCGGAACAGTCCGCTGAAAATGCCCATGTGCATCAGCTCCTTTCGGTTGACTTTTTCTATGGGTGTATGATATAATATGGAAAAGCGGAGGTTTCCGCTGTAAATCGGAATTTAGCGAAAGAAGATGATAGTGTGGAATATGAAGTCTTTAACACGAGTGAAAAGCATAAAGATAATTTTTATAGAGATGATATCGAAGAAATAATCAAGGAAAAGCAGATTGACCGAAAACGCTTTCATGAGTTTTCAAAGATAAATTATGTTGATATACTCCAAAAGTTCTTTTTTTCTTTTTCCGACATCAAAAACTTTCCTGCTAATCCAAGGTCATTAGCAATTAACAGAATGCACTTTCAATCTGAGCTAAAAGAAGAAACTATAGATTGTATTTTAAGAACGGGTAACTGGTATGAATACATGAGTACGATAAAATCAGCAATACCTGATAATGAAACGAAGCTTTTTTTGATACTTTATGACGGATGGGTATATGAGGGAGAAATCAATGAAATGTTTTCTGTTCTGAATGAGATGTATTATCTTGGTGATTTTTATATCGTTTCTTCAAAATTCAACTGGTTTATATCTGTCAGCCATATAGAAGAAAATGCAGTTATGTATAGCCGCTAAATTCTAATTTGTAGCTCTACAGAACCAGCATCTCCCTGCTGTCATAAATGCTGTCGCCGGAGTCGTTCCCGCAGCGGATTGCACGATCGAGAGCCATGATCGTGGCGACCGTTCCGTCAATCTTCTCCGTGGATTTTTCCTTGTCCGGCTTGATGTTGCCCGCCGGATCACGCTTGATGAAAATGTTGTCCATATTCCAGCGGAGCACCGGATGCCCGTTGTGGGCGATCTTCTGCTCCAGTGTCAGCTTCATCAGCTCTTTGGTCGGCGGCGACATATCACGGTAGCCCTGACCGAACTGCACCAGCGTGAAGCCCAGCCCCTCAAGGTTCTGCGACATCTGCACAGCGCCCCAGCGATCGAAGGCGATCTCCCGGATATTGAACCGTGTACCCAGTTCGTCGATGAAGTTTTCGATGAAGCCGTAGTGAACGACGTTGCCCTCGGTCGTCATCAGAAAGCCCTGCCGCTGCCAGAGGTCATAAGGAACATGGTCGCGCCGGACGCGGAGGTCAAGCGTTTCCTCCGGCAGCCAGAAGTACGGCAGAATATAATAATGGTCGTCCTCGTCGGTCGGCGGAAACACCAGCACGAATGCGGTGATATCCGTCGTGGACGAGAGGTCGAGACCGCCATAACATACACGCCCTTCCAGCAGTGATTCGTCGAAATCAACCTTGCAGGCGTCCCATTTGTGCATCGGCATCCAGCGGACAGTCTGCTTCACCCATTGATTCAGACGGAGCTGCCGGAAGGCGTTTTCTTCGCCGGGATTCTGCTTGGCGGATTCGCAGGCGGCTTCCACCTTATCCATGCCGATGGTCTCACCGAGGGACGGATTCGAGTTTTTCCACACCTCCGGAGAAGTCCAGTCGGCATCATCGGGAGCGCCGTAGATGACGGGATAGAAGGTCTTGTCGATCTTGCGCCCTTCGAGAATATCCTGCGCCTTCTGGTGCTGTTCGTAGCAGATGGAATTGGTGTCCGTGCCTGCTGTGGTGATTAAGAAATACAGCGGCTGCATTCGGGCATCGCCGGAGCCTTTTGTCATAACGTCAAACAGCTTCCTGTTTGGCTGGGTATGCAGTTCATCGAACACGACTCCGTGGATATTGAAGCCGTGCTTGCTGTATGCCTCGGCGGAAAGCACCTGATAGAAGGAGTTGGTCGGGACGTACACGATGCGCTTCTGCGACGTCAGGATTTTGACGCGCTTATTCAGCGCAGGACACATCCGCACCATGTCGGCGGCGACATCGAACACGATCGCAGCCTGCTGTCGGTCGGCAGCGCAGCCGTAGACCTCGGCACGTTCCTCGCCGTCACCGCAGGTCAGCAGCAGGGCGACCGCAGCGGCAAGCTCGGACTTGCCGTTCTTCTTTGGAATCTCGATGTATGCCGTGTTGAACTGCCGGTAGCCGTTGGGCTTCAGAACACCGAACAGGTCACGGATGATGCGCTCCTGCCAGTCGATCAGCTCGAACGGCTTTCCCGCCCATGTACCTTTCGTATGGGCAAGGCACTCGATGAACCGGACAGCGTAGTCGGCGGCGGCTTTGTCGTAATGGGAATCCTCCGCCATGAACTGCGTCGGTGTATAATCTTTCAGCTTTCGCAAGTGCCTCACCTCCATGAGAAAAGCGGCTGCCTTCCGGTAGCCGCCTTCGTGTTTTTAGTTGTATTCGTGCATCAGGATCGCCAGCGCCATTTCCGCTGCCTCGTTCTGCGGCGGAACATCCAGCCCCCGGTCGTAGTTGTAAACAACCTCTCCGCTGATCTTCAGCGTTGCCTTGCTGATCCTGCCGCCCTCGATTCCGTACTGGCTGCCCTCGTCGTAGGCTTTCACCCAGTAATGAACGACCGTGTACTTGCCGTCTCCCTTCGGAACTCCAATCGTACCTTCATGCCACATAGTGTTTTCCTCCGTTTTTCGTAGTTTTCGGTGGGCTTTGCCCTTCCGTTGTACACATATTAACTCTAAACGGCGGATATATCAAGTGTGAGTAATAACAATGATCGCTGCGGTATTTTCCGCTTGTTTGTGTACTTTACGCCCGCCCGCAGGAGCCGCGTAAATGCGCTGTGTGGGGCGCTATTTCTGCTGGCATCCGTTTGCGCGGAACCTGCTGCCCGCGCACAGGGCGGCGCTGTGCCGCCCCGGTGGGGCGACCGGCTCATCTGCCGGTCATCCATTCCCATTCGCTTTCGCAGGCGGCTGCGTAGTCTTCGTCAAAAAGTGCATCGTCGTCGATCCATTCGGTTTCGTACTCGATCTCCTCGATGCCCTCGAAGGTCGTTCCGTTTGCGGCGGCGTCCTCCTGCGCAAGGCTGTCGGCGTTCTCCTCAACCCAAGCCCTGAAGTCCTCTGCGTCGAGGTCGTCCTCGTTCTCGATCTCCAGCTCGTAGCCCTCGTCCTCGGTGTCGTACCAAAGGATCGTGGCGCTCTTGATTGCCTCGCGCTCGTTCCAGTCGTCTCTGCCTGCCATCGCTCTTGCCTTTGCCAATCCGTAGCTGATCATTGTTTTTTCCTCCGTGTTTCGTAGTTTCCGGCGGGCTTTGCCCTTCCGTTGTGTACATATTAACTCTGAATGCGAATAATAGCAAGCCGCTAAAACTACAGAAGATACGGGGAAAATGTGCGGCGGGTGTTGTGTATATTACACCCGCCGCTTTTCTGTTATTCGCTCAGGGGAATCGGCATCAGGATGTTGCCGACCAGTACGAAATCGTATGCCTGCCGGAAGAACTCCGTGTATTTCTCGGTCAGCTCCTGCGGCAGGTCGGTGAAGTCATCCTCGCCCAAGCCGCAAAGGAAGAAGGTTCCCTTGATGACGCCGTAGCCCTTGATCGGGCGGTTCCACTTCTGCTCCGGATGGTAGAGGGCTTCCTCCTCGCACACCAGCGCGACCGGATTGTCGAAGGGGTAAATCGCCTGAATGTATCCGCCGACCGTCTGCTGCAGGCTTTCAAGCTCTCCGCTGATCTCCTTTGCGTAGGGGCGCTTGCCCGGTTCAACAACTAAAATGTTCATGTGAATGCTCCTTTGTGTTTATTCCGCTTCTCCTGCGGTAGTGACATATTAACTCTGAACCGAGGATATATCAAGCAATATCGGCAAAATAAATGTGACAAACATCGCGGCGGAACAGCCGTTGAATTGTACATCGCAAGAGAGCCGCACACGCGCCCTGTGTGGGGCGGGTTACCGAAAGGGATACCGTTTGGAGGATACCCGTCCCGCGCCACACGTTGCAACGTGGCGGCTCTGTGCGCCTTATTCTTCGCCTTCGTACTTCTCGTGGATGATGCCGAGAATCTTGTCCTGTTCCTCGCGTCCGACGCCGATGCTTTCAAGTGCCTCACGCGTTCCGCAATCGGGGCAGATCGGGCTGTTATCCACGCGGGAAAGAGCTGGTCGTGCGGTGTACGCCTGCCCGCATTTCGGGCAGACGCGAGGCACGTTGTTGCGGTCTTTCATCGCTGTACCTCCTTTGCACTGATCTCGTAGGCGGCATCGAGGAACTTGGTGTCGAAGCCGAAGTTCCGGTAGCCTTCCTCGCAGGTGCGGATGTAGGCAAGCGACGGAATGCCGAGGCTGCGTTCCTCGTGCATGATGTACACGAAGGCGGTCAGCTTCTTGGTCTTGCCACTTGCCAGCTTCACCGGCAGGCGGACTTCCTTCTTGTAGTAGAAGGTCGGGCAGCCCTCGTAGGCGTCCAGCCGCTTCTCATCGTCGGCGGTGACTTCCCAGACCGCGATCGGAACAATGCTGTTCTTCTTCGGTTCGATGGTCAGGTACGCGCCGGTCTTGCTGCCCTTGTAAAGCAGCTCGTAGTCGGGGATCACCGTGATGCCGATGGGCTTTGCGCCGGGGCAGCGGTATCGCATCTGGCGGATGTTCAGGTTCGAGCCGTAGGCAAGGTAGTACTTCTTCTTTTCCATGTCAATCGTCCTTTCCGAAGGAAGGCTCCTTCTACCACCCTAAGCCGCCCGCAGGCGGCAGGTGGGGAAAGGCGGCGGATCAGCGTTCCGCCTTACCCAGTTCGTATGCCTTTCGCAGCATCTCGCGGATGCCCCAGACGCTCAGCTCGATGAAGTCCTCGGTGTCGTTCCTGCGAGTGTCCAGCCCGCCGCGCTGCTCCAGTGCGAAGTCGGCGTCCATTGCGATCTGCTCCAGCTTCTTGTCGGTTTCCGTTCCCCATTCGATGTTGCTCATTGTTCGTACCTCCGTGTTTGTTTTCCGGTCGTTTTCCGTTCCGGTAGTCACATATTAACTCTTTTCGGAGGATATAGCAAGCCGCTAAATGTACAAAACATCGTGGGGGAAAATGCACCGTTCTTTGTGTAGTATATGCCTTGCCGCTGTTTGCGCCGTGTGCGCCCGTGTAGGGCTTTTTACCGAAAGGGGCAGTTACTTGGAGGATACCCGTCCCGCCCCACACGGGGCAACGTGGGCGCTGTGTGCGGCTTGCCGCCCCAGCCGCCGTGGTTGGCGGCTGGGATTCGGCTTCCCTCAAGGTCTGCCGAATCGGAAGGCGTTGTCGCCGGTAAGGTTCTGCGTCAGGGTTTCTCTTGCGGTGGCGAACTCGTCGCCAATGAAGCCCATTCTCATCAGCCAAGTCCGCATCGCGAACTTTTTGTTTTCCTTCTGCTGTTCCTTCGGGCTTGCGCTGCGCAGGTCTTTTGCCATCTGGCTCATCGCAAGGCAAAGCTGAATGTAGCTCTTGAGCTTGCCTGCGTGAAGCCCGTTCTGCTTGCCGCCTGCGGGCTTGTCGAACTGGAAAAGGCGGAATTCAATCGTGCCTTTTGTGAAGGTGGCGTGGAGGTTCAACATATGGTAGCGGCTGTCGTTGTAGTGGTGGGTTCTGCCGTAGTCGCATCCCTGTGCGCCGTACCAGATGTCTGCAAGCTGCGCCATCGTGGTGGGCTTCTTCTTGTTGAGCTGCTGCAGGAAATTCGGGTTTACCGTTCTGCAGTAGCGGTTCATGCGGCTGCTGTCAACCTTAATTGCTTCGGCGATCAGCGTTTCGTGGCTTGCCATCAGGTTTGCGAGGTTTCGCAGGCTCTGCGGTGTGTGTCCCGCTGCGCCGATGTGAATGTGAACTCCGCAGCCTCTGGTGTAGTCGCTCTTTGCGCCTGCCTTGCGAAGGCGTCTGATCAGCTCCTGCAGGGTTTCGATGTCCTCGTAGTGCAGGATCGGTGTGACCAGTTCGCACTTTTCGCTGTCCGGTCCGCTGATGCTGCAGTCGCGCTGGAATTTCCACTCGCGTCCCTGTGCGTCCCAAGCGCTGTAGGTTTCGTAGCCGTTGCGGTGGGCGGTGTACTCGCTGCGGTTTGTGCCGAAGAACTCGGCGGCGAGTTTTGCGGCAGCCTTACGGGTGATGCTGTTCATCTCAACCTCAACCCCGATGGTCTGCTCCTTCATTCTGTTGATCTGTGCCTGTGTCTTTGCGTTCATGGTGGTATCCTCCTGTTTGGTTTTTGGTGTGTTTTCCCTTTCGGTAGTCACATATTAACTCTAAACCGAGGATATATCAAGCCGCTAAAACCACAGAATATCGAGGAAAATACAGCCTTGATGATTGTGTAGTATACACCCTTGACTTACTTGCAATCGTGTGGTAATATGGGGTACGATGGAATAGGTTCTCACATTTTCCGGCGCCCCCGGAGGCTGTAAAATCAGCCGCCGGAGATAACCTCGAACTCATCTGCGCCTTCGATCAGCGCAAGGCTTCTGCCGTTATCCCACTTCATGTGGATGTTGCCTGCGTCGTCGATGATTGCAACCGTTCCGGTTGTTCTGGGCGGCACGGGCGCGATGTCGTCCGCCATGCGAATCAGGCGGATGCGTGTGCCTGCGGGATAACGCTCCCGCAGGGCTTTCAGTTCAGCGTCATTCGGAAACCGCATCGTACGCACCTCCTTCGGGCTTGCCGTGGCGGAAGGCGGAGCTTCCGGTCAGGCGGCGGAGCAAAACTCTGCGCACCGGCTTGTATTCTTCGCCGATCATGCCGAGGCGCAGGAGGAAGCAGCGGAATGCGTACTTCTCGTTGTCGCTGGTGTCCGGCTTATTGACCACGCGCTGCAGGTTCTTTGCGAACTCGCAAAACATGGTGATGAATTTTGCGTAGGCATCGTCGTCGCCGTCCTTCTCGACCGTGAACCACGGGAACTCGACCGTTTCCTCACACTCGTTGACCGCAAGGCTCTCCGTGTTCAGCGCGTGTTTCAAGAGCGTTTCCTTGTTGGCGATGAGCTGGAGCAGATTGTTCATCGACTGCTCCGTGAAGAAGTCTCGCGGCATCGAGATTGTCAGCGCCACCGGCTCGTCCTCTGCGGTGTAGCCTGCCTTCTGCAATTCGCTCCGGATGTCGTCCGGAAGCTCATCGCCGTGCAGCACCGCTTCCTTGTCGAGGGTGTATGCCCCGATCTGGTATCCACAGCTCGGAACGCCGAGGTACTTCACCTCGCTGCCGGTCAGTTCACCGATCTTCTGTGCCAGTGCCTTACGCTGGCTCTTTTCGATATTGAATTTGATATTCATAATGTGACCTCCTGTTTTTCACCGCCTGCTGCGGTTTTGATTGTAGTCACATATTAACTCTGAACCGCACAGATAGCAAGACTGTAAAACGGAGAATATGTGCGGGACAGTTTTTCCGATATTTGTGCATATTACAGCGTTCCCAGATATTGACATATCGGTGGGTACGCTGTATAATCATAGTAATAGAAATCGGAATTTGGAGGGATGTTTTAATGACTATAAGAAAAATCAATCTGTTAGATGATGATGAATTAAGAAACCGAATAGATGCTCTTTATGAGATACAACCGCAAATTACAATTGCAAAGTGGTCATTAGAAATTGCGAAGCGTAGTATTTGTATATGTAATATTTGCGAAAACTCTTTTCCAGAAGTTGCTGAGGGATTTAGAATAAATGAAATGTGGCAAGCAGGAAAGGCGAGAATGCATGAAGTACGACAAGCGGGATTTACAATACACAAAGATGCACGTGCTCAAACAGATGAACTATTGACTGTAACATTTAGAGTCATTGGTCAAGCAGTTGCAAGTGGACATATGAAAGAACATGGAATGGTCGCAAGTGATTATGCAATTAAGTTGATTAATCTTATGTATCCATGTGATATGTCTAAAGTCATCGAAGAAAGACAATGGCAATTAAGTAAATTGGATGAATTATCGCAATGACAAATTCTGATTTATCAAAGCTGCAATTTTCTGAAACGGGAGCAGCGGAAAAACGGTCAAAAAGAGAGGGCACGCATATGAAACAAAACAGGCACAAGGATTTCGTCACGCTGCTTGCGGTGATTGCGGCGGCGTTTCTCATGGCACTGAACAACAAAACCTTCGTCAGCACGGGCGGACTGTATCCGGGCGGCGTCACGGGGCTGACGATTCTGATTCAGCGCGCGGCGGCAGCAGTTTTGCATATCTCGCTCCCGTTCACCGCCGTCAATCTGTCGCTCAATCTCATTCCTGTGTATATCGGTTTCCGGTATATCGGCAAAAAATTCACGCTTTTTTCCTGCATCATGATCGTGCTCAGCAGCGTGTTCACCGATCTGATTCCCGCGCATATCATCACAGAGGATATTCTGCTGATCAGCATCTTCGGCGGGCTTTTGAACGGCTTCGCAATCAGTCTGTGCCTCAATGCCGGCACGACCTCCGGCGGCACGGATTTCATCTCGATTTACCTTTCTACGAAATCCGGCGTGGATTCGTTCAATATCATTCTGGGATTCAATGCGGTGATTATTGCGATTGCGGGCATTATGTTCGGCTGGGATAAGGCACTCTATTCCATCATTTTCCAGTATACGCAGACCTCGATACTCCATCTGCTCTATAAAAAATACCAGCAGAGCACGCTCTTCATCGTGACAACCAAGCCCGCGGAAATCTGCCGTGCCATTTACGAGCTCACCGAGCACGGCGCGACCATCTTAGAGGGCGAGGGCTCATACGCGCACTGCGAACGCAATGTTGTGTATTCGATCGTTTCGGCGGCACAGTCGAAGGCGGTCATCCGGCGTGTGCGCGAGATTGACGCGGAAGCCTTCATCAACGAGGTGAAAACCGAAAAGCTATCGGGTTTCTTTGTGCAGCAGAAGGAGGATTAGCGCTCCCATGCACGCCGATATGCGGTCGGCGTCATGCCGGAAAACTGCTTAAAGCAGCGGCTGAAATAGTTCTGATCGTCATAGCCGCAGCGCCATGCCACCTCGCCGATCGGCATGCCGCCGCTGCGCAGGAGCTTCTGTGCCTTCTTCATCCGAAGTGCGGAGATATAATTCTGCGGCGTCTGCCCGAAGGTATTGCGGAAGAGCCGCAGCAGCTGCCGTTCCGAATAGCCCGCAGTCTCCGAAAGCTGCGAGAGCGTAATCGGCTCCGTATAATGATGCTCGATATACGCAGCGGCATCCGCAAGCTTTAATATCTCCTGCGCCATGCTGTCCGCATCGCTGCGGTAATAGCGCGAAAGCCGCAGGCAGAGCCGGATAAATTCCGCGCCGAGCTCGTCGCGCCAGCCGGGTTCCCGCGCGGTATAGGTTTCCATCATCTCTGTAATCAGCCCGATTGTGACGGCATAGGCATCCGTGCGCAGCTTGAGCTGACTGACAAACCGCGTCTCCCGCGCATAATGCGGTTCCAGCACAAAGAGCGCCTGAAACCCGGAAAGCTGCCGGATATCCCGGCAATGCGCGAATATATCGTTCTGAAACATGATATTGCAGATGCGCAGGCGCTCCGCCGCCGCAAAGCCGTGCGCGGTATCGTTGCTGATGACAAACACATCGCCCTTGGCAATCGGATAGGTTTCGCCGTTCACAATATGCTGTGCGGCACCGTCCATCACAATCACGAGCTCGGAAAAATCGGCGTGCGTATGTACGTAAAGCTCCTCATCGTGGAAGCCGTACTGCAAATGCACCGGAAAGGCGTCCTCGCCCGCGAAAATCGCATACGGAAAACTCACTGTCATAACAATCCCCCTTTCTTATCGTATCATATTCAGCGGGAAAATGCAAGCGTCTTGTGCGATTTGGTGTGATATTCATATTATGAGAATATGCCCTTCGCACATTCGGTATCATATACAAATTCGCAGAATTGACATTTCCTGTTGTATGTGCTATAATTGTATATCATAGTACCTTTTAGGAATTGTGTTGCTAAGATAAATCAGAATTTATCGGGGTATACCCGGGGTTTTGTGGGGGCTTTGCCCCCACACCCCCACCAGAGGGATATTATCCCTCTGGACTCCCGCGGCAGCTTTCCCCACCCCCTAAAGGGGGGCGGGAAAAGCTGAAACAGAGCCGGAAAGATACACTTCTTGCGGAGTACAAGAGCAATGCTCTACAAAATCCCGGTACACTCGATCATTCAGATTTTGCGCAGTTTTCGGTATTATCTGCGGTATACAGGACACCGTCTCTATGCCCGTCAAGCGGTTGTTCTTGGCTCCCGCTCAACTTTCCATAGCACCCTTTGGGGGCTATGGAAAGTTGCAATGGGATTCCAAAGGGGCAATGCCCCTTTGGCGGGGTGCAGGGGCAGCGCCCCTGCATAACCGTGGACAGCATCGGGAACCGCGCAAATTCTGATTTATGTGAATAACACGCTTTCATGCTTCCTTCGTTTCCACCTCTTTGACCAGATCGGAATAAGGAATCTGCTTTCCGTTACGAATCACATACACGCCTTCGGCATTCCCGGTGTCCTCAACGTAGCGCCGGAGGATGACGGAGGCGTATTTTTCGTCAAGCTCCATCATGTAGCAGATGCGGTTCATCTGCTCACACGCCATAAGCGTCGAGCCGCTGCCGCCGAAGGTGTCGATGACCACAGCGTTTTCCTGCGTGGAGTTGCAGATAGGATAACCGAGCAGGTCGAGGGGCTTGGAAGTCGGGTGGTTGGCGTTCCGCTTCGGCTTGTCGAAATGCCAGATGGTCGTCTGCTTGCGGTCGGAATACCACTTGTGCTTGCCATTCTGCATGAAGCCGTACAGCACCGGCTCGTGCTGCCACTGATAGTCGGAGCGTCCGAGGACGAGGCTGTCCTTCACCCAGATGCAGCAGCCTGCAAGGTGGAAGCCTGCATCGACGAATGCACGGCGGAAATTCAGCCCTTCGGTGTCTGCATGGAATACATAAGCCGCACCGCCTTTTTCGAGGTGGTCTGCCATACACTTAAATGCGGAGAGCAGGAAGCTGTAGAATTCCTCATTCTTCATGCTGTCGTTCTGGATGGTAAGCCCGCTGGCACTCTTGAAAGATACACCGTAGGGTGGATCGGTCAGGATCAGATTTGCCTTGACATCGCCCATGAGTGTATTTACATCTTCTGGGCTGGTCGCATCACCGCACATAAGGCGATGCCTGCCGACCGTCCACACGTCACCGCGCTCCACGAAGGATGCCTTCTCCAGCGCAGCGGTCAGGTCGAAATCATCGTCCTTCGCATCGCTGCCGGTTCCGTCAGAGAACAGGTCAGCCAGTTCCTTTTCATCGAAGCCGGTCATGGAAAGGTCGTAGCCGAGGTCTTGCAGTTCCTGCATCTCCACGGCGAGAAGCTCCTCGTCCCAACCTGCGTCCAGTGCCATACGGTTATCGGCGAGGATGTAGGCTTTTTTCTGTGCATCGGTCAGGTGATCGACATAGACACACGGCACCTCCGTGATGCCTTCCTCCTTCGCGGCCATCAATCTGCCGTGACCAGCGATGACATTGTACTCCCGGTCGATGATGACGGGATTCACGAATCCGAACTCACGCAGCGAGGAACGCAGCTTCTTGATCTGCTCCGGCGAGTGAGTGCGGGCGTTATTTACATACGGGATGAGCTTATCGGTGCTGACAAGCTGAAAGTCAGTCGTTGTTTTCATGTGTACCTCACTTCCTGCTGCGGAGTAGCTGCTCCATCATATCGTCCTGCGGAGAGCCATCAAACTTGGTTGTGCAGTTCTGCTTCACGATATCGAAAATTTCATACCAGAGCAGATTTGCCTGTTTCTGATAAGACTGGCTGAGCGATGCGAACGGAGAAGCGACCACGCCGCCGGTCGTCGGATGTTTGCCGAGCAAACCGTAGGTCGAGAGCGCGTCCTCGCACTGTATAAATCGGGCGAACGCCAGCGAGTAGCTTTCGAGCAGACGCTTGTTCACCAGCTTTTCGCAGCCACGGTTTTTGAGCCAGAGCCATGTTTCCTTGTAGATTTCATCCGCGCCGAGGGGCTTGCCATCCTTCTGCCGTGCCGAGAGGTATTCTCCGGGCGAGGGCATTTCCTCACCGACGAGGTCTGCGGCATCATCAAGGTCAGCACCTTCCAGTACGGTCGGAGCAAATTCGATGATGTCGGCATCCTCACCGGCAGCAATCTTCTCGGCGAGCGGTTTCGGTTTGTCACCTGCACGGACACGTCGTCCGCCACGGTTTGTACCATCCTTTGCCATATCATCACCTGCCTATAAAAAATGCCGAAGCCACGCGGATTTCGGCTTGTAAAATATTCGAGGGGGTTAATCGGGTGTTTGAACTGCACTTTTTGTGCGCGAGAGGGGGCGCCGGTCTTGTGGTCGCTTCTCCGTAGAGATTTCGATACCCCCACTGGGCAGCCCCCAGTCCCGCCCCATCAGTAGTGATATTCGGGGGTTCTGTCCTCATTGCCGGTTTTGCGGTCGTGACAGGACTTGCATAGCGCCTGCCAGTTGGTGTCGCTCCACATCAGGTAGTGATCGCCTCGGTGCGGAACAATATGATCGACAACGGTTGCCGTCACATACTTTCCCTGCGCCAGACACTTCACGCACAGCGGATGCTTCCGCAGGTACGCCTTGCTGACACGCTGCCACTTGCTGCCGTAGCCACGCTTGGCGGCTGACGGTCGGTCAGGGTGCAGGGGCTTGTGTTCGTCGCAGTACGCACCCTCGGTCAGTCTCGGACAGCCGGGGTGCTTGCACGGTTTCAGTGCCTTCCTCGGCATCGCCGACACCTCCTTCGGGCATAAAAAATGCCGCTGCGGTTACCCACAACGGCTCTATACATATTCTTCTATTATACATTATATCACACATTACCGGTGTTTGCAAGTCCCACGGTGTCCCAACTTTTCAAGGCAGCTACGGCTGTGCTGTGCAGGCGGAACACGTGGGACTTGCTGTATCCCATTTCCTTCATGATCTCCGACCACGGCAGGAATTCAAGATATCTTTTACGCAGAAGGTCACGGGCATCACCGTCCTGCACGGTGTTGATGCGGGCTTCCATATCCGCGATCAAGGAATCGTACTCCGCCTGCGTTTCCTGTATATCCTGCTCCAGCGCCATGATCTTGAAAACGGTACCTTCCATTTTGCTGCGGTCGGGCGATACCGTCCTCGGCATATCATTGATGCCGCTGCCGTTCATGCCTTCTGCCCGCTGTCGCAGCAGGTGGATTTCGTGTATCTTACGATTGATGCGGCGGCGGAGTCGTTCCGCCTGCTCCCAGTATTCTTTCATGCAAATTCCTCCCTCATCATTTTTATCAGCTTTTCGCCGTTCATATCTGACATGAAGTCAAACCACTGCGACCGCAGGAACTGTTCACATTCAAGGGTTGTCATGATATCGTGTGATTGCAGCGCCTCCCGGTAATCCAAGAGACACTGCTTGATAATTGCTGCCGCCAGTAATTTGTATCCTTCCGTCATTTAACCCTCGCTTTCACGGCTTTCATCATCGCCGCCTGTGTCTTGTCCTTGTTTTCCAGAACCTTCATGATATCTTCGTCTATCGTACCCGCCGATACGAGGTGGTGGATAACGACCGTTTCGGACTGCTGTCCCTGTCGCCAGAGGCGGGCGTTGGTCTGCTGATACAGCTCCAGCGACCACGGCATCGTGTACCAGATGATGGTGCTGCCGCCGGACTGGAGGTTCAGACCGTGACCTGCGGAGGAAGGCTGTATCAGTGCGACCGGGATTTTGCCATTATTCCAGTCGGCAATATCGGCATCTGTCTTGATCTCTCTGCACTCGAAACGCTCCATGATACTGTCGCGCTCATGCTTGTACCAGTAAGCGATCAGCACCGGCTTGCCGTTCTGCGCTTCGATCAGATCTTCCAATGCGTCCAGCTTGTGGGAATGTATCCGCATCACGCTGCCGCAGTCGGTATAAACCGAACCGCTGGCAAGCTGTGTCAGCTTTCCACACAGGACACCTGCGTTTGCTGCCGTTATGGAATCGCGGGTGAAATCCAGACACATATCCTGCTCCATGTCTTTGTAGACCGTTGCCGCCGCTTCATCCAGCTCAACGGAATCAGCGGTCATCACCAGTTCCGGCATCTTCAGGTGGTCGGTGGTTTTCATGGAAATGCTGATGTCGGCAATCTTGCTGTATATCTGTTTCTCTGCACCCGGTCTGGGAGAATAGGTAAAACCGTTCCAGTCCGGCGTGAAGTAGGCATCACGGTACTGCCCGATTCTCTTGCCGAGGCGTTCGCCTTTATCCAGCAGGCGGAATTGCGCCCACAAGTCCATGAGACCGTTGCTGCAGGGTGTACCGGTCAGCCCGACAATACGCTTTACGAACGGTCGCACCTTTCGCAGCGCCTTGAAGCGCTTGGACTGGTGGTTCTTGAAGGAACTCAGCTCGTCAATCACCACCATGTCGAAGTCGAACGGCATCCCGCTGCTCTCGATGAGCCACTGTACGTTCTCGCGGTTGATGATATACAGATCGGCTTTCTTCCGGAGAGCTGCCAGCCTCTGTTCTCTGTTGCCGAGAACCAGACTGTAGGTCAGCCCTTTGAGGTGATCCCATTTGCTGATTTCTGCCGCCCAGCTATTCTTGCATACACGGATTGGTGCGATGATAAGAACCTTTCTGACCTCAAAGCGGTCAAACATCATATCGTTCAGCGCCGTCAGCGTTATGCTCGTCTTGCCTAATCCGCATTCCAATAATACCGCCGCCTGCGGATGTGTTTCGATGAAGTCCACGGCAAACTTCTGATAATCATGAGGTTTGTATTGCATCAATAATTCCTCCTATCTGCTCCGGGCTGTCCAGCACAAAGGCTTTGAAGCCCAGCCGCCGAAGTGTTCTGATACGCAAGCGCTGCAGCGGACGGGGCGTTTCGCCGGGAGCCTTGACCTCCACGAAACCGATTCTGCTGGACGGCATCAATACGATGCGGTCAGGCACACCTGCCGTTCCGGGAGAAGTGAACTTCCAGCAGACACCGCCGACAGCTTTCACGGCAGCGACCAGTTTTGCTTCAATTGATTTTTCTCGCATAGATTCGACCTTTCCGGGCAAAAGTGACGGTCGGTGAATGTCGTTTGCAAACCTTTCCATAGGAAGAAAAAATACATTTTTTTCTCGCCTGCGTAAGGTCTGGATATGAGGTTCACCGACTGTCACTTTCCCGATTTTACGTTGCTTTTCGTATGATGAAAGTGTCAGTCGAGGAAGTCAACCCTGAGACAAAGTCCCATGATATACCTTCCGCTATTGGTCTTTTTGTGTTTGAAACCTGCCTGCTCCAATGCGCCATAAAAGTCGGTAGTGCTACGAACATACTCTCCGTTTGCTGTACAATAATCACGATACTCTTTGTAGAGATCTCCGGATTTTGCCATATAGCTTTTATCGACCTCGCAGCAATCATTGATGAAAGAGCCGAGCCAGTCATTGCCTTCACGGTACGCACCGATAGCGTCCAACACGCACTGCGGGCGGTCTACCTTGAAATCGGCGGCGACCACTTTCATGGCACCCTCGATCAGCCACGACAAAACCGCACCGCCTGCGTTGTCGATCAGGTACTGTGTATAATTCTTCTTGTCGTTCTGTCCTTGAATCTTTGCATGGAATGGGATCACGATCAGTCTGCGCCATGTGCCGTCGTCAGAGGCAGCCACCTTCGGCAGATGGTTCGTGTACAGCACCAGCGTATGGCTCGGCTCAAAGGAGAACGGAGCCTTGAACTTCTTCTCAGCGAAAATGGGATCAGTCGAACAGAGCTGCTTGACCACAGAAGTATTCAGGCGCATTCCTTCCTGCAGCTCAGCCGCAATAATCAGGCGCTTGCCCTTCAGCTCTGCCATTTCAGGCTTCACGTTTCTCTTGCAGTTGACGGTCAGGGCATCGGCGGAGATATTACCGCTGTAGCTACCAAGCACCTTGTAGATAACATTCCAGAAGGTGGACTTGCCGTTTCTGCCGTCGCCGTATGCGATAATCATCGCTTCCGTGTATACTTTTCCGATCAGACAGAGACCGCAGATCATCTGCACATAGTCGATCAGGCTCTGGTCACCGCAGAAGAACACCTGCAAAGCATCCTCCCAGATCTGGCGACCTTCCTCATTCGGCACGACCGCCGTTACTTTGGTGATAAGGTCAGCCGGATCGGTCGCTCTCCAGCCGTCCAGACCTTTGGCAAGGTCGTAGGTGCCGCCGGGAGTGTTCAGCAGCATCGGATCACCGTCGAGCTGCTCCGGGTGCTTCAGCACCAGCGGCTTTGCGGCATCGAGCGCATTGTTCAGGCTGCGGATGTGGCGGTACTTCATGACGAAGGCACGAAAGCCCTTTGCAAACTCAAACTCGTTATCCGCCGAGAGCTGCGCATCGTTCAGACTGTCCCTGAACTTCTTGCCGCCTGCCATTGCAAGCGCACGGTTCACGCCAAGTCCCTCCAGCTTTCCCAGCTTTTCTTCCATCTGCCTGTCCGCTTCCTCAAGCTGTGCATCCGTGTGTTCGATCATCGCCATGACCGCCGCCTGCTCCGATTCCTCCCAGTAGGTGCCGTTATAGCGAAGGTAGTTCGTAGCGATCGTAAATGCAATCTCTTCACCAAAGCACTCTACGAATGTGCGGGCTTCACCGACATCTGAGAAATCATCAGGGATCAGCACATTATCGCCGTATTGGTCAGGTGGCACATAACCTTCCTGCGAGGTGACCATTTTGCCGAACTTGCAGGCGCTCTGCCAGATACCCTCCAGTTCCTCATCGTCAAGGGGCGGATCACATTCCGCTGCCTTATCCAGAAACTTGGCGTGTGCATCCTCGGTGACACCGAAACGCTTGACCAGCTTGCCCGCCATACGGGACATGGTGCTGTTGCGCTGCCCCTGCGGAATGCTGCGGTTCGACTTCATGAGCGTGAGCCAGTCCTCAATTGACAGGCTGCCCTCGTGCCAGACCACATCACCCTTCGAGCCATACAGGAAGCGTGAAGCGTCCAGTGCATTGCCGTCAAAGAACGGCAGTTCCTTGTATATGCGGGCTTTGATGTTCTTATGGAATGCGGCATCCTTGCAGGGAGTAGTCGGGAAAAATACATGAAAACGAGGGCGAGCTGTTACAGAGCCTTTCGCCAGCATATGATGACGACTGTATGTGATTGCAAACTCCACATCGCTGAGCATCTCACTGAGCTTTTCCGGTGTGATCCACTCATCGGGATTGTCGCTGTGGTCATTGTCGCAGTCCATCGGCACAACATCTGAAAGCTGAAAATTGGCATCGCTGCGGGCATTATTCGCATACAGCGCACACACATGGTCGAACGTGACTGCCTTGCGGAGATCCGCTTCCGAGGTAATGACCTTCTGATTCGGGTAAATCGTATTCTTTGCGTTGCCGGTACAATCGGCAGTGTACAGGGTAAACTTCATATCTTTTCCTCCAAATCCTCCGTGAAGTAACGGATTTTCATGTGCTTGCGCTTTGCCCGTTCGATCTCCGCTTTCATGCCGGAGCTGACCGTGTCGCCGAACACCCACAGCTCCAAACACTTGCTCATCAGCACCCAGTTCATGAAAATGGCTGTATCCCGTTCCTCCGGAATATTGTCGTCCATAAACTGCGTGAAGTAGATATGGGGCGTGATCGGCAGGTAATGCCGGTCAACAGCAAAGCGGCTGTATCGCTTGGCGTTCTCGACGTTCTTCTCCGTATCACCGGAGTAAGGCGAACAGATATACACGACGGGACGGAAGGCGGCAGCTTTTGCCGCAGCCTTCTCCTCCTTCTCGATGCGAGTAAATGCCTCGTGTTCCGTCGGACTTGCATAGCCTTCGCTGTTATAGAAATCAGCCATGCTTCACCTCGTTCCTGCCGCAGGGCTTTCTGTCACAGCCCTTATTGCAGAGCTTCCCGCAGCGGGGGCATTTCACATAGACGTTCTCCAGCTTGACCAGCTTGCCGCTGACCAGCGCATAAAACCATTCAATACTGTATTTCATAACCTCAATCCTTTCTGTAAAATTCGCACTCGTATCCGTCCGCCCGCAGGAGCAGACCTTCCGCCCATTCAGGTGTTCGTTCCATCTGTCGGCAAACCTCTTCAAGAGACATCCTGCGGTCAGCTTCAATAATCATTTCGTCGTGTATGTGACCGACGATAAAACAGCAGCGCAGCGTTTGCATAGAGAACATCAGCAGATCACGAGCTACCGCCTGCACGATGTTCTCGACAAACTTCGGACCGTAGCTCTCTATGCGTTCCCACTTCTTCGATGCGCCCACGCCCATATAGGTGACGGACTCTCCGCCGAACTGGTTCTCACCGATCTGTGGGTGCGCGTAGCACAGCTTCCGACCGGAAGGCAGCGTGATAAAGAGCATCTTACTCTGGTAGCTGAACTGCAATCCGTGTGTTTCTGTGGTGGTTTTCTGCTTGATCGCCTTCTTGACAGCATCATCGACCGCCCACCAGAGCTTGACGATGTTGGGAGAAGCATCACGCCAGTCGGTCACGATCAGCTTCAGCTCCGCGTCAGTAAGGTTCAGGGCATCGCCGCCCATTGCCTTCATCGCGCCGACGCTGCCGCCGTAGCCGCAGGCAAGTTCCGCGACCTTGCCCTTCTGACGCAGTTCACCGTTGATGCCATGCTTCACGACCGGTACGCCGAACATCTTTGATGCCGAAGCACAGTAAATATCCGCGCCGTTTGCAAAAGCGTCCATGCGCCACTGCTCTCCGGCAATCCAAGCTATTACTCGTGCCTCGATCGCCGAGAAGTCCGCGACAATAAGCTTATATCCCGGTCTGGGTACAAAAGCAGTGCGGATAAGCTGCGATAGCGTATCAGGCACATCCTCATAAAACATCTCGACCTCATCGTAGTAGCCGTACTTGACTGTATTTCTCGCTTCGGTCAGGTCAGGAATATGATTCTGCGGCAGGTTCTGCAATTGAATAATCCGTCCTGCCCAGCGCCCTGTGCGGGAAGCGCCGTAAAAGCTGAACATTCCTCTTGCACGATGATCGGAGCAGGCTGCCGTCTGCATCGCCTGATACTTTTTGACACTGGACTTTGACAGCATAAGCCGCAGCTCCAGCACTGACTTCACCGGATCTTTCGCAGTCTTGAGCAGTTCCTTCACGGCAGCTTTGTCAAGACAGTCCGATTTATATCCCTGTTCGCCGAGCCATTCCAGAAGCTGATACACAGAATTCGGGTTCTCGATGCCAGTAAGCCTGCGCATTTCCGCCGACAGCGTCGCCTTCGCCTGTGCATCCAGCGTGAGTGCGGCATCGACCAGTTCCATATCAACACGGATGCCGCGATCGTTGATCTCCTGATCGAGATAAAATTGCTCCCAGATAAAATCCGGTACCGGAAAACGAGAAAGGCGCTTGTCAATGGCAAGCTCCGCCTCCACGTCCTGTTTGTTATATGCCTTGAAGGTTTCCCACTTATCCGGTGCATCGGCAGGGGTGTGGAACTTCGGAATACCGTTCACCGTATCGTAGGGTACACAAAAATACTTGATGAGCGCCTTACCCTCCGGCATTTTCTGCTGTTCCAGCTTCAGGGCAGCTCCTGCAGAAGCAAGCGTTGATGGCAGACCGAGCGTCCGGCAATGGATCATGGTACACTGCCAGCCGACCGGACTTAGATAATCGCCGACGGTATCGGCTTCAATGCTGTAACTGCGGAAGATCTGCGGGTACTCCTCGCGCAGATATCTGGAAAGACATACACGCTCAAATTGCACGTTGAATGCCCGCTTGATGACCGATTCATCGGTGAGAGCAGTCAGAATATCTTCGGGGACACGATCGCCGTTCGCCAGATCATAAAGCTGCACTGCACCGTCATCCACTGACACGCTCATCAGCGTAATAGCAAAATACGGAGAATCGACGTAAGCGTACACACCACACTTGGTGATGTCACGGTCACTCCGAGTCTCCAGATCGATTTCTAAAGTTTTCATGGTAACACTTCCTTAAACCCACCCGAACGGTTATACCGCCAGTCGCCCTCCCGACATTCACTTATTTCTTACGGTTCTTGAAGTGGTCAATCATAATGCTGACCGTCATAATCGTCCAGCAGATCATCGTGATGCTTCCGGAAACACACAGAATGAGAGAGAATACTGTACTCATACGCCGTCACCTCATGAAAGGAAATCGTCGTCATCATCGTCGTCGCTGAAATCATCCTCAGCACGGGACTTGCCGCCGAGAGGCTCACCGTCACGGAGCTTCTGGAGATTGTTCAGACCGCAGGCGATGCCCTTATTGCCGTTGGTGTTGAAAGCGTAGAAGTTGATGGAAGCTCTGCCGTAGATACCGGAGTAAAGTTCACTGGTATCGAGAATCGGCTGGCAGTCGGCATCCACAACACCGGGCTTGGTAGCACTGTTTGCGTTGATGAAATAGCAGCCTGCGTATGCCTCATCGTCAGGACGTTCCTCGTCGCCGTCACGCAGCGGAGTCTTAATCGCCTTCAGCGCCGGGACGGACTTGCCGTTGCCCTTGAGCTTGGACTGACCTTCGTCGTATGCAGCCTTAATAGCCACCTTGATCTTCTCGACTGTCACGGTATCAGACTTCGGAATGATGAGCGACACGCTGTACTTCGGGGTGCCGCCGTTGATTGCTTTCGGCTCGTTCACGATCAGATAGCTGAAGCGTGTATTCTTGCCGGTGATCACTTTGCACGGATTTGTCATTTTACTCATTTTCAGTTTCCTCCTTGAAATCATCAATTGTCCATGCCGGACGCTTGTCCGACTCTGGTACGAGTGTGGGTTTGCCCTTCGGCTTCTCGATCAGAGAGCCGAGCAGGGTGTTGAACTTTTTAGCGCCGAGCAGCTTGGTCATTGCGGTCACGCCCATGAGCTTCTTCTCAAAGGGATCATAGCCTGCTTCGATAACTGCTGCTGCAACGGTATCGGTGTCTGTGTATCTGCGGTTGCTGCGTCCTTCCACGACCTTGAAGCCGGGATAGCATTTGCCGCTGATATGCACGACGGCGATATTGACCGTCCCGATGACGAGAACTACGCAGGTCATTTCTTCTTTAATGCGACATCTAAGGACGCACCGCAGATCGTTGACCGTCATGTGCAGCCGATACTCGACCCGATGGAGTGCGGCAGCGGCGATTACTGCAATGTGTCCGTCAACTTCTACGGATTCGCAGCATCCGGCAACAAGGGCATCGCGGCAGGACTCCAGAACATTCAGCTTGTCCGTCACGGTGAGCGCCTTGCCGGCAGACCGACTGCGGCATCCGATTTTGTGGAGGTCGAGGGCGATGATGCCGATGAGCTTGACGATGATGATATGGATTTTCTGAACTGAGATAAGGGAGGCGTGTCCTCCCTTTTACATACACAAGGTGGTGATCATTATTGAGCAGACGTGTACTTTCCATCGACTTAGAGACCTATTCGGATGTTGACCTCCCGAACTGCGGTGTGTACCGCTATGTAGAGGGAGATTTTCATATCCTGCTGTTCGCATATGCATTTGACGATGAAGAAACAAAATGCGTGGATATGGCCTGCGGGGAGCATCTCCCGGCAGATGTCGTGGATGCACTGCAGGATGACAGTATTATCAAATCGGCATGGAACGCACAGTTTGAGCGTACCTGCCTGTCAAAATATCTCGGCACACAGCTTTCCCCGGATTCGTGGCAATGCACGATGGTCTGGGCGGCATCGCTGTCGCTGCCGCTGAAGCTGGCAACTGCGGCGCAGGCTCTGAAGACCGCACAGCAGAAGGACGCCGTCGGTGAGCGCCTGATCCGTTATTTCTCTCTGCCCTGTAAGCCCACCAAAGCAAACGGCGGCAGAACAAGGAATCTGCCGGAACATGCCCCTGAAGACTGGAAGCTGTTCAAAAGCTACTGCATACAGGACGTGGAGACCGAGAGGGATATCCGTCGTAGACTTGAAAAGTTCCCCCTGCTCCCACAGGAATGGGACTACTACCACATGGATCAGCGTATCAACGACCGCGGTATCCTGATCGACAAGGAACTGGTACAGCAGGCGATCATCTGCAATATGGCGATGTCCGAAGAAATGACAAAACGGGCCTACGCACTGACAGGACTTGAAAATCCGAATTCTGTATCTCAGCTGAAGGGCTGGCTGGAAGAACGCGGTATTGAGGTGGATTCCCTCGGCAAAAAGAATGTCGCTTCTCTGATCACAGACCTCGACAAGCACAGTGCGGACGGTGAAGCTCTGGATATGATGAAGCTGCGGTTGCAGATGGCAAAGTCCTCTGTGAAAAAGTATCAGGCGGCAGAGAGATACATCTGTCAGGACGGCAGAGCGCACGGATTATTTCAGTTCTCCGGTGCGAACCGTACACAGCGCTGGGCAGGACGCGGGATTCAATTGCAGAATCTCCCGCAGAACCATATCTCCACCCTCGATGAAGCCCGTGAGCTTGTGAAAATGGGCTGTTTTGATATGATCGAAGCATTGTACGGCAATACACCGGATATTCTGTCACAGCTTATAAGAACTATGCTCATTCCGAAAGATGGCTGTGAGTTTATCGTGGCTGACTTCTCTGCTATCGAGGCTCGTGTACTTGCATGGCTTGCAGGAGAACAATGGCGGCTGGATGCATTTCAGCGCGGTGAAGATATCTACTGTGCTTCCGCTTCGCAGATGTTCGGCGTTCCGGTCGTGAAGCACGGTATCAACGGTGAACTGCGGCAGAAAGGCAAGGTCGCAGAACTGGCCTGCGGTTACGGTGGCGGTGCCGGTGCGCTGATCTCTATGGGCGCACTGGATATGGGACTGAAAGAGGATGAACTTCCCGACATCATTTCAAGCTGGCGCGATGCAAATCCGGAGATCGTAAAGTTCTGGTATGCCGTAGAAAAAGCGGTAATCGAAACAGTAAAGGACCATACGGACAGAACAGTTGGCAGGATCGGTTTTCAGTTCTCTGCAAATACACTGTGGATCGTGCTGCCGTCAGGTCGCAGGCTTGCCTACATCAAACCAAAGCTGCAGCCGAACCGCTTCGGGCGCATGGCACTGACCTTTGAAGGGCTCGGCGCAAACAACAAATGGACACGCGGCGAGACCTACAGCGGGAAGCTGACAGAGAACATCACACAGGCGACCGCCCGTGACCTGCTTGCCGAGGCAATGCGGCGCATGGAGCTTGCAGGGCTCGGCATTGTCGGCCATGTACACGATGAAGTCATTCTCGAAGTGCCGAAAGGACAATACACTGTCGATGATGTGTGCAATATCATGAACCGAAATCCGGCATGGGCGGACGGCCTTCCGCTGTCCTCTGCCGGATATACAGGCAATTATTATTTCAAAGACTAGGAGGATATTTCTATGAAACAGGGACGAGCATTACCGGAGGTGCTGACAGAGCTTCAGCGTCAGAATGCGGCAAAGCAGGACTATATCGGTGCAGCGGAGGCATTCCGTCTGGACGAAGACGGCAGCACATTCCGCATCGGGGACGATCACAGCTTCGGCACAACACAGCTTTTCCATCGTCAGGTGGCATCGGCACTCGGTATCCCCGCGAGATATTATGATACGAGGACGGGAGTGCTATGCGGGACTGGACCTTTCCAGCACATCGGATATTACGGCTTTTGTTCTGGTGTTTCCGCCACTGACCGAGGGCGAAAAATACATCGTTGTCCCCCACTTCTGGCTGCCGAGAGAAACCCTTGACCTGCGTGTGCGGCGAGACCATGTTCCCTACGATGTCTGGGAGCGCATGGGGCTTTTTCATATCACTGAGGGCAATGTGGTGGATTATAACTTTGTGCGGAAAACGATCAATGAGCTGCACACGATGTATAACATTAAGGAGATCGCAGCCGACCGATGGAACGCTACACAGCTGATCACAGACCTTGAGGGAGACGGATTTACCGTTGTTCCGATGGGCATGGGCTTCAAGGATATGTCACCGCCGATGAAGGAGCTGTACAAGCTCATACTCGAAGGTATGTTCGTTCACGGCGGCAATCCCGTTCTCAGATGGATGGCAGGAAATGTGGTCGCTGAAATTGATGCGGCGGAGAATATCAAACCGAGCAAAAAGAAAAGCACTGAGAAAATCGACGGCATTGTCGCATGGATCATGGCACTCGACAGAGTGATCCGCCATGAAATGCAGGGCAGTGTCTATGACGAACCCGATCATGACCTGATCGTTCTGTAGGAGGTAATATTTATGGGCTTATTAAGCTGGCTTGGCATTAACAAGCCGAGAGATGCACCGTCATTGCCGGATATCCGGGACAATGTCCGTGATTCCGGTAATCTGTTTGTATTCGGCATGACGCACAGCGGAGAACGTGTTGACGAACGAACGGCAATGCAGATCGTTACCGTATACGCCTGCGTGAGGCTGCTGTCAAATACCATCGCAGGGCTTCCGCTGCATCTGTACAGATATACAGGTGCCGGCGAGGATAAGGAACGCGCTACCGATCATCCGCTGTATAAGATACTTTACCGGCAGCCTAATCCGGAAATGAGTTCATTTTCATTCTGGGAGGCGCTGATGTGTCATCTGCTGCTCTGGGGCAACGCATACGCACAGATCGTCCGTGACGGTAAGAATGATATTCTCGGTCTGTATCCGCTACTGCCGGAAAACATGGAGATCGACCGCGACCCGAAAAGCGGTGACCTGATCTACACCTACCACGCATACACCGATGAAAAGCCCGGTGAGCATGATAAGGATATCATCTTTCAGCGAGACGAGATTCTTCACATCCCCGGTCTGGGATTCAACGGTCTTGTGGGATTCAGTCCGATTGCGATGATGAAAAATGCGCTGGGCGCAGCAATGGCGGTGGAGCGTTACGGCAGTGCCTTCTTCAAAAACGGAGCGCAGCCCGCCGGTGTACTCGAGCATCCGGGCGTACTGAAAAATCCGGAAAAGATCCGTGAAAACTGGACGAGAGTGTACGGCGGTTCCCGCAATGCACACCGTATCGCAGTCCTTGAGGAAGGTATGCAGTATAAACCAATATCGCTGCCGCCGGAGGATTCGCAGTTCCTATCCACTCGTGAATTCGATGTGGAGGAAATATGCCGAATGTTTCAGGTTCCGCCCCATCTGGTGCAGGACCTGAAGCGCAGCACCTTCAATAACATCGAGCATCAGGGCATCGCATTCGTGCAGTATTCGCTCATGCCGTGGATCATCCGCATTGAAAAAGGCATCATCAAAGACCTTCTGCTGGAGGAGGAACAGGATGTATATTTCCCGAAATTCAATGTGGACGGCCTGATGCGCGGCGATTATCAGAGCAGAATGAACGCTTATGCGATCGGTGTCGGTAACGGCTTTATGAGCCCGAATGATGTGCGCAGGCTTGAAAACATGGATCTTATTCCGCACGATCTCGGCGGTGATGATTATTACCTCAACGGCAGCTACAACAAATTACAGGATGCCGGTGCAGCCTATGATCTTGACGAGCCGGAACAGACAGAGGAACAGGACGAACCCGATGAAGAATCGACCGATGACAGATTCCTGCGGAAAAGGCGCAGGAAGAAAGTACGAAACGGAGGGATGTAAATGCCGAAATTCTGGGACTATATTCACGATGACAGCGGCGGAAGAGTGCTCCGCCTGGAGGGACCGATCGACTCGGATTCCTTCTGGGGTGACGAGATCACGCCGCAGGATTTCAGAGATGAGC
>Ga0256405_10002395_pt1 | contig 43374 bp, 36 predicted proteins | sample RumenRJG_02DNA_FD_189096 | JGI IMG/M metagenome (GOLD analysis project Ga0256405, IMG submission 189096) | Bovine rumen microbial communities from Lethbridge, Alberta, Canada - RJG_02 | ecosystem: Host-associated > Mammals > Digestive system > Stomach > Rumen | place: Canada: Alberta... | reverse complement strand
AGCGAGTTCGAGCCTCGTAATCCGCTCCAAAGACGGCGCTATAGCCAAGTGGTAAGGCGTGGGTCTGCAACACCCTGATCCCCAGTTCAAATCTGGGTGGCGCCTCCAAAGGACATCTGTTACAACAGATGTCCTTTATTTTTTCTCGTAAACATTAGTCCCATTTCATTGAAATGGGACTTTTTTATAACATAAATGACGATATTATACTAATAAAATATTTGCGTTTTGTTGAATATGTGTATTGCAATTTGTATAAAAGTATGTTAATATTATATAAAAATATATTTTTGGGGGATCAATATATGGACAAGTTTAAGTTCAAGCGGGCTCTGAGTATTGTAACATCTTTTTGTATTATGGGTGCTGTGCCGATAGTAACTCATAATCATAAGCTTAAAGATCAAGGTATACAGAATGTAACTTCTGCAAATAAAAATGAACTTTTAGGCATAAATGACAAAGATGAATATTTCCTTGGTGCAGCATCACAGTTTTCGGTATTTTTGCATGATGATTTTGCTGCTCACGGTTCTGACTGTGAAGGAAGACTTGCAGCAGGAGGTAACGCGAATATGGGCGATCCTCTTGCGTACTCGGTTGGTGCAAAAGTCGAAACAGGCAGCAAAGCTGCAAAGGTAGTTGTTGGCGGCGATACGCTAAAGAACTTCCAACCTGATGATAAAAGATTTGTTGTTGGCAGCAACGGAAGTATAAGTCGGGAAATAATCGATCATGAGAATGCTGGGCAGTGTGAGATCTATGTTGGTGATCTGATCGATTTCGATGCCGAGTTTGATCTGCTTCGTAAGCGGAGCAAATATCTTTCGGAGCTTGAACCAAACGCAAGTCTTGGCATAGATCGGTATTACGAAAAAGGGTGGACTATTACAGGAAATGACAAGAATCTTAATGTTCTCACACTTGATGAAAAACAGGCAGAAATCTTTAATTCAGGGTATATTCAGTTCGATATCTATATCCCTGAGGGCTCGTATCTTGTAATAAATGTTCCGGGAGACGATGTACAGCTTCCGCAAACTACCATGAAGCTTTTCAATGATAAGGGTGTGTTCCTCAGAGATAAGGGCGAGAATATGCCTGTGCTGTATAACCTTAAAGACGCGACGAAATTTAAGTATACAGGATCAATACAAGGTTCGACACTTGCACCTGATGCGGACGGTACGGGTGATGAAGGCGGACACGTTTCAGGAGCTACTATCGCCAAATCATTTGACGGAGGTATACAGTTTGGATATTCTTCGTTCGATCCGAAGATGCTGGGAGCAGATGCTGCAATAACTACATCAACGACAACTTCAGCAACTACTACGACCACTTCTACTTCCACTACATCTAAGCCGACTACAACAACCTCAGCGACAACGTCAACGACGTCTTCAAGTACGACCACAACTTCGACAACTACAACATCTACGACAAGCACCACAACTACGACGACCTCAACAACCACTACTACTACTTCGACAACAACTACTACGACGACCACCACAACTACTACAACTACTACAACTACTACGACCACCACAACTACAACATCTACCACTACCACGACCACCACAACTACTACATCTACAACTACTACGACAACAACTACCACGAGCACTTCAACTACTTCGACTTCCACCTCTACGACGACCAGTACCACAACCACCACATCTACGACAAGTACTACATCTACAACATCTTCGACTGCTGCCACGACCACAACAACGTCTGCAACATCAAGTACCTCGACATCTGCAACTTCTGCAACGTCAATGAAAGAAATCGAATATTTACGTACAACAACTACGACAGCTAATAAAACAACAGCTTCTACAACTAAAAAGACTACAACAACGACTAAGAGTAAATCAGGTTCGCCAAAAACAGGTGATACATCTGCTTTAGGTGCAATAGCTATTTTCGGAATAGCTGCCACTGCAATGATAGTCACCCGAAGAAAGAAATAAGGTTTTCAAGGACACTTTCGAGTGTCCTTGATTTTTTGTTTTAATTTATTCTTGGAAAATATAATTTTTGTAAAAAACTCTTGAATAATGGAGAGAAATAATGTATAATATTATTTGTGTGGGCATTTTTACTCATATATTATTTATAATGTAAAAACCTTAACACAATTCTGCGGCGGTACTGCCGTGATCTAAGGAGAAATTTATGAAAAAACTGAACGGTATCAAGCTGAAACACCGTAAAAATACGGAAAACAGCTCTACTGTGGTTTTTCCTGTACCAAGTAAGGTAAGGATACCTATGTCCATGACAATGGGCGCACCTTGTCAGCCTCTTGTGAAGGTTGGCGATGAGGTAAAGGTCGGACAGAAAATAGGAGACTCAGACGCTCCTTTCAGTGCACCTGTCCATTCCGGTGTATCAGGTAAAGTCACAGCTATATCCGATTATCGGAATGCTATGGGAGTAGTATGTAAAATGGTGGAGATCGAGTCTGACGGACTGCAAACAGTTTCAGATGAGGTAAAACCACCTGTTATCAATGACAAGGAAAGCTTTATTAAAGCGGTGCGTGAAAGCGGTGCCTGTGGTCTTGGAGGTGCAGGTTTTCCGACGCATATAAAGCTGAATCCCAAAACGGCTATAGATACGCTTATCATCAATGCGGCAGAATGCGAGCCGTATATAACTGCTGACTATCGTGAAATGATCGAGAATCCACAGGATATCATAAACGGTATAAATATGGTGAAGTCGCAGCTCGGTATAAAATCTGCCAAACTTGCTATTGAGGCAAATAAGCCCGAAGCTATAAAGAACTTCACTGAGATGGCACATAATGATGATACTATAGATATTATCACCCTTCCTTCCGCGTATCCTCAGGGTGCGGAGAAGGTAATTATCTATAACTCAACGGGTAGAATAGTCAACGAAGGAAGTCTTCCTGCCGATGCAGGTGTTATCGTTATGAATGTTTCTACGGTCGCATTCCTTTACCGCTATATGCAGACAGGTATGCCGCTCGTTACACGCCGCCTTACCATAGACGGAAATGCTGTAAGCGAGCCAAAAAATGTAAGCTGTGTTATAGGTACATCGTTCAGAGAGCTTCTTGAATTCTGCAAGGCGGATATCGAATCTATAAAGAAGCTTATCGCAGGCGGTCCGATGATGGGAATGAGTGTTCCTGATATCGATATGCCTGTTGTAAAGACTTCTAACGCACTTCTTGCTTTTAATCACTATGATGAACGTAAAACTTCAAATTGTATCAGATGCGGACGCTGTGTAAGAGTCTGTCCGCTTGGACTTATGCCTGCTGATATCGACAGAGCATATAAGATACGCAATGTCGAGGAGCTTAAACAGCTCAAGGTATTGCTTTGTATGAACTGCGGAAGCTGTACTTATGTCTGTCCTGCAAACAGAAAGCTTGCAGAGACAAATCAGCTGGCAAAAATGCTTATTCCAAGAAAGTAAGGAGGCGGAGAGACAATGAATAAGCTTATAGTTTCGCCGTCACCACACGACGAAAATTACGTTAAAACTTCCAATATAATGCTGAATGTTATCATAGCACTTCTTCCTGCATGGGGAGCTGCGATATACTTCTTCGGACTTCGTGTTATTCCTCTTACTGCTGTATGTATCGGCAGCTGTATATTCTTTGAATATGTTTGCAGGAGAATGATGAAGCGCGACAATACTGTCGGAGATATGTCGGCAGCGGTAACAGGACTTATTCTTGCTATGAATCTTCCTGTCACTTTGCCTTATTGGATGGCTGTGATAGGTGCCTTTGTGGCAATAGTCGTTGTAAAACAGCTTTTTGGCGGATTGGGGCAGAATTTTGCTAACCCTGCCATTACTGCAAGAATCGTGCTTATGGTCAGCTTCACATCGGAGATGACACGCTGGATCAAGCCTCTTGACTATGATTATGATGCAGTATCATCGGCAACACCTTTGGTACTCGCTAAAAATGGTGAAGATCTTCCGTCATATCTTGATCTCTTCCTCGGAAAGACAGGCGGCTGTCTCGGAGAGGTCTGCGCTCTCGGACTTCTTATCGGCGGACTATATCTCGCAGTACGAAAGATAATCTCACTTGCTGCACCGCTTTCATTTATAGGAAGCCTTTTCATTCTGAGCTGGATAGGCGGAGAAGATCCTGTATACCAGATACTTGCAGGCGGCGTTTTCCTCGGAGCATTTTTCATGGCTACAGACTACGCAACAACTCCTATCACAACAAAGGGCAAGATAGTTTTCGGTCTTGGCTGTGGTATCATAACATTTGTTATAAGAAGCTTTGGTTCTTATCCTGAGGGAGTTTCTTTCTCGATCCTTCTCATGAATGTACTTACTCCATATATTGAGCAGCTCACAAGAACAAAGGTGCTCGGCGCAAAGGAGGCTGAGAAGAATGAAGGATAAGATAAAACCGACTCTTGTGCTTACTGTCATCTGTGTAGTTGCTTCACTTCTTCTGGTGTTTGCATATGAACTCACCAAAGACAGGATAGCTAAACAGAAGGCTGATAAATTCAACAGCAGTGCAGAGGCACTGTTCGGCAAAACTGAGTATTCTCTTTATAATATGAAATGTAAATACGATGAAATTGAATCGATCGCAGTTACTCCGAATAAACAGACCGTTATACAGGTATGTTCGGACGGCTATTCAAAGGGCGGTATAAATATCCTCGTTGGTATCGACGAGAACGGTGCTGTTTCGGGAATCGAATTCGTATCACTTGGCGAGACACCGGGTCTTGGTTCAAAGGTTCGCGATCAGGAGGATTTCCGTAAGCAGTTTTACGGAATGACAGAGCCAAAGGAAGAATTTGATGCAATAAGCGGCGCTACATTCTCATCAAAGGGTATGAAACACGCGGTAGATACTGCACTTAAAGCATATAACGAAAATAAGGAGGCGATACTCGGTGGCTGAAAATAAAACTCCTCTTACAAAAGAGATAACAAAGGGAATAATCAAGGAAAATCCGACTCTGGTGATGCTCCTGGGTATGTGTCCTACACTTGCCGTTACCACACAGGCTGCAAACGGTATCGGTATGGGACTTGCGACCACATTTGTTCTTCTCGGTTCAAATATTGTAATATCTGCACTGAGAAAGGTTATCCCCGATAAGGTCCGTATACCTGCATTCATCGTTGTCATAGCAAGCTTCGTAACTCTTATAGGATTCCTTCTGGAGGGATTTGTTCCGAGTCTTTATGACAGCCTCGGAATCTACCTCACACTTATCACTGTTAACTGTATCATTTTCGGAAGAGCCGAAATGTTCGCAAGCAAGAACGGAGTAGTCGCATCTGCCTGTGATGCGGTCGGAATGGGCATCGGTTTCACGCTTGCATTGTTCCTCATGGGTTCTGTGCGTGAGATAATCGGTGCAGGTCAGTGGTTAGGGTTCAGGATACCTGTTATCAGCGAACAGCCTATGCTGCTGTTTATCATGCCGGCAGGCGGATTCTTCACACTGGGCGTTATCATCGCACTTGTGAATAAGCTTTCCAATAAGAAGCCTCCGCAGGAGCTTGGCTGCAGCGGATGTCCTAACGCAGATAAATGCGGAAAGGCAGGTGACTGTCAGTGAAGACCATGCTTGTTATACTTTTGTCGGCAATGCTGACAGACAACTTTGTCCTTTCAAAGTTCATGGGAATATGTCCGTTCCTCGGTGTATCTAAAAAACTTGACAGCGCCGCAGGTATGGGAATAGCCGTTACATTCGTAATGATATGTGCAACATTGGTAACATATCCGATACATCACGGTATACTCGTTCCTAATCATCTGGAATACTTCGATACTGTAGTATTTATCCTCATTATCGCGCTGTTTGTTCAGCTTGTCGAGAATATCCTCAAGAAGTGTGTACCATCGCTGTACAGTTCTCTTGGTGTATATCTTCCGCTTATAACCACAAACTGTGCTGTGCTCGGTGTAACTGTCCTTAATATTGACAACGGCTACAGCTTCATTCAGTCAATTGTAAACTCGCTTGGTGCAGGTCTTGGCTTTATGCTTGCTCTTGTTATATTCTCGGGAGTCCGCAAAAAGCTCGAATACGCAGATATCCCCGAAACATTCAAAGGAGTTCCTGCTACACTTATTGCTGCATCAATAGTTTCCGTTAGCTTTATGGGCTTCTCGGGACTGTTTAACTGAGGAGGTGGGATCTATGACAACTTATCTTATACCTGCTCTTATACTTGGCGGCTGCGGAATCCTCGCAGGAGTATTGCTTACCATCGCTGCTAAGGTATTTTATGTTAAAGTTGATGAAAGGATCGAAAAGATAGGGGAATCTCTCCCACAAGCAAACTGCGGAGCTTGCGGATATGCAGGCTGTGCGGATTATGCAGCAGCTATCGTACAGAAGGGAGCTGCTACAAATCTCTGTCGTCCGGGCGGTGCAGATGCAGCAGGGAAGATAGCTGCAATTCTCGGAACAGCAGCTGCTGAGGTAATCCCTATGACAGCTGTCGTACACTGTAACGGAGACTGTAATGCTACACAGTCAGCGTTCCTGTTTGACGGAGTGCAGTCATGTAAGGCTGTAAAGCGTTTCTACGGCGGCAACGGAACTTGTAAATTCGGCTGTATCGGCCTTGGAGACTGTGTAAGCGTCTGTGAGCACGATGCAATAAAGGTAGTGAACGGCGTTGCTAAGGTGATACCTGCTCTATGCGGAGCTTGCGGACAGTGTGCATCAGTCTGTCCGAATCAGCTCATTTCCATAAAGCCGCTTGCTAAGCATATTGACGTACTTTGCTCGTCAAAGGATAACGGTAAAGCTACAAAGCTCGCTTGCAAGAACGGCTGTATCGGATGTAAGATATGCGAGAAGAAGTGTCCTAACGGAGCGATCACTGTTTCGGATTTCCATGCATCTATCGATTATGACAAGTGTACCAACTGCGGAATATGCATGGGAGCTTGTCCCGTAAAAGTTATTCACACCTGTGAAGCATAATGAAAAAAGCCGCAGTAGTTCTGCGGCTTTCAGCTTCTCAATAAACCTATTTTTTAAAGGAACGCCTTCACTTGCAAGGCGTTCCCTCTTGAAAGACAGTCCACTGGACTGTTTTTCAATTCACCCTTTGCGAAGCGCTTTGAGGCTATTTGTGGGGCTTTGCCCCACACCCCACCAGAGGCGCTGCCTCTGGACTCTGCCAAAGGAACACAGTCCCTTTGGAATCCCATTCATTGGTATAAGGACTTTTTCGACAGACTGAAAGCCGCAGTATTTCTGCGGCTTTCTTTTTAATCTGTTTTATGAGCTACGAAGAGTGACAGGTTGGTTTAATAATTGAGCACCGGGAGAGAAACGATAGGATCAGCCTCGCCGCCTATCATGTTTGCAAAACGCTTTGATGCAAAGCTGTCATGCAGGTTAGTATTGACACTCTGTCCGGAAACGTTAGGTGTTTCGCCGTACTTAGAGTTTGCATTGTAGGTGAAGTATATCTCTCCGTCTCTGAGAGCGATATTTATCTGATAACGGTACCATGTTCTGTTTGATTTACATAGCAGTCTTCGGCAATTTTTACCTCTGTACTTGTATTCATGTACCTCACCTTGAAAATCTCCTGCTGAAGATATATATCCATCGTGCTCAAGAAGCTTTGCAATAGAATAACTGCTTACACGGACTTCTTTCTTGTCTACATAGATATAACCGTGATCGTCAGCGGCATATTCAGAACCGTCTGCATTGACACCCTTGCTCCATGGAGAATGAGTGTAGGATTCGATTTTTTCAGGTTCCATAGCGCACTCTGATTGTATTGCGTTACAAAGTACTTTTGCGGCAGAAACATCGGCTCTGTTTCGGGCAAGCTCAATATAGCCATATATGCTTGGACCTATCAAAGCCATAAGTATAGCGATAACAGTAATAACGATTATAAGTTCGATCAACGTAAAACCTTTAAGTTTATTACTTGCGTTTTGGCTATTTCTCATAACTTTTCCCCCTTATCGTTAATTGATTCTGTAACTATATTATATCACTCGGGGTATAATATGTCAATAAAAAATATGGAAAAATCAAGTTTATGTAGCCAAACCTATACTTATAGTATTATCGGTGCGTCGAATGACATAAATGGCTTATTCAAATCAACCTGAGTATGATAAAAGGTTGACCAATTCCGACAACTGCAATTTATATGCAATAGTACTGCAATTTTAAAAAATGTTGGATTGGTAAAAACATAAATATAATATTTGCTATAGGAATATCAACTAAAACTAATACGTAAAAAATTCAACAAGAAATAAGCTATATAGATCAACAATAGATGATGCATAACATTTAAGATATCTGAAACAGTTCATCCTTGTACTTTTGTATAAATCAATGTTTATGAACTCGTAATAGCTCATCAAGCAGCGTTCCGAAACTGCTATTTTCCTTGAAATAATTTACGTGTTGTGTTATAATTATAATCAAAGTGATTATTGAACTGAGGGGAGTTATTCAAAAATGAACGGCTTGATAGAACGACTTGGTGTATCTATGTTTGTACAGATCACCATTGAATGCTGGAACGAACTCTTTTTGCTGCTGCTGATAATTGTTATGCAGATCAGCAGGCATAAGGACAGGTATGACAGGTTTGCAGGCAATGTCAAGATACCGCTTACAAATGAGCTGATAATCTTCTATTTGGCGATTTTCCTGTATAATTTTGTAAACATCATCACACTGATCTTTAGCGGACAGGATTCTACTGCATCGTATTATATCATGCGGACAGGCGTGTTCTGCTATTATCTCATAGGAGCATTTCAGACGCTGCTTTTTCTTGAGGTCGCCAAGACGTATATTGCGAAAAAGAATAATGACAAGGGGCTTGAACGGGTTATTACAGCCTTTCAGCTTTTGGAAGTTCCGAATCTGCTGTTTCTGCTGATAACTCCGTCAACCGGAATACTGTATTTCATCGACGAACACAACAATTACAACCGCTCATGGGGCTTTTATGTTTGGCAGGGAATAACGATCATTACCTTTGTGTTTATCGGAGCAATTCTGCTGCTATACAGAAAAAAGACCGACCTGTTTATTAAGCAGATAATTACGGTAGCGTTTGTGCTGCCAATGGCAGGCTTTTTAATGAGCTTCTTTTACGACTCATTCAATTTCAATAATATCATGGTATCAGTTTCCGACCTGCTGATGTTCATACTCTATGAAAAGAATAAAACTGAGGTAACGATACAAAATGCCCATGAACTTGAAAAAAGCAAACAGGAACTTGAACAAAGTAAGGTCCGTCTGCTTGTAGCACAGATACAGCCGCATTTTATCTACAACTCGCTTATGGCACTTCAAGCCAAGAGCATCGATAATCCTGTTGTATATGAAGGCATCAAGAATTTCGGCAATTATCTGCGTTCCAACTTCACGGCAATGGCAGACAACGAGCTGATATCGTTTGAGGATGAATTGAAATGCATCAGAGCTTATCTCAGACTTGAAGAGCTGAACTTCGGCGATAAAATGAAAGTCAAGTACGATCTGGAGCTCAACCGCTTCATGCTGCCTGCGCTCTGTATCGAGCCGCTTGTTGAGAATGCCGTACGATACGGTATCGGAACTTATTCTAAAGGCGGCACAGTGCAGATAATTGTCCGTGACGAGGAAGACTATATCGAGATCGAAGTCAAGGACGACGGTTCGGGCGGTAATAAGCTGACAGATGCACAGAAAAACCGTAAGAGTATCGGGCTTGAAAACGTTCGGCTGCGTCTGAAAGCATCGGGAATGGGCGAGCTTATGCTCTCACAGGACGAAACAGGCACAAGCGCAATAGTGCGGCTCAAATATATGGGGGTTTTTTAATGAAAACGATCACTATAGACGATAACCGCGGTATTCTGGAACTTATGCAGCATATCCTGAAAAAGATAGACCCGAACGGTCAGCACTTCTTTGCCGATAATGCTGCGGAAGCCTTGCAGATAATCGAACAGGAGAATATCCGTATCATATTTCTTGACATTGAAATGCCCGAAATGTCAGGTGCAGATGCGGCAAGATATATGATCGAGACATATGGAAAAATAGATATCATCTTCATCACAGCGCATTCCGAATACGCACTGCTTGGACATAAGCTGCATTGTGCAGCATTTGTGACTAAGCCGTTTGACGAGTGTGATATACTTGAAGCGATAGAATACCTTCGTCTGCCTGTAGAATCGGATAAGATACTTAATGTGAGGTGCAGCGGACAGTTTACAGTTACGGTAAACGGCGAGCCTTTGAAATTCAAAAGGAATCTCACATACGAGATGCTCGCCTATCTTGTGTATAAAAAAGGCGCAGTTGTTACAAACGGAGAATTGATCGCCATTCTGTGGGACGGCGACCCAAACAAGCAGGATCACCTGAGAAAGCTCGTGAAAGACCTGCGTGACAGCTTCGCAGAAAAGGGCATCGACGATATGCTTATCAGACACAGGGGAAGTCTCGGTATCAATATGGAGGAGGTAGGCGTGGACGGAGATCCCGACCAGATAGCAGAGTTGTATGGCTGGCTGTTATGATGAATTCAGGGCATCAGCTTCATATACCTATGTTTTATTTTGTAAAATACTATACATCGTGTAACAATTTGTAACCGAAATGTAACCGAAGTTTACAAATTATTCTTAAACAAGGGCGAATTTGGCACGGTTTTGGCACGGTTTGTATGTTATAATAACAATACGCAAAAAATAAATTCGAATGGAATTTTTTGTTAAGTTTATTTGGAAAGGGTTGACAATGTTATGAATGTACTGTATGATATCGACAAACAGTTAATGGGCATTTGCGACCCTTTTGTAAATGAATATTTATAGGTGAAAGGGTGCTTTATGTGGTAACTCTGCCCCTATAGGTACGCTTTTGCTGACCCGAGTGGGGGGAAACATCTTGATGATACTTGCATTTGATGACAGCAGGGGGCTAATTGAATTAGAAGCTGTCTTAAAAGAACTGTTTGGTGACAAGATGCTCTTCCGTGGCTTTGACAGCATAGAAAAAGTGCTGCAAGCCGCTGAAAAACAAGGTTATGACATCGTCATTGCCGATGTTACATACCGCAACAGGAGCGGAATGCTCCTGCTCGGAGAGCTTTCATTCCGCTTTCCGAGGACTAATTACGTAGGTGCTGCCGCTCAATCGTGTGAAAATGATGCGATGACGATGCATCATCTTCACGGCGGCTACATCATAAAGCCTTATGACAGGGATAATCTTGCAGATGTGATATCAAATCTGCGGTATCCCGTCAGCAATGCCGTGTAATAAGCGGTAAATTTTTTCTTAATAGGGGGAAATATTTATGAAAAAATCATGGAAACGCGTAGCAGCAGGTGCTCTGTCTCTTACAATGGCAGTTGGCATGATGCCTTCAAACGTGGGAAGTTTTTGGACAAGGGGAAAGGTTCTCACGGCGAGTGCGACTCAGGGTTCAGAGCCTACAACTCTTACAGATGAGACAACAACATGGGCAACCGGTGACTATATTGTGCCTGAGACTGTGGAAGGAGTTGGTATTTACGATCATGTCACTGTTAACGGCACGGTAAATCTTACATTGCAAACAGGTCGTACTCTGAGATTGAATAATGGTATCACATTAAGCGAAGGGGCAACGCTCAATATCAGCGGTGGAGGTGTGCTTCGTGTTTATGGCTCGGCTTACAATGATGATTCGACCACAAGCGGCAGCGGAACACTTTTTCTGACAAGCGGATCGCTGATAGTCGCAGGTGGATCAGGAGAAGATATCGGTAGTGGTGAAGTTGATTCCGTTGGCGAAAATGGTGGCGCAGCTATCAACGGCAATGTCATTGTAAACGACGGTGAGTTATTAGTCGTAGGTGGCTATGGCGGAGATGTTGGTAGTAGTGTTGCTTGTATTGGCGGAAATGGTGGAGTAGCCATAAACGGTGATTTGACCGTAAACGGTGGAGCAATGTCAGCCATTAGAGGTCTAATTGGATCAATAGATGAGATGTCCGATGATTGTACTCCAGGTTCTGGTGCTAATGCATACAGTGGAAAATTGACCCTCGGCGCAGGAGTTAATCTGTATGAGGGCACAGATTTTAATGGCACTTTGCTTGACGGCAATAACAGCAGCAGCCGCGAGTATACAGATGAAATAAAAAGTCAGATGCATGCGGACAACGCAATCGTAATTAATGTAGGAACTCCCGTTGTTCTCAAGGCTGGGGATAAGTTTGGTCTCAAAAGCGATTCCGACAGTATCTTCATAAACGGTCAGCCTTTAGAAGACGCACAGATCTTTTCAGGATTGTCTTATGCAGTTTATGCTGCGGATAACGGCTTATATATTATAGACCCATTTTCAAATGAAATTCCATTACCTGATTTCGCGGCTAATTCTGCTAAGACATATGTCGTAGAGCTGACAAGTGATGGCAAATTAAGTTGCACCGAGAACAAGATATACAACAGCGGCACGGTTAATGTAAGTGATTTGAAAGTTGGTGATGTGGTTGCGCCGGGAGTTAATGTTGTGGCTGACACGACTTATTGGGAAAGTAATGACGGAAATAAAATAGGAATTTCTGGAAACAATGTAACCTTATCAATTACATCAACAGGAGTAAAAATAGGCAATAGAGTAATAAATTTTGACACTGCTAACGGCAAAAACGCTTATGTATATATGGGCAAGGATAATAATGGTTATGATTGTTTCGACCAGACCATTGCGCCTATCGCTGGTGTAGTTTCTGCGCCGACGGCTGTTGACAATCTCAAATATACAAACGAAGCAAAGGCTCTCATCAACGCAGGTACGGCTTCTGACGGCGCAACAATGAAGTATGCAATGGTACCTGACGGAAAGAAATTAGTTGAAGATGTTATAACTTGCGCCAACGAAACAACTGTGGAAGCTAATAAAATTAAAGTAGGTAATGTATTAACTGTTTCGGGAAGAGCTTATTTTCCGCCCACTTATACTATTAAGTATAGAGGCAACGAATATACCGATTCTACGCTTGGAGTAAGATTTGCGGGATCTAATGGTATATATTATTATTTAACCCATCCCGAAGGCAATATTCCATTCGGCACTGACGAACCTTACGGTCTGCTTATAACTGATATTACAGGAAATGTTATCACTGTTGAAAGTGTGAAAATAGCTGATGCTGTGAAAAAGTCTGAGGTAGATACTGTTCTGACATGGGCAGACAGTATCCCACAGAAAACCAACGCAGGCAGCTACGACGTTTACTACAAGGCAGTAGAGAGCGGCAAAATGGACAGCGCTATCGGCAAGGTAACAGCAACTATCGCTAAGGGCAACCTGATCGCAGGCACAGACTTCACCGCTCCGACCGCAAAGGAAGTATTATTCGATGACACAGAGCAGGAACTTATCACTAAGGGCACTATCGATTCGGCTAAGGGTACGTTGAAGTATCATCTGTACAATAAAGATAGTGACACTCTGTATCCAGTATATGGCAAGGACACAGATTTCAGCAATGTAACTCTTGCCGTTGGCGATATGTTTAAGTTTGACGGTAGCTATGATCTTCCGTCAACTATTACACAGGTTTACTTAGATAATAAATCACCAATAACTAAGGATGATTCAGAACCAATAGAATTAGCCACAGGGTCACATGGTTGGCTCTACATAAACGGTTCTTCATTGGTAGACGTGAAGAGCGGCTGCGATGCAGTTGTAATAACCGAGATCAATGGAACAACCCTTAAACTTAAATCTGTCAAGTCAAGCGAATATTGCCTGTTGAAGGATGTTAATGTTGCATGGTCAAATGATGCTCCTAAGGGCAAAGAGACAGGCGACTACGACGTTTACTACAAGATCATAGGCGGCAGCAACTACAATGACTATGCTGCAACAAAGCTCGGCACAGTAAAGATAGACTATTCACCTACTTCGCTCACTGTCTCAAATCTTGGTGATATGGTTATCATCGACAGCGAGAGTAAAGTTCTTACTGCAACTAACGATGTATATACCCTCAAAGGCGCACAGACTTACACTCTCTACTCCGACAAGACCGTTGCAGGTGCTGACGAAAACGGTTCTATCGTTCATACTGTTGGTATGAATCAGACGTATAACAACAAACCGTATAAATATAAGTATAATCTGGTTATCCCTGCTATTCCTGATGAAGGCTATGCGATCTCGCATAATAACAACTGGTCGAGCAAGGTGTTCAACGCTGACAAGACAAAGCTGTATGTAGCAGACGGTGTAGTTCCTACAAGCGCTGCAAACGGTATCCTTGCGGCTACTCTCAAGGGCGACAGCACTTATTATTACGGCGACAAGCCTGACAAGAGCAATGTTGACATCGTTGACGCTTTCAAGAATATCGTTAAGGTCGATTCTATCTACCTCGCTGACAGCACAGGTGCTAAGATAGAGAACCTTTCAACGGTTAAATACGGCAAATATACTCTGACAGCTAAGATGCTCATTGACGGTGACGGTGACGGTGATTTCACTACAGGCACTGATAACCAGAGCTATCAGACTCTCGAGAAGACTGTTACTTACGCTCCACGTCCGATGAATATGAACGAGTTCTATCTTGGTGAGGAAAAGGACGAGAACAAGCTGACATTAAAGACTGTCTACGATAAATATAAGCAGGAAAATGGCAAGCCAACTGATGTGCCTGCCGATGATGCTAATATCATAGGCTATGAGCTGATAATTCCTGACGGTAATTACACATACAACAACAATGACGCTGTACCTGTTATCATCATCAAGAACGGTGGAAATAAGAGCGCTGTTGCTCTCACAACTGATTACACAACAACTGCAAGCACCACAGAAGGCACATATAAGAATGCAGGCAGCTACAGCTATGATATCAATGCTGTTGCAGGCGATAATGCAAACTATACAGGTAAGATAACTGTTAAGTGGAATATAGCTAAGTCCGATATAAATAACTACATCACTGTTGTTCAGAAATCAGGCACCGTTTATGACGGAAAGGTTCTCGACGGCACTGACTTTGAGGTTAAGAAGACTGCTGCGTATAATGACGCAGACGACGCTGCAAAGGCACTCGTTGACCAGTTTATCGCAGAGCTGAATACAACTCCTGCTAAGACAACTATCGAAGTTTCAGGTGCAAAGTATACGAAAGAAGGCAATCCACCTACTCTTGCAACATACGATATCAAGAGCGCAGGAAATCAAAAGGCTAACGTCGTTGTTAAGAACAGCAACTTCAAGGAGATCAAGTTTGATCAGACCGTTAATAACGGCAATATAACCAAGGATAATTCGATCGCTGTTACTATCGCAAAGCGTGATGTCAAGGCAGTTCCTGCTAAGAATCAGTACATGACCTTCCGTGACAAGAACGTGCTCAATGGAAACGGCGGTATTATAAAGTCAGCTATCCCTTCACTCGTATTTGATGCTGACGGCATTGAGAAGGCTGAGCTTGACGCAGCAACAGGCAACTACAAGACCAATACAGGACTTGTAGGCAATGATACTCTTGCTGCTAACACTCTGACTATCGCAAATTACGATCTCAACGGTGTTGACACTATTTTCAAGGATCAGGTCGATTCTTACGGCTACTACATCAACAACGCAGGTAAGTACGAGTATACAGTTGATGCAACTAAGAACCCGAACTACAATATCACACTCATTGGTACTCTTGAAGACGAGAGCGATGATGAAGATGCTGATCCGACTCCTGTACCGAAGTTCGAGGTCAAGAGACTGAACATTAACAATGCAGGACTGACATTCACTCTCAAGGGCGTTACTGCCGGTAATACTTCCTCAGCATCTGTAAGCTATAATTACGACGGCAATACAAAGGAAGTTGACATTGATAGTATCGTTAAGAAGAGTTCTTCAGGTAACGGCAACGATTACGCTCTTGTTAAGGGCACTGACTTCATCGTTGGTGGTGCAAACAAGAGAGCTGGTACAGGTGAGTATCAGGTTCAGGTAATGGGCAAGGGCAATTACAGCGGCGTTTACAAGGGCAACGAGCTCAAGTGGTCTATCAATGCACTTAATTATAATGACTATGCATCACTTAAGATCGAAGACTGTGACCCGATCACCATTAACGGCGAAGTACAGACACCTATTACGGCAAAGGAATATGATGGCGCTGAGCTTAATGCTGAGGTAGTATTCAAGGAAGATACAGATGGAGCAAAAGCTTACAAAAAGGCTGCTGATGTCAAGATCACATACAAGGACGGAAACAAGGAACTCGAGGATGCTCCTGTAGATGTAGGTTCATATGACATTATAGTAGAGATCAAGGCTGACGGCTATCCTACTCAGAACTTCACTGTCAATGCAAGCATTGATAAACGTACAGTGACTAAGGATATGACCAAGACCGTTGGCTACGGAACGCAGGCTAAACTCGATAACAAGACACTCACTGAAAAGGATCTGAATAAGTTTGAAAAGATCCTTCCTGAGGACAGAGCAATTCTGAAAAATGCTGTTATCAAGAGCAAGTATAGCGAGTCTGCTACAGGACAGAAAACTCTTGAATACGTACTTGATCTTGACGCTACAGAAAAGAATGTCGGCGTTGAAGCTGCAAGCAAGATCAAGAAAGTATACGATCATTACAATTGGACATTCAGTGTTACTATCAATCCTAAGAGCATCAGCAATGACGATATCGTAGTTACTATCGATGGCGTTGCTATTCTCAGCAATAAAGACTTTGCAATTCCGGGCGGCACACTTGCTGTATATGACAAGGCGTTCGCAGATAATGACAATCCTAACGGCAAGCTGCTCGTTAAAGGCACTGATTACATCGTAAACGACTCAACTACAGGTGATGTCGGCACATACACGATAGAAATCGTAGGTAAGGGCAACTATAAGGGTACTAAGGCTGTTGAGTATAATGCTATCTCCGCAGAAGAGGCAGCTAAGAAAGCTACGAAATTCACCACAAAGGTTGATATTGCTGAAAATCCGAAAAAGCCTGGTGTAAAGTATGTCAAGTACTACTTTACAAGAAGCATTGCGGAAGATGCTGAAATAAGCGCAGCAGGATATGTATACATTAAGGATACAGTTGACAAGCTTACAATTGACACAAAGGGCGCAAGGATCAAGACAGTTGAAACAACAAATAAGAACGGTACTGTCGGTATTGCTGTTCCTGATGAGGGCAAGGGTACAACAGCTGTTGGATTTGTTGTCGTAAATGGCGAATATATCTACAGCGATGTTATTTCCAAGACCTATAAGGAAGTAATTGCTGAAAAAGCAAGTGTTAATGTAGCAAGTATAGCTACTGCTAAAAACCCGAACAAGCCTGATGTAAAGTATGTCAAGTACACCTTTGGCAGAAGCATTGCAGACGATGTGGAAATAAGTGCAGTAGGATATGTATACGTAAAGGATACTGTTGACGAGCTGACTATTGACACAGAGGGTGCAAAGTTCAAGATCGTTGAAACAACAAATAAGAACGGTACTGTCGGTATTGCTGTTCCTGATGATGGCAAGGGTACAACAGCTGTTGGATTTGTTGTCGTAAATGGCGAATATATCTACAGCGATGTTGCTTCACGCACTTATGAGCAGGTTGCGTCTTTAAGATAATAATATATGGTAATAGTCCGGTATTCACTGGAGTCATTACATAGATCGATCTATTATATGAATGGAGGTGTTATACCAATGGCAAAATATATCGAAGCTGAGCTCGAGATCGTTGCTTTTGAGGCAGAGGATGTTATCACAACTTCCTGTGATCCTGATGATTTTGGCGTGTAATCGATTGAACTGGTAAAACGGCGAAGGCTGTGCGGCAATAATGGCTGTACAGCCTTTTGCCAATATTTCAAAGGTGGAAAAACACAATGAAAATACTGACCCGATGCGACAGTCGTGTCGCTAAGATAATAAATAAAAAGCGCCTTGAAGAAGGGGCAAAATACAGGGCATCGCAGTTTTTGTACACTTATAATGAGGGCGGACGGTATCTTTTGAGAAATACTCTTACAAAAGAAACTGTAGAACTTACTCAGAATGAATGGGAAGCTTTTTCGCAGCTCATAGAGAATGGGTCTGACTGCGGCTTTATCGAGAGTAACGGTCTTACTCAGCTTGCTTTATCAAGATTTATCGTTGAGAGTAAATGTGATGATATACAGCAGTACCAGACTGTGATCTTCCTTCTCAAAACAATGGCGAGAGAAAAAAAGGGACTGAAAAGTTATACTATTTTTCCGACAACAGGCTGCAATGCAAGGTGCGTGTATTGTTACGAGGAGGGGTATGCTGTAAGAAATATGACACCCGAAATAGCGGACAGGCTTATTGATTTTATTTGCGAAACACGGCATGATGACACGGTGAGCCTTCGCTGGTTCGGCGGTGAGCCGCTTGTCGGTGCGAATATTATTCGCCGTATCTGCAATGGCTTGCAGGAGCGAGGTGTTCCGTACAAGTCATCAATGGTGACAAACGCCAGCCTTATAACGAAGGAGCTTGCGCATGAAGCAAAGGAGCTCTGGAATCTGGAAAGTGTGCAGGTCTCGCTTGACGGCGCACGGGAGGACTACACTCCGCGAAAGAATTTCTATATCCCCGAAAAGCACAATTACGATGTTGTCATGCAGGCAATACATTACCTTGCCGATGAGGGGATAAAGGTTAAGCTGCGTGTCAATTTCGACTGGGAGAACCTTGATAGGCTGAGTTCTTTTTTCAGGGAGATCAAGGCGGAATTCGGCGATATGGAAAATATTTCGCTGTATATCGCTCCATTGTATCAAGTGCAGCACACGGACAGTATCACTGACCTTTACCGCAGAATGTTTGAACTGGAGGACGAGATGAAATCGCTCGGTCTGAGTAAAAGTTCAAGAGATCATGAAACTGTGCGTATACGTGTAAATTATTGTATGGCTGACAGCATAGACAAGTGCATTGTAATTACACCTGACGGAATATTCAACAACTGCGAGCATCTTCCTGAAACTCACACCTGGGGCAATATCTTTGAAGGCGTGACCGATCAGAAGAAGCTCGACGAACTGAAAAAGCCCATGCCTGTCGATGCAAAGTGCGCAAGATGTCCGTTTTTACCGCAGTGTACGCCTTTCTACAAGAACGGTTGTCCCGGCTGGTTTGAGAAATGCTATGAATACAACTGCATGAAAACAGAGCACGCACTGCATAATTTTCTGAAGGGAGAGAATTCTGAAACAGACTATGATGACGAAGAAGTATAAAATAGCAGGAAAGCTGATTGAAATAACATCGATCTACCCAGATGTTCACGAATACTGCAAGGACTACGCCGCAGATGGCGAGCCTGATTTTTCGGTAGAGATCACGCCGCAGGATATTGCCTATGAGCGCGAAAAGACTGCAAAGGAATATGCCTATGAGGGAAGGCGTGCGCCGGATTATTCAGAGGGTGTGCTGGAAGAAACAGCGGTCTATCGTAAAATCGCAGAGCATATGCCGCTGTATGATACCTTTGTATTCCACGGCTCTGTTATCGCTGTGGACGGTGTGGGGTATTTATTCACAGCAAAATCGGGAACAGGCAAGTCAACACATACAAGGCTTTGGCGTGAACTGTTTGGCGAAAGGGCTGTCATGGTGAATGATGATAAGCCAATGATAAGGGCAACGGACAGCGGTGTGACGGTCTTCGGCACTCCATATAACGGCAAGCACAAGCTTGGCAACAACATTTCAGTTCCGCTCAGAGCGATCTGTATCTTGGAACGGGCAGAAGAAAACAGCATTTCACTCATTACAAAAGCGGAGGCATATGCAATGCTGTTGCAGCAGATTTATCGTCCGCAGGATCCTGCACAAATGGTGAAGACACTCAAACTCGTGGACAGAATGGCGGATAGCGTAAGGATCTATCGGCTCGGCTGCAATATGGATATTTCGGCGGCGAAAACTGCCTACAATGCAATGAAAGGATAAAAAAACCGCAGCTCAGTTGCATCGGAGTGATAGCCGAATAATTCTGCATTTTCAACAAAGGCTCGATATGGTGATTGAGCCTGATGATATGACATTAATAAGGAATAGAAAAAGTGCCTTAGCAAACTTTATGAGTTTTGATACATCTCATAATATTTGCTAAGGCACTCTTTGATTATGTGTAAAACGAATGCCCCCTTTGAAAGGGGGCACAAGCATTATGTTGGTGCGGATAACAGGACTTGAACCTGCATGAACTTGCGTTCATATGGACCTGAACCATACGCGTCTGCCAATTCCGCCATATCCGCAAATGTCTGATAAATTTTACACGGCTCAGACAAACCGAGGCGGACCTTATTAACGGTTGCTCCGCAGTACTTAAATATTATACCACAATTTGAAAGACTTGTCAAGCATTTTTTTAGTTGAGATATAGTTTTTTGTTCAACTGAAAAACATTGGCGATTTTATTGAAATGACTTGTGAAAAAATATAGTATGTAATATTTATATGAGCTTTCTTTCGTCGCAGTATTCGCATTCGAGAAGAGTCTCGTCGCCGCTTGAGCGGAAGCTCTTAGGGAGGTATTCCTCGTAATTTGTGATACATTTCGGATTAGAGCATCTTACTCCGCCGAAAACTTTACCTTTAAGTGTCTCAGAAGATCTTTTTTCTTTCAGGATAGTCATGATAAGAGCCATACGAACGTACATACCGTACTTTGCTTGCTTGAAGTACATAGCTCTTGCATCATCGTCCACCTCAACTGTTATTTCGTCAACACGCGGAAGGGGATGCATAACTATCATGTCTTTTCTTGCAGAAAGCATCTTTTTTCTGTCAAGTACGTATGTATTTTTCTGAGCGAGATATTCTTCCTCACTCGCAAAACGCTCCTGCTGGATTCTTGTCATGTAAAGCACATCAAGATCACCGATAGCTTCTTCAAGTGTATTCACCTCAATGAAGGTGCTTCCGTTAGCCTTGATAATGTCTTTTATGTATGCAGGCATACCGAGCTGAGAAGTTGAGATGAAAACGAACTTGTTGTTCTCGAACATACTGAGGGCTTTGCAGAGTGAATGAACAGTTCTTCCGTTAAGAAGATCTCCGCACATACCTATAGTCAGACCTGAGAGAGTTTTCTTCTCTATTTTCAATGTAAGAAGATCGGTAAGAGTCTGAGTAGGGTGGAGGTGTCCGCCGTCGCCTGCATTGATAACAGAGCAGTCCGAGGTAAGGGAAGCAGCTTTTGCTGCGCCTGCGATAGGGTGACGGATTACGAGAACATCGGCATAATTGCTGACGATCTTAGTGGTGTCCTTGATAGTTTCACCTTTTGCAACAGATGAATTAGCGGGATTATCGAAGCCAATTATCTGTCCGCCAAGGCGTATCATAGCAGTCTGGAAAGACATCTGGGTTCTTGTGGAAGGCTCATAGAACAGGGTTGCCATGATCTTGCCGTCGCACTCGTGAGCGAATTTTTCAGGAGCTTTATATATCTCCTCACCGAGCTCTACCACCTTCTTCCACCATGTTACAGGATAATCATTAAGATCGATAAGATGCTGATATTCTGAAATCATATTTAAACCTCCATTTTATTGTTTTACAGTATTTTACTGCCGTTTATTATCATTTCAAACTGTACACCAAGAAACTTTGTAGCTCTTCTGCACAGCAGCATACGTTCCATAAAGATCTCGAAGTATTCAAGCACAGAAGATATTTCTGTATCGATCTGAAGTTCGAGAATAATTGAGGTCTTGTTTTCGTTGAAGATGACATTTGATCTCTCAACCGCGTAATTAACGCGGTCATGGATATCGAAGGTGAGCAGGTCTGTATTACGGACTCTGCTTCTTCTTACATCAGTTTTGTCACCGATTATCATAGCAGCTGATATAGCGTCAAGGGGCTGACCGGTACCTTCATCATGGTTGCCGATAGCGGAAATAATTGAGCATATCTCATCGGCTGGCATACTCAGATTATCGAGCAGTCTGAAGGCCATTACAGCTCCGCTTTGTGCGTGATCGACTCTGTTTATAACATTTCCGATATCATGCATAATAGAAGCTATACGAGCGAGCTCAATGGTTCTCTCGTCATATCCGAGGGTTTCGAGTATAAACGCAGAAGTATGAGCAACTCTTTCTACATGAGGAAAAGAGTGTTCTGTGTAGCCGAGGGCTTCAAGCGCCTTATCGGCACGGCGGATATACTCCATAATATCGGGGTTTTGTTTTATATATTTATATGTAACTATACTTGGCATAATTTCTCCTGTATATCAGTATTTACCATTATTTTCAAAGTACACCTTATACCATACGAGGAATATGAACACTGTCCATATTTTACGGCTGTTATCGGCTTTTCCTTCGCGGTGGTCATCGAGGAGTTTGAGCAGGGGAGCGGTATTGAAAAATTCCTTTGAGCTTTCGCTTTCGAAATAGCTCTTGACAAGCCTGTAGTATTTTTCCTCTTTCAGCCAGACTCTTATCGGAACAGGGAAGCCGAGCTTCTTTTTAGCAGCTGTTTTGGCAGTCTGTTCAGGAGTATCCTTTTTAGCTGCAAGACGCATAGCGTACTTTGTTATGTATTTTGTTTCGTCAGTACCTTTATCGTGAGTAACTCTGTACTTTGTAGGTATCTTTTCTGCAAGTGACATTATCTCCTTATCAAGGAAAGGGACACGAAGCTCCAGTGAATTAGCCATGCTCATTTTATCAGCTTTAAGGAGAATATCGCCTGCCATCCACATATGCAGGTCAAGATACTGCATTTTTGTGACATCGTCCTTGTTTTTTACGTTATCATAAAACGGTTTAGTGATAGCAGTAGGATCAGGAGCATTTGTGCTGATCTTCAGCAAAGCTTTTCTGTCGGCAGGTGTGAACATATACGCATTGCCTATAAAACGTTCTTCAACGTCCTTGCCTTTGCGCACAAAGAAGTTAACTCCTCGCTTTGCAGGCAGCTTTGAAGCTATACTGCCGATCCCGCGCTTTATTACACGAGGAAGCTTATCATAGAATGTTCCGTCAGGGTCACTGTAAACATTGTATCCGCCGAATATCTCGTCTGCACCTTCACCCGAAAGAACGACTTTCAGTTTCTCAGAAGCAATATTGCACACAAAGTATAGTGCAACCGCAGAAGGATCGGCGAGAGGTTCATCCATATGATACTGTATCATTTCAAGGCTGCTCCAGTATTCTTCAGGAGTGATAACCTTGCTTGTATTTTCCTTGCCGATAGCATTTGAGAAATTTTTAGCCCAGCCGATCTCGTTGTATTTTTCATCGCTGCCGAAACCGACTGTAAAAGTCTTGTCAACATCAGCTATAGCCGCAACATAGCTTGAATCGACACCGCTTGAAAGGAACGAGCCGACTTCAACATCAGCGATCTTATGAGCCTCCACTGAATTGTGGAATGTATCAGAGATATTTTTTACCCATTCGTCAAGAACAGGCTTTTCGTCAGCATTAAATCGAACATCCCAGTAACGTTTAGCTTCAAATTTTCCGTCCTTGAATCTGAAATAGTGTGCAGGCGGAAGTTTGTAAACATTTTTAAAGAAAGTCTCGGAAGTAGGGGAGTACTGAAAGGTAAGATAATTCTCAAGAGCGGTTGTATTAAGTTCTTTTGTGAACTTAGGGTGCTCAAGAAAGCTTTTTATCTCAGAACCAAACATGAGAGTTCCATTCATATTGGCGTAATACATCGGCTTTATACCGAAAAAGTCTCTTGCGCCAAAGAGTTCTTTTTTGTTTTTGTCCCAGATAACAAAAGAGAACATACCTCTGAGCATATTGAGAAGTTTTTCACCGTATTCTTCATAACCGTGTATAAGAACTTCGGTATCGGTGTTTGTATTGAAGATGTGTCCGGCTGCAACAAGTTTTTCGCGTATTTCCTGATAGTTGTATATCTCGCCGTTGAAAATAATTACAAGCGAACCGTTTTCGTTGAAAATAGGTTGATCTCCGCTTGAACTTACATCAATTATACTCAATCTGCGGTGACCGAGAGCAATACCTTTGTCTATATATTTTCCTTCAGCATCAGGACCTCTGTGTTTTATACGGTCCATCATCTTGCCGAGGACTTTGTCAGAATTGTCAATATTGTTCGTAAAACCTACGATTCCACACATATATATGATACCTCCGATATTATACCAATTAAATCTCCCAAAATATTATACTACAAAAAAGAGTAATTTGCAACAGTGAGGTAGCATTTTTTAATAGTTATATAGTTTGATTATAAAAATCAAATTGTTCTTGTGAGCGAATTATGTCTATCCTTTCGATTTTTTTAATACTAGGGAATTTTTTTATTTCATTAAACGCATCATGCTTTAAATATTCATTAGGGATGTTTTTTGGTCTTTTGTAATGTATATTTTTTAAACTATTGTTTTCTTCAATTATCACCCATACACATACTAAGCAGTCGTAATTATAATTTATGTTTATTTTTTTGTATGGAAGCAAACTGTAGGCTTCAATATGCGAACAATTAATATACTGGTAATAGTATTCATATATTAAATTTTGAAAAGGTTGTTCCAAAACTTTAGAAATGTTTAATCTGCAAACGATAGGGTATGTATTACTTGTGTGAACAATACAACCATCTTCAATAAAAAACTGAGTTGCGTTGCAATTTTCAAATATGGATACTTTTAAGGGATTTTTGGCAAATGGATTATGGAAAATAAACAATCCATCTGATAACAATTCTGGTGATTCACAACTTACTTTTTGTAGTTTATATGGTATTTTTTTATCTTCATAATCTCTGCGAAGATTATATACCGAATTATCAGATAAATAGCCTTCTGAAATAGCAAGTGAAGTTAATTTACCAAGTGTTGTTGTACATGAATAGATAATAGCAGAAACATTCTGAAACTCCTCATTAGTAAATAAACCTATCTGAATTTGTGCTTTTGTATCAGGTTTAATAATATAATCTTTTTTCTCATAAGAATCAGTTTTCGGATTATAATATTTACTATATAATAAAGCCATCATTGGATAAATATATTCACGACCATAATTAACTTGGCTATATGAAGAAAGTGCGATTACAAAAGGTGTTTTTTCATCTACCCAATCACATTTTTTATACTCATTTTGATACTTTTTATGTTTTGAAATAATAGCATTTGAATCTCTAACAATAGCTTCATCTAAAACTTTAAAAAAATCTGGTTGATTTCTCGGAGGCACAAACATATCCATTAAATCATTTATATTGCGAGTCGACTCTTGTCTACCATTAGTTTTAATATTCGCAACAACAGCTTCAATATTAATTTTATCAGGAGATTTTATAACAAAATCAGGGCGATTATGTGATTGATTGAGTTCAAAGCCAAGTTCTTGAAAGCAAGCAAATAAATAGAATTCCCATAAGCAACTATGGAAAGTTGTTTGAAATTCTTTTACCATTTTATTATCCCTATCTTTTAAATCATCTGTCCACTTTTGTATTATTCTTTTTTCACCGTCGCCAAATGGCGCATCGCGTAAAATTTTATATTTAGAGTGTAGTTTATCCTCTGGTATATTTATATTATCAAATAATTTCATTTTTTCTCCTATTTTTAAGCTTATATTATTTATCTTTAGCCTTGTCTGATTTTACTTTTGACAAAGGATTGTTTTCAACTGCATTACGGACAGATTCACTATTAAGATGTGTGTATATCTCGGTGGTAGCTATATTTGCGTGACCAAGCAGCTCCTTTAAAGTGAGTACATCTGCATCACCGTACTGATACATGAGCGTTGCGGCAGTATGTCTGAGCTTATGTGTAGTTATGCCTTTTCCGTCAAGATTGGCTTTTTGAAGGGTTTCTTCAACTATCTGCTGAACACGGCGTTTTGAAATTCTTCGGTTCTGATTGCTTATAAAAAGAGCTGGTTCATCGGCTGCTTTGGGATTGTTTTTTCTTATAACCAAATACTTCTGCAATGCATCTACACAAGCTTGGTTAAGATAGACCATACGTTCCTTGCTGCGTTTGCCCAGAACTTTCAGGCGATTTTCATAAAAATCGATATCCTTGATGTCGATACCGACCAATTCACTCAATCGCATCCCACAGTTGAGAAACAGTGTGATTATGCAGTAATCTCGCTTTGAATCGGCTGTATCAGCTGTTTCAAGGAGTCTGAGACTTTCGTTAAGAGACAAGAATTTAGGCAGACTTGCTTTAGGAACAGGTACATCAAGGTCTTTAGTAGGATCTTTTTCAATGATATGCGCAGTTTTTTCCATGTACTTAAAGAAACTGCGCAGCGATGATATTTTTCTGTAGCGGGCGCGGTCCTTGTTATGGCGTTCGTCGGAAGTATAAAAAATAAAGTTATATATATCCGAGACGGAAATATTTTTTATTTCCGATACGTTCATATCACGAATGTCGATTTCTGAAATTTGTTTACCTGTGTTATGATTGTTTTCATATATGTAACGCAGAAACAATCTTATATCTGTGTAATATTCTTCAATAGTACGGTCAGCAAGAAGCTTGACTATTTTCATATGTACAAGATATTCGTTAAGGAACTCAGGATTCTCAGGTGAGTTGTAATTATTCATGCAACACCTCATGTCTTCTTTAAAGTTTCACCAAATTTGCATCGTTCGGAAAAAACTCCTATTCTTAAAGAGTAGGAGTTTTTTGTATTTATAATGGGGTACATGGGCGAAGCCCCTGTTCCAAGCGCGCTCGATATGCGACTAACAAAATTGATGATGTAATAACGGCGCAACACAATGATACTTGCCTTTTGATTATCCGCCTTATTCTTTTTCAGGTTGCGCCTGCGGCGGCAAGGGGGCGCGCCCATAGGCGCACAAGAACTTGTTTAAAATAGTAAATTATGCAATGGGGGAATGGAACCGCTTCCCCCATTTACATTTGTTGATTTATATTTTGATACTGATATACATTATATCCTCTACTATATTGCTTTTCTAAAAATCAACTATGTTTCTTATGATTTAGAAATCCCATTATAACTACTGTTAATACTATTGCTGATGATGTTATTATATTTGTTGTTGTTTTAAATATCTCAAAAAAGGATTTTGCCCAGATTACTAAGTCTGTTTTAATTTCTGACAACATTATTATAAATTCTTTCATTATTTCACTTCCTTTCTTTATGTGTTATTTCCAATCCTGCATAAATATTATCTTCTGATAATATAAGAATTTGCATTCTTTCTAATATTCTTCCCTTTTCTCTTTCTGTTAGATCTCTATATAGTTTTATTATTTCTTGTTCCTCTCTGTTTTGTATTTCTTGTATTATTGATGTTATTCCTAATATATTATCAGTTGATGTTTTATAATAGTCTGCTAATTTTATTAAATGTCTTATAGGAAGTTCTTGTTTGTTTTTTTCATATTTCCAATATTGTTGTTGGGTTGTATTTAATACTTCTGCTATTTCATTTTGAGATTTATTGTTTGCTTTTCTTATCATTTCTAATCTTTCACCTAATTGCATAAAAAACACCTTTCTTTTTTGTTTATTATTCTGATTTTATTATACATCTTATGAGATTACTTGACAATTGTCTGATAAGGTGTTATTATATACATAATATACATCTTATCAGATGTAACATTACATCTATTAGGTTGCTGTTAGTCCCGAGATTTTTTCAAGATTACTCCGCTAATAATTTTAAAGAGCGGAGAAGCTTGAAAAAAAGCTTCCGAAATCCATTCGCCCAGTTTTAAGAGCGAATTAGTTCGGAAGCGGTCTGCTACAGGCGTAAGCCCGTAGCAAAGGGACGAAAACGAAAAAACATCACTCTAACCGAGGTGAAAGGAGAAAAATATGAGAACAATATTTATCGGTTTTTTTGACAATCACGGAACATTCACAGACAAGAATACAAAGGAAGAAGTCTATTAGTTGTTCTGGATTAGACACAGAGACAATGACTGCTTCTTCATGTACTTTTTATGATATTTATTCTGATGACGGTACTCGTGATCGTTCTTCTTTCCCTTCGTTCAGTAAAATTATAATTGATTCTTCAAATAATTCGATTCGGTTTTTTAGGTCTGATGGCTCAGAGTATTTGTCTGGGTGTAAGTTGCATGATGTAAAAACTAATTTTGACGATTTGTTTTTTGGCAATTCTTTAGACCTTTCAGTTTCGTTTAATCCTTCTCTTTCTGGTTCTGTATCGCGTAAGTCAGTAATAGACGGTAAAGAGTATACTTCAAATACTCTTGATCTCTGTATCTCTAATAACGGTAAAAATGCTCAATTTTCATGGTTCATTGTTCCCAAAGGTCAGAATGTGACTTTTCCAACTTCTCTCCTTGAAAATAATCAAGGTTTTGACGGCAACCCCATATTTGCATATGTTACCGACGAATGGACAGGCTTTCAGGTTACAGGCTTGCAAGGTAATTCTCTTTATGCTCCGAGTGCCTGGCATACAGTCCCGAAAGGTTATAAAAATCAGTACTATCATGTTGCATGGAGTCAAATGTATTTGACTGCTGCAAGTTGAGATAGATAAGTTGTTTAAGGATTGATAAGGAGTGATTATATGAGTATAATTGAGATGTTAGATTGTTTAAACTACCATTGTATATATTCCTGTGATCGATTTGATGATGATTATAGTATGTGCTGCAAAATGTATGATCTTGCGGTTGATATAATGTTATCAGGTTTATATTTGTGAGGTTATAATATGTTTTTAAAAATTTATGGTTTAATTGCTATTTTTTGCATTCTCTACATTATTTTTTCTTTAATTTTTGATAAGGAGTGATTATGATTTATAAAATACTTTTTTATATACTTTATGGTTTTATATCATATTGTATTTGGATATTGATTTTAAAGTATATTGAGCCATTTATCTTTAAATTGCTTGATAAATTGCGTAAAAGGTGATATAATTACAGTAGTTTAAAAACAGACAAAGTTTCACCAAATGCAAATTTGGTGAAACTTTAAAGGTTTTTCATTATTGTAATTATATCACCTATAACTGTTTTTTTCAAGTTTATAACATCAAAAACCGCCGCTAAAAGCTTTGTGACTGCTTTCAGCGGCGGTTATGATTTCATCTAATACAAAATTATTTTTTCTTTTTTGAATTGTTTTTAGAATTAGAGACTGTATTTTTATTGTTAGAAGGCTTTTCCTGAACAGCCTTTGGTGCAGTTTTTATTGATGATTCAAGAAATTTATAAACACAAGCTGCAAGTGCTGCACCAACGAATGGTCCGACAATAAATACCCAGAGATCACTGACAGCATCTCCACCGGCAAAAATAGCTGGTCCAATGCTTCTTGCAGGGTTTACAGAAGTTCCTGTAAGTCCTATACCGAAGATATGAACAAGAGTAAGTGTGAGACCTATTATAAGTCCTCCAAATGAGCCGTGTTTAGCTTTTTTTGAAGTTACACCAAGTATCGTCATTACAAAAATGAACGTAAGAAGTATTTCTACAAGCAGACCTGCACCTGAACTGCCATTAACATTTGCAAGACCGTTTGCACCGTAACCGCCTGTTTTGTCCTCAACGTCTCCGAGATCAAAAATAGCTTTAAGCATACCTGTACCTGCGATAGCGCCTATGCACTGTGAGATAACATAACCAATAAAATCAGTAAATGTCATGCCGCCGCTTAAAAGCACTCCAAGAGAAACGGCAGGATTGATATGGCAGCCTGATATATTGCCTATACAGTATGCCATTCCAACGATGACAAGTCCGAAAGCAAGTGCTGTGAGGATATAGCCGCCTCCTGATGATGCATCACAGCCCACGAGCATTGCTGTTCCACAGCCGAGAAGAACGAGCACAAATGTACCTATGACTTCTGCGACATATTTTTTGATTGAATCCATGATAAATCCTCCTATAATTATGTTTTTTATGGATAAATTCATTATATCATCTTTTTAATAAATATGTCAAGTTTTTTTGCAAATTATAAACGAGCCTGCGAAAAAAGCAGCTACATTTCTGTAGCTGCTGCAGTCTGTCGAAAAAGTCCTTATACCAATGAATGGGATTCCAAAGGGACTGTGTTCCTTTGGCAGAGTCCAGAGGCAGCGCCTCTGGTGGGGTGTGGGGCAAAGCCCCACAAATAGCCTCAAAGCGCTTCGCAAAGGGTGAATTAAAAAACAGTCCAGTGGACTGTTTTTTAAGAGGGAACGCCTTGCAAGTGAAGGCGTTCCCTTAAAAAATTGGGTTTATTGACAAGCTGAAGCAGCTACATTTCTGTAGCTGCTGTATTTTAACCTATTTCAGTTGGTTTTGTCTTGGGATATTTCTTTTTATCGTGAATTATTCCATATGTTACGATCATGGATATACTTATTACAAAATACGCTATATTAACTGCGGTGAATGCTTCGGTAAACTTATACATAACACTTGTAAATGCAGTGAACACAGGAGCTTGTTTTATTGAAAATGAGTCGAAGTATTTTGTTGCAAGCAGATAAATGCTTGGAATTCCGCTGATAAAACTTGCTGACAATGCGGAAATTCCGCACCAGTACATTACAGTTGTTTTTTTCTTGTGATTTATAATTATAAGCAATATTATAATTATAAATGCTGCGGCGACTACAGCTATAGTTCCGTCGACTCTGTGAGAGTATATTTTTGCAAACTTAGGAAGGATACCGTGATCGCTCATAGCCGAAAACTTGTAGACATCGCAGTATGAACCGATCGTTGTATAGGCGGTGTCTTTAGTATTTCTAAGCTTTAATTCAAACTTATCATCTTTTTTATAATTATTCTTTTCTGCGAAATCATTGAAAAATTTCTCTAAATTTTCTTCCAATTTTTTGTTTTCGGGGTAATTAAGAATGAGCTTTCCGTCGTTTTCAAGTGAATCGAAAGCTGAATCGATATAAGCATTTACAAATGAAGTTATATATGCTTCACCTAATGCATCCATATATACATCTGCGGGAATTCCTGTCGTATTATATTTGTCAGAATAATATTTATTGATATCAGTGTATATTTTAGAACTAAGTTCGTTTTTTACAGCCATTTCTTTAAGATTACCAGATGAAAAGTTGATATCCATAAGAATAACGGCTGAACTTGCAATAAGAATGAACACAAGGAAAACAGATGTTATTATTGAGAGAAGGTAGGTGCTTGCTTTATTCAATGTGAACTCCCCTCCTCTGCTGCTTTGTAAAATTTTTTATCGGTAAGCTCGCAAATTACACCGGTTCGTTCATCGGAATTGCCGAGTACATCGCGTTTACACGTATAGAGTGTGAGCTTTGATTCCTTTGAAGGAGACACATATTTATCGTCTTTTTTATTGAATAATATCGTTTCCTTAACTGTATACATGAACTGTCCGTAATTGGTTTTCAGAGTAACAGTGTCGCCTGCTTTTAATTTGTACAGCTCGGAAAAGAATGTGTCTTCATGAGCGCTGATAACAGTGTTGCCTTTATCTCCTGCTATAGCAGATCCTGATGACTGACAAGCGCCGTGCTCAAACAACTCGGAATTACTTCCCCAGTATACAGGAATAGAGATGTCAAATGCTGTACAGCTAAGAACAGCGTACATTTCACCGAATTTCGGACGAATGATTTCGCCGTTATCGTATGTTTCGCCATTGAAATCATCAATTATTTTGTTATCGCGTATAATTAATCCTGATCCTGCTGATTCAGGAGTGTTTTTGAGGTTGTCCATAAACGCAAGATTAACATATACCTTTAATTTGTCATAGGGCTTTATCACTGCTATCATGATAATACCTACACATAAAGCAAGAAGGATAAATGGTGTAACAATGTGTATCAAAATATTATTGTTTTTGTTGCTTTTTCCCATTATTTCTCCGTTCCTTCTGAACCCATGCGGCGTATAAGCAAGAACATAGCTCCTAAGGCTGCTGCGATGATCGCAGCGGCTACAGCTAAGATGCCTCTTCTGTCATACCCCGTATCTTCTACAGTTGCACCTGCTGTAGATACATTGACTAATTCGCCTTCGTTGTTGCGCATTGCAATAGTCAGAGAATCGTCGGATATTTCATCAACAGTGATATTTAACCCCAGTTCTTCGACTGCTTCGGAAAGCTTGCTGACGATCTTGAGCTTTTGCTCGGCAGGACTCTGCTTCATAAGGCTTCTGTACTCCTCAGGGCTGAGGTTATCGATTATAGCCTGCTGCTGTTCGGGAGTAAAGGTTCTGATATAAGCCATTTTTTCGTCGTATGATTTTTTTATGAACTCATCTTTATTTATACGTGTGAAAGTTGAACCGTCTTTTGCTGTGATAGTGATATCATTTTCATTTGCAGGAGTTGTTTCTGTATTTACGTTTTGTGCAACGGTTGTAGTAGTAGGGACATCTGTTGCCTGAGGACCTGTTGTTATTATCTGATTTCCTGCTTCGTTGAGCTTTGCCATAGCCACATCAAGAGTTTCTGACGGATAAGCCTCTGGATTGGCATAGTATGCGTTATAACCTGCCTGTATATCATCTTCTGAATAACCATATGATCTTGCAAGTGCTGCAACATCGTCAACTGTAGTTGCAGATGCAGAAAGAGCGAAAGAAGTTGAGCTGAGTGCTGTTAAAACTGAAACCGCACCAACTGTAAGCCATTTTCTTATATGCATAAAAATCACTCCAATCATTAATTTACAAAATATATTATACCTTTTTTATGTATTGTTGTCAAGAAATATAATAACAAAAAGACTCTTCCATTATTTGGAAGAGTCGCAACTTGTCAATAAACCTATTTTTTAAGGGAACGCCTTCACTTGCAAGGCGTTCCCTCTTGAAAAACAGTCCACTGGACTGTTTTTCAATTCACCCTTTGCGAAGCGCTTTGAGGCTATTTGTGGGGCTTTGCCCCACACCCCACCAGAGGCGCTGCCTCTGGACTCTGCCAAAGGAACACAGTCCCTTTGGAATCCCATTCATTGGTATAAGAACTTTTTCGACAGACTGAGACTCTTCCATTATTTGGAAGAGTCGGTTATTAGTTTTTTTCTTAGTGCGATAACATCGAAAACGTCAACTGAGTCATCTTTGTTAACATCATATCTTGAAACAAAGTGATCGGTTACATTATAATATTTACCAAGAATGTATCTTTGCAGCTTTACAAGGTCTGCGACTTGGTATGTTTCGCTGTCGGTGTCAGTATTATTCAGATAAGAATCTATTGTATCTGCCCAGTACTCGCCCATAAGCTTATATCCCTTATTATTGGGGTGAACGCCGTCCATGAGCTGAGATTTTACGTCGGTTATTACATTTGAGATATAACCTTGTCGCACATATGGTTCTTTTGACTGATCTGAAGAAGTGAGATCTCCCGTTTCTTCATCTAAATTTCTAAGAGCTGCATTTATCATGAGATGACCTACATAAGCTAAAATATCAGCGTTGTATATATTAAGTGCTCTTGCTATGCTTTCTTCAGCTTCTTCATCGGAATAATTGATCTGCCAATCCGCAGAATGACGATAATTGCTGAACCAGCTGTACACTTCGGGGCGATTAGGATCAACGTCAGGGATAGTTGTAACAAACAGAGCGGAATCATCTGAAATATTATCAAGAATATAGTCTATAAGCTCTTTTGCATCGTTGTAAGACATATCCCTGTCATGATTATCTATAATATTATTCGTGCCTATCTGAAGAATAACAATATCGGGGTTGCAGGTTTCAAGGCAATTGGTAGATTTCAGAGTCTCAAGAATACCGTTTCTGCCGGGATATTCCTTTATAGCGTAACCGCTGTAGCCTGTATTGTCATCGTCGTACATGAAGCTCTCGCCTGTTTCAGGATCATTAAACTCTACAAGCATATTATTGCCTTTTGCACCGACCATGTCGATATTATATCCTTTTTTGGAAAGCTCATTGTACAAATATTTTCTGTATGAGCCTGCAACTCCGTAACCGTCGGTTATAGAGTCGCCTATAGCCATTATTTTTATTTGTTCTTTGACCTGTTCGTCGGAACTATAAGCGATATTTTTATTGTAAACAGAACCTGTTATCAAAGTAATAAAAGCTGTAAGCGCCGAAATGATCTTTCGCATATTTCCTTACCCCCTGTTTTTATTTATTCTATCATATCGGTCTGTATTTTTCAAGTAGAATGACTATAATAGCAGTTGACGTTATAATAATCATATTTTAAATGACAGAATAAACAAAAGCTGCTTTCAATCAAAGACTGAAAGCAGCTTATTGGCGTGCCTGGAGGGATTCGAACCCCCGACCTACTGGTTCGTAGCCAGTCACTCTATCCAGCTGAGCTACAAGCACATTTTTTATTGTTCATCTCCTGACGACTTTAATATTATATCACGTATTCACACGTATGTCAATACAAAAATTCAAAATCGGCATATTGTACTAATAATTGCCTATACAGTTGATAAAACAGATGGTTTACTAAAAGATGAAAAAAGCGCTTGACAAAGCGGCACTAATTTGATATAATTATATCTGTTGTGAGACATTAGCTCAGTCGGTAGAGCATACGCCTTTTAAGCGTAGGGTCGAGGGTTCAAATCCCTCATGTCTCACCACTTTTTTTGCCTGTATTTCGATGATAAGTCGAAATACAGGCATTTGTTTTTTGTGCAACGAATTAAATGCATTTTATAACACGCAGTTTTGCTATTTATCGCAAAATTCGCTTGATTTGATGAGTTGAATTCCAACTATGAGAAAACTGACTTTGCTTGAATTGCAAAGTCAGTTAGTTGCTGTATGATTTGCTATAGAGTTTTCTGTGCTGCAAAAAGCCGGAGCAGGTCAATATGTCATTTATTCTGCTCTCTCATAGACGTTGAAAGTTACCCCTGCTGATATGCAGCTTTCGGATGATACAAGGCGAAATACGCTCTTATCGAAAGTCGGAAAGTACACATCACCTTCGTATTCACGATCGATCTCTGTAAGATATATTCTTTCTGCATATTTTAAGCCCTCGCGGTATATCGAATTTCCGCCGCACAGAAAAATATCTTTTTTTCCCTGCGCTGCACCGTAAATTTCGGCAAGTTTTATCGCTTCACTCAGGGTTTTGGCTGTCATGAGATTATCGCCGCTGAAAACGATAGTTCTTGAAACAATTATGTTGAGTCTGTTCGGAAGTGGTCTCATTATACTTTCGTATGTTTTTCTGCCCATAATAATTGATGAACCATCGGTGATACGTCGAAAATACCTCATATCCTCTGGTATATCCCATGGGATATGTCCTTTGTATCCGATGACTCCGTTTTTTGAGACTGCCGCAATAATACTTATCATTTTCCCTCAAGTCTTTCAAGCATTTCTTTTACTGTGATCCCGAGTAACGGGTGTCTGTACGTAGGCATAAGTTCGGCAGCTGGGATAAGCACAAAGCTGCGGTTTTGCATATCCGAATGAGGTATAGTAAGGTCATCTTCATCAATTATCTCATGGTCATAGAATATTATATCAAGATCAAGAGTTCTTGGACCCCAGTGTATTTCACGTTTGCGGTCGGCACTTTTTTCGATATCATGAAGCAGATCAAGTAATCCATGCGGAGAAAGCATAGTCCTGAATCTTACTGCTCCGTTCAGAAAATCGGGCTGTTCCGTGTAACCGTAGGGCTTTGTTACTATAAGCTCTGATCGCTTGATATCTTTGTTATATACACTTTCTTCAAGAAGATGTATGCCGTTTTCGATAAGTGTACGACTGTCACCGAGGTTTGAACCGACTGCAACAAGCACATCATGCCAGCCGCGGTGTAGTTTTACTGATACTGAACCAAACTCCATATCTATGGGTGCTTCAGGTTTTCTTACTTCGATATCGATACTTTTTACAAGTTCAAAATTCAGAAGTACAGCCTCGGCGATCTTCTGTGCCGCAGTTTCGATAAGCTTATAAGTGTTCTGTGTCATGACTTTTTCTATAAGTGCGCAAACGCAGCTATAGTCTACTGATTTATCAAGATCATCAGAAACGCCTGCTTTTTCGGTATCAACATAAAGCACGGCATTTACATAAAAGTTCTGACCTTTGATATTTTCCTCCTCGAAAACTCCGTGGTGTGCGAATATTTTCAGTTCTTCTATGCATATCTTATCCATGTTTGTAACCTCTTATTATAGCTTCGGTCATTCTGATAGCTCTTGCATTTTCTTGTACATCATGTACTCTTACAAATGACGCGCCTTTCATTACTCCCATGACCGATATTGCAATAGTTCCTTCAAGGCGCTGATCTGCGGGAAGATCGAGAGTAAGACCTATAACGGATTTTCTCGATGCAGCAAGCAATACGGGAAGTTCAAGCTCTTTTCCGAATTCATCAAGTCGGTCAATGGCTTCAAGATTATTTTCGTATGTCTTGCCGAATCCTATACCCGGATCGACTATTATCTTATCTTTGGATATTCCTGCATTTACTGCAATATCCACCGAAGCTTTCGTCTCGGCGATCATATCTCTCATGAAGCTGTCATATTCGGTATTATTTCTATTGTGCATAAGGCAGCACGATACACGGGTATTTGCAATAAGCTGAGCCATTTCGCCGTTATCATATTTAAGTCCCCATATATCGTTTATAAGGTCTGCACCTGCCTTTATTCCTGCTTCGGCGACCTTATATTTATAAGTGTCAAGGGATACGGCTATGTCAAAACGTTTTTTTATTGCTTCTAATACGGGCGCTGTGCGTTCGATCTCTTCTTCATCGGATATCATTGTATAACCTGGACGAGTTGATTCTCCGCCTACGTCGATCATGTCCATTCCGTCGGCTATCATCTGTTCTGTATGGTGCAATGCGCTGTCGATACAATTGAATTTTCCACCGTCAGAAAATGAATCAGGGGTAACGTTAAGGATGCCCATAATATAACAGTGATCGGCTGTTTTAAAGTCATATTTTCCTATTAGCATTATTATATTCCTATCTTATAATTTCGTTTATTCTCGGGCCAGTTGCACTTATCCTTTGCTTTACAGCAAAAGCACAGTCTTGACAATTTATCCGCAGTATAAAAAATCGATTCAGGAGAGCTTTCTTCACCGCCATAGCATCTGTGCGAAAGGATCAGTTTTATAATATCAGCTTTTTTATCCTCGGGACAACCTATCTCATCAAGTATCTCAGCGGCTGTTTCAGCACCTGCTAAATCATGAGGGCTGCCGTTAATGTATTCTTCAACCCTGCCTATGTCGTGTAAAAGGGCAGCTGAGTAGATCACATCTTTGTCAACTTCCAAGCTCTTTTCAGCGCATAGCATTACAGCTATTCTTGCAACGCTCATGAAATGCTCCATATCATGTCCGCAGAATATGCGGTTCTTTTCAAGCGCTTCAAGTTTCTTGACTAACTTTGAATATCGCTCGTTGCGTAATATTTTATTGGCAAGTTCAAGTTTCAATTATTATACCGCCTTTATTATTCGTGTGATATTTGCTGTACATTCAATATAAGCAATGACCAACAATAAAATTATATATTATTATTCATTTGTTGTCAATCTGATTAAGATTATTATTTTCAGCAACGATAGTTCAAACGCAGCTGAAAATAATAAGTATAAGGAAATAATTTACAAAGGCAGTTTTTAGGACTGCCTTTATTATACATACTTATCAACGATAGAAAGCAGATCATGTTCTACAGCATACTCCAGAAGAAATTCACATTTAACGCCGCTGTAAAAAACAACATCAACAATATGTTTTTTATCGTTGTTGGTCCTGACTTTTCTGATCGAACCCTTTCCGTATTCTTTATGCCGTACTATAGCTCCTGTTGTATATTGAGCAATTTCGTTTACAGGAATCGCAGCAGTTTTCTTTTTCTGAGTTAATGAATGTTTATTTAGATACCCTAATGATCTTGAAGCGTTTTCAGGTGATTCAGCGTCGATCAATTTATTCGGACAGTACTTCTCGGGGAACAGCTCTCTGATAAATGTGCTGTAATAAGGTTCGATATTAAACAGGAATAATTGATTCTTTGCTCTTGTCATCGCAACATAAAACAGTCTGCGTTCCTCTTGATATTCCTCATTTTTTTCCTTATCATCATCGTTGTACCGAGGAACGCTTCTTGGCAGATATCCGTCAAATACATCCATAATGTATACCGTATCATATTCCTGTCCTTTGCTTGAATGGACAGTCGATAATATGACAGCCTGCTCCGTCTTATCGATATTCTGTTCTATCAATATCGGAAGCTTCTCAAAACGGCTTAAAAAGCTTTTTATATCAGGCTCTGAAGCGGCAAGAGCTTTTAATATCTTGATTTTGCCAGTATCCATATGATTGCTGAGCATATACTGCTTATACATTGAATCGTATATTTTATGTATTGCAATATAGGTATTTTCGTTCCCTGCGGATAGGAGATTCCTTTTAAAAGCTTCAGCCCTCCCCTTTTTGCTTTGCAGGTCGCTCAGGCTTTCCGCAAGTGCGTCAGCTACGGGTATCTTTTTCATACGGCATTTACTGCACGCCAGTACAGCCGTTTTCTTGTTGAATCCAAGGCTGCATTTGTAATATATCTGCATAAATGCATCAGTGTCATATGGATCGACAATCAGCCGCAGAAAACAGATCATATCCATTACAGGCTTGCTTGTAAAGAAGATCATCTGACTCTTAGGAGTATAATACGGGATATCATTTCTGATCAGAAGATCGATAAGCGGAACTGCACACTCATTATCACGGTAAAGAACAGCTATTTCTCCGTGTTCATGCTGCAATACCTTCAAAAGGTACTTATACTGTGCTGTTCTGTTTACTGTCGGGATAGCAACTATCTCCGTTCCGCGTTCACGGTCTGCGGTCATGTGTTTGGGGTGACGATTCATATTTCGCTCTATAAACTTCTGCGCACTACCGACTATCTCCTGTGTTGAACGGTAATTTCGCTCCATATAAAGTACCGTTGCGTTCGGATAAACCTTCTGAAAATCCATAAGTGCCTGTGGATAGGCGGCGCGGAATCCGTAGATACTCTGATCCTCGTCGCCGACCATGAAAATATTATTGTTTTTTCGCGCAAGCAAACGGATAAGTGTATGTTGCAGCTTTGAAGTGTCCTGAGCCTCATCAACACAGATATAACGGTACTTTTTATGGTAATATGCGAGGATATCAGGGAATTGCAGCAGGATATTCAGTGCGTATCTCATCTGATCGTCGTAGTCCATAAGGTGCGCAAGTTTCATTTCCGACAAATACTTTTTGTAAAATGACAAAATGTCGGGCACATCGGTATCGATCTCTTTAACAGCTTCATCATTGAGCATCATATTTTTGATATATGTGATGACAGTTTCAGCTTCTATCAGGTCGTTTTCAGTGGGATAATCTTCGGATAAGCTCTGGTAGATGTTAAGCAGCAACTGTCTGCGCTGCTTATCGTCAATGAGGTCAAAGGCTTTTGTTGATCTTGTCCATTCATAGTATTTGATAATACCGTCACACAAGGAATTTATGGTACGGAATCTCAGCTGATCTGCCAGTTTACTCCCGAAAAGCCGTGAAAATCTTGCTTTCATATCGGCAGCAGCTGCTTTTGTATATGTTATTGAAAGGATATTTTGCGGTTCAATGCCGCAGCAAAGCACCATATATCCAAGCCTTGCAACAAGAACTGTTGTTTTACCGCTTCCGGGCACTGCAAGAAGCAGATTTGCTCCCTCAATAGTTTGTACAGCCTTTTCCTGCTGCGTATTAAGGGAAATATTGTATTTTTCGCAGAAGCTGCGGTAACGTTCCGATCCGATCACATTAATTCATCCTATCTTTTATATGAGCCGACTACTCTGATATTATATAGTATGATTATATCACTTTAGCAGTTATAAATCAACATAAATGTAATATATTCCGAGGAATATCACAGAAAATATCTTTTTATGAATAAAAAATTATGATATCAGGTGAGTATTTTTTTATTTTTCATGGACTAATATTATGAAAAGGTTTTATGACCGATCAATTATATTCATGAATAAATTTGTATAAGAAAGTATGCTTTCACATATCCGCAAACCAATAATTGCAGATCAGATCGAAACTACAATTGATACTGCATAAATGTTCATAAGGAGGTATTTATAATGAACATAAAGAGAAATTTAGCAGCAATTCTTGCGCTTACAATTGCTTTTTCATCACAGTTGTCATTATCAGCTAATGCACAGGAAAATTATACCGCAGGCGGAGAAGTAACTTCTGATGCTCCAAAAAACACGGAAGCTCAGAAAGCAGCTGAGGGGCTGCTCCCGAGAGTAGAGCTTGAGTATAAAGGAGTAGAGGTTACAGATGCTTCAAGAGAGGTACTCACACTTTCTGATGGCAAAAAGCTTTATATTGCAAGCGGCGAAAAGAGATCCTACAACGGAATGTACGTAAAAGGCAATAAACTTGATATATCAGGTAAATTTGCTTACAACGAGAAGCAGGATCTTTATCTTCACGTAGATGCTTCCATTGAGCTTTCGCTGCCTGAAGCAGATGAGGATTCTCCTGAGCTTGCTGCAAAGATCGCTTCACTTCCACAGACCAGAATGGACGGCGGATTTTTTGATATCCTTAAAGCTACAGATGATATTCTTTATCTCAGCAATGGAATGAAAATGTATGTAAGCAGCGGTAAACAGCACTACACAGGTGTTTTCAAGGAAGGAAACGCATATTGCTTTGAAGGTACATTCGCCTATGATAAGGACGAAGATATGTACTACAATGTAGACAGTGAAATGTACCTTGTTAACTACTGCGGAAACTTCTGCGTAGCAGGCTGGGAGGAGCAGGATGAGGACGGAAACTGGATAGAGGTAACTGAAACAACTACAACTACATATGTCGAAGATATCACAACTGCTACAACAACTACTACCGCTTATCAGCCTCAGGAGCGAATAATAAGCGAAAAATCCCAACCTGAAAACAAGTACCCTGTCAAATACTTTGATTTCGTTTATTACTGGATAAATAAAGAGGTAACTGTAAAAGAGATAGATATGTTTGATATTGTTGCCGAAGACGGTACAAGGTGGAGTTTCTACGGTGACGGTATTGATCCGTATAAGCTGGGAAGGGGCGACGTTATAAAGTTTGAAGGCTTCTTCTGGTATAGCCCTGATAATGATAAATTCGGTGCTCGTGAGTGTAAATATGAGTTGGTTTCCGAGAGCAACGATTACGAGAAGTACGCTACAATAGAGATCAAGAACGATTTCCCTCATGTTATTATGGACAAGCGACTTGCAGCAGATCATAATATACAGTATGAGGTCGATCTTGACGACGTTGAGATAATAAACATAAAGACATTGGAAGATAATGATGCTGTTTTAACAGTTGAAGGCGGCTATGACTTTATTTACAGTTCATCATGTGATGGCTGCGGTATTTTGAGCAAGGGCGATCACATCTCCGTTAAAGGCAGATTTGAATATCATGATTATGATGAATACGGTAAGTGGTATGCTCCTACAAATTATCAGATAGACGAGTCAATGCAAGGAAAGTATGCAGTTGTAAGCAAGGCTGGTGAGACACCAAAGGCTGAGAGAAAAACTGCTCCCGGCAAGAAGGGTGATGCTAATGTGGACAACGGTGTTGATCTTGCAGATGTAGTATTCATCATGCAGACAATGGCTAATCCGAATAAGTATCAGCTTACATCTGAGGGAAGAGAAAATGCAGATGTAAGCGGCACAGGCAACGGTGTCACACTTGAGGACGCTTCTGCAATACAGATAGGTCTTCTTAACGGTGAATACAGATAAGCCTTCCGTTTATAGCATTATTAAACACTAAAAATAAAGGTCAGTTCGCTATGAACTGACCTTTTTCAGGTTTTATTTTACACCGTAAGCTTCTCTGTATTCGAGCATCTTGTCGAGGTATTCCTTGCCGGGAACGATGTCATTCTTTATAGCGTCGATGATATCCTGCATAGTAACGATAGGATATACGATAACGCCAAAGTCTCTCTTAACTTCCTGAACAGCTGAAAGCTCACCTGTTCCCTTCTCCATACGGTCAACGGTAATGACCATACCTGTTACGTTTACATCAGCAGCTGTCATGAGCTTTGGCATTGATTCGCGGAGCGCCTTTCCTGAAGTCATAACATCATCGATGATTACTACATTTTCGCCGTCTGTGAGAGTCTTACCAACGAACATACCGCCTTCGCCGTGATCTTTTGCCTCTTTTCTGTCAAAGCAGTAAGAAACATCTATACCGAATTTATTGCTGAGTGCAACGACTGTAGAAACTGCGAGTGGGATACCCTTGTATGCAGGGCCAAAGAGAGTTTCAACAGGGATATTATTTGCTTTTATGCATTCTGCGTAGTATTCGCCGAGCTTAGCGAGCTGAGCACCTGTCTTATAGTTTCCGCAATTGATGAAGTAAGGAGCTTTTCTGCCGCTTTTGAGAGTAAATTCACCAAAAGTAAGAACTCCGCAGTCTACCATGAATTTAATAAAACTTTCTTTGTAAGTCATAAAAATAACCTCCGTTATGTATTTAATCAGCCTGCAAAAGCAGGTAAGATCCTTTAAATTGCTTCATATATGTATCCGCAGAACGGGCATTTCGGGTAATCCACATCGATCTCAGCACCGCATTCGGGACAAATTTTTTTAGGAAGGATATCGACCTTATCATCGAGATCAACATTGTATTTTCCTGCAAAGCCTGTTGGGTGTGTCAATGGAAATACACCTAAAAGAAGCCCGCATTCCGAACAATAATAGCCAAGAGTAGTGTCTATCGGTACTTCACATATCATGTCATTTCCGTCATAAAAAGTTGAAACAGGATAGACAAGGGAAGAACCTTTTGTAGGGATCCCGCGTTTTTCGATCTTAAAGACACCTTTTATCATAGGCTTGCCGCAGTGCATCATAAGTATTACCCTCCTTTAAAAATCATATTATAAAGAATTTGCGCTCCCCGATCGAAGTTCGGGGAAATAACCGACGTAAGGCGGTTACTGAGTACACATTAATTATAGACTATTTATTTTAAGAATTCAAGTCAATCTGAGAAAATAATTGAAACATCTTAAATATGTCAGGAAATACCTGCTATTTACGTTAAAAATGCCTATAAAAAAGCGCTTCCATTATTAATGGAAGCGCTGCAGTCTGTCAAAAAAGTCCTTATACCAATGAATGGGATTCCAAAGGGACTGTGTTCCTTTGGCAGAGTCCAGAGGCAGCGCCTCTGGTGGGGTGTGGGGCAAAGCCCCACAAATAGCCTCAAAGCGC
>Ga0256405_10002394_pt1 | contig 43381 bp, 25 predicted proteins | sample RumenRJG_02DNA_FD_189096 | JGI IMG/M metagenome (GOLD analysis project Ga0256405, IMG submission 189096) | Bovine rumen microbial communities from Lethbridge, Alberta, Canada - RJG_02 | ecosystem: Host-associated > Mammals > Digestive system > Stomach > Rumen | place: Canada: Alberta... | reverse complement strand
CCGACCGTCCCCTGGATTTCGAAGAACTCGGCCAGGGATACGGTTACATTCTTTACTCCAGGCATTTCAACCAGCCAGAAAACGGGACACTGAGTATTCCGGGGCTGCACGATTTCGCCACTGTGTACATAGACGGGGAAATAGCCGGCACCCTTAACAGGATTGAAAATAAATATGACATTGAAATCGACATACCTATAGGTTCCACCCTGGACATATTGGTTGAGAACATGGGCAGGATCAATTTTGGAGAAAAGATTCTCGACGACCGCAAAGGAATCACGGGCAGCGTCTGCATTGAAGGCAGTGAAATAACCGGCGGATGGGAAATGAGAGGGCTACCCATGTCGGAAATGCCGGACGAGTCTTCATCCTGGGCATTTTCAAAAGACTCTCAGGAAAGTGGGCGTCCTGCAGTTTACGCCGGTTCGTTCAAACTGAAAAGAATCGGAGACACCTTCCTGGACATGTCCAGAGCAGGAAAAGGCATTGTGTTCATAAACGGCCACAACCTTGGCCGGTACTGGAGTATAGGGCCTCAACAGACACTCTATGTGCCGGGAGTCTGGCTGAAGAAAGGGAGGAACGAGATACGTATATTCGAGCAGCTCAACAATAACACGATAAATAAAATCAAGGCCGTTTCCAAACCGGTATTGAAGAATCTTAAACCGAACCATAAATGAAAACGTTTTCCATACTCAGTATTCTGTTTGTTGCATCAGCCGCAGCATCCTGTTCAAACGGGCCTGTGGCTGATGTGATGCTTACTTTCAAGGACGGCAGCGACACTACCCTTACGGTAGGGATGAAGCGCTTTGCAAGCGGAGTCGATAAGGGCAGGGATTGCTACAGACTGCAATTTGAAGAAGGCGATCTGGACAATGTCGCGAAAATAGAAATCACCCCTTCCTTCGGCAAGGCGGCTGAAGGAGATAAAGGATACTTCCTGAATGGAGAGGGGCTTCTCACGAAATTCCTCCCTAGGGAAGAAAAATGTTCATACAGGACAGAGTATAACGACCTCGGCCTCGCCGGCTACAAACACGGAGAAGATTGCTGGGTGGCGATACTCAAGAGTCTGGACCTGGAATGCAGGGAAGTGGTTTCATTCGAGGATGGCAAATACACTTTCGCCCTCCAGTATAATATAGGGGACTGCGGATTATATGAGCCACTCACGGTTGATTTCTACAGGCTCGAGGGTGAGGACGCCAATTATTCGGGAATGGCAAGGAAGTTCAGGAAATACATGATTTCTGCAGGGTTGATGCCGGCGCCGCTCAAGGAGAGGGCCAGTGTAAACGAGGCCATCGCCTATGCCGTAGAGGCGCCGGAGATCCGGGTACGCCAGGCATGGAAACCCGCTCCATCTCCAATCCCCCACCAGACCCTGGAAACCGAGCCTCCCATGCATACCGCGCTCACCTTCGAGCAGGTCGGGGACATCGTGGATGAATTCCAGCGCCAGGGGATTGACAAGGCAGAGTTCTGTCTGGTAGGATGGAAACTCCGCGGGCATGACGGCCGTGATCCCGACATCTTCCCCGTGGAGGAGGCCCTGGGCGGTGAGACAGCGCTCCGAAACCTGATAAGCAAGAGTCAGGCGAAAGGCTACCAGATGGTAGGTCACACCAACCATACGGATATCTACAGCATTTCAAAGGAATGGAACGACGGCGCTCCGGTATGCAAGAATCCGGACGGATCACTTCAGAAAAAGTGGCGTTTCAGCGGCGGCCTCATGTATAACCTCTGCTATGCGCCATCATACGAGTTCTATTTGCGCGACGAACCAAAAGTTGCCGCCCTGGGTTTCCGCGGCCTGGAGTTCGTCGATGTGATGGCCCTGGTCACGCCTCACGAATGCTATGATCCGTCACATCCCCTGAACCGCAGGCAGGCGGCGGAATACGCCAACAAGATGCTTTCCGGCCTCAGGGATATGTTTGGAGGGAGCCAATCCGAAGGATGTCACTATTTCGCCGCCAAAAGCGTAGATTTTGCAATGTATTCCAGCATGAAAATGGCTTTCCCGGACAAAAAGGAAATCATCGACTCTCATGTACCTGTCTGGCATATAGTCTTCCATGGTTACATCCTCAGCAATCCTGCAGCTGAAACCGTTAATTACAATATCAAGAGCCCAAAGTATAAACTGAAATTCATCGAAGCTGGCGGACGGCCTCTCTATTATTTCTACTCGAAATTCATGAACAACGGCAACAACTGGATGGGAGAGGAAGATCTTTCATACAAAGACAGGGAGGATCTCGAACATTCTGTCAGAGTCATAAAAGAGGGGTATGACGAGTACCGTCCATTGGCTTATCTCCAGTATGAAACTCTTGACTGTCACGAAGAAATATCGGAAAATGTCTGCCGCAGTATTTTTTCGGATGGCACGCAAATTGTCTGCAATTATTCCGGCGAACCTGCCCTGTACGAGGGACAGATTGTCAATGCAAACGACTATTTGGTAATTAATCCTAAGAAAAACTGACAATATGCGCAGGAAACTGCACATAAGCATACTGCTTTTTGTATTATTGTTCCCTACTTGCCTGGAATGCCATGGGGCTCTTAAGTTCAGAGCCGTTGAGGGAGGCAATTATGCTTGGTTGCTCGACCAGGCAATCAACTGCATTGCACAGGACAGTCACAACTTTCTTTGGATTTCCACCTACGGCGGACTTCTGCGTTACGATGGAGCAACTTTCCAATTGATGGCACATGACCCGTCCGATCCGGGTTCCATAGCAGACAACAATGCCGGGAAACTGCTTCCGGATCCGGAAAGAGGTGGTATCTGGGTTGCGACCAATGCTGGTCTGGATTATTTTGACCCCGTTTCCGGCAGTTTCTTTCACGCGATACCGGGAATATACTCCAAGGATATGCTATTCTTAGGCGAAAGGGTATTATGCTGTTCTGGTTCCAAGGTTTTCCTTTGCTCGGAATCGAAAGGGTCCATCTCTTTTGCCCCTATTGACATTGGGATTGTCCCTATTTCGATGTGTGACTATGATGGGGAACGTTTCCTGGCCGCAGACCACGAGGGCCTGTATCTGTTGGACAAAGCCACTTTCAAGGTGCTCTCCTTTGCCCCCTCCCCTTCCAGCACATATTCCCACAGCCTTGTCTATTACAGCAGGGTGGCTGACAAGATATACGTAGGCAACAGCATCGGAACAAAATCAGCCGTATTCAGTTGTAGAGACGGACAACTCGTCAAGGAGGATTCTTTTGTGCCAGACAATCTGCATGCCGTTTGCGACATAGACGGCAAGACTTTGTTCGGCACCAATGGCAACGGATTATACATCCTCGATAACGGGACAGTTTCCCGCATGACTGTCAAGGACGGGCTGTCCAGTGACGTGGTTACAGCCTTTTGCTATGATACCAGGGGAGACCTTTGGCTCGGCCTTTATCGCGGCGGTCTCATGCTGAACCATAAGATGATGGAATCATTTTCCGTAATCAAAGATTTCAAAATGGTTTCGTCCATCATCCCGACCGACGACATCATCTATGCAGGTACCGACAGTTACGGTCTGGGCATTGTTGACAGGAAAAGCAGCAGGACACACATTCTCAACACTTCCAACAGTGGCATCCCTGGCAACAATGTGGTATCCATGACCCTGCTGGACGACGAGATATGGATGGCTGTCTATACGAAGGGGCTCACTTCGTACAACATCAAAACCGGCAGATTCAAGACATGGTCGCTGGACGGGCAGGACGCACAGTATGTCGACAATAACAAGACCTGGATAGTAAGACACGATGACGGGGGTCGTATCTGGGTCGGCGGACCGAGTCTGTTCTTGTTCGCAAGAGAGAGTCAGCGATTCATCAAAGTCGCCGGCTTCGAGAATGTCTTCATCTCCGCCATATCATTCAGCGGAGACATAGCATACATTTCCACCCGCAACAACGGAATTTATAAGATAGATATCGATTCGCTGGACATAATCGACCGTTTCAATCCCCAGACAGTGCAGGATTTCCCTGAGAAAGACGTGAGGTATGTATTCATGGATTCGCACGGACTGTTATGGTTCGACACACAGACATACGGCCTGTACTCTTTGGATGAAAGTACCAGGAGAATCACCAGATACGGGGAAAGGAACGGCCTCTTCAACAGATATGTTACCACCATCAGCGAAGACGGCAAGGGGAACCTTTGGATGGGAACGATGAACGGTCTGTACTATTATTCCTATTCGTCCGGTAGCTTCGTGAATCTCCAGAACGATACCTATGTGCCAGACCAGTATCTTTTCTCTTCAAGTTGTTTTCAGAGCGACGGCAGGCTTTACATAGGAAGCACCGACGGGCTGGTTATCATGGATACAGGCAAGATGAAAAACGGCACATCTTCTGAAAAAGTGACGTTCACGGGAGTCAACATCGTTTCCGGCACGCCGAAAAACTATCCGATGTTCAGCAGCGCCCCAGCATCATTACGCCTTCAGCCCGGGGAGAATTTCTTTGACATTTCGTACGCCGTCCCCGAGTTTACCTTCCCGGAAAGCGTCCGTTTCTCCTGCCGTATGAACGGCTTGGAAAAAGACTGGAGGTATGTAGGAAGGGCACGAAACGTGAGTTATACCGGACTGAAAGCCGGCGACTACGAGTTCGAAGTCCGTTATTCTTTCGTGGACCAAGGCTGGAGCCAGCCATCGGTACTAAAGATAAGAGTTCTGCCATACTGGTATGCGACATGGTGGGCTAAATCCTTATGGATACTTTTACTGGTCACCATTATTTCTCAACTTATCCGTCTGCGTATACGTCAGCAGAACATCAAGAACCTGAAGGAAGTCAATGAGGCGAAAATGGACTTCTTCGCCAGGATTGCACACGACCTGCGCACTCCTTCTTTCCTGATAAACACCCAATTGGAGTCACTCAGGGAGAAAGACAGCTCGGAGATTTCCATCCCTAAAGCTTATCTGGATTCGATGATGAGGAATTCCATGAAACTCACGCATCTCATAAACCGCATCATAGATTTCCGCAAACTGGACTCTGCAAATCTTGGCCTTAGACTTAGGAAGAATGACGTAATCGTATTCTGCGAAAACCTGGTTATCGATTACAAGAGTCTCTGCTCAAAGAAGAATCTGGATTTTACCTTCACACATCCGGATCACCCGGTAATCCTCTCCTATGATGCAGAGAAACTTGAGTCCATTCTGGGAAACCTGATTTCGAATTCCTTCAAGTACACGAACGAAGGAGGCAGGGTCTCGCTTTTGATCGAGGAGAAAAAAGACGGTGTATTCTTCTGCGTGTCCGACACCGGAATAGGCATTGCATCCAAAGACAAAGACAAGATATTCGATAATTTCTACAGGACAAAAAGAAGCACCCAGCACGGAAGCGGCGATGGCATAGGTCTAGCTATGGTTAAGTCTTTTGTGGAAGTTCATGGAGGGAAGATATATGTGGACAGTAAACCGGACGAAGGATCCTCTTTCAGTTTCACAATTCCGTTCGGGCTTAGTACGGAAAACACCGCCCCCATCATCGAAGACGAAGACAGGATTGTCCGGGATGATTCTACCTCAGGCCAGATTTCTATCCCCAATCCTGCCATCGCTCATAGCATCCTGATCATAGATGATGACATAGAAACCACCGATCTGCTTGAAAGATGCCTGGAATCTTCTTACAGGATTCTGAAAGCACACAATGGGGAAACCGGACTGGTACTTGTAGAGCAGTCGCTTCCGGATCTCGTGATATGCGACCTGGACATGCCGGGAACCGGCGGGCACGAATTCCTGCAGCGGCTACGTCAGGACAAAAAATACAGTCTCGTCAAGGTACTTGTCCTTACTGGAAGCAATTCCGAAGAAGATCTCCTGAAGTCTCTTGAGGAGGGTGCCGATACATACCTGCTGAAACCCGTATCGCTAAAAGAACTCAAGGTTCGGCTGGAGAAACTTCTCAAAGAGAAGGAAACCGAAGTTCTTGACAATACAGCGAAAACGGCTTCTACTCCAAGCATCTTGAAAGAAGACCGCATGTTCCTTATGCGATGCCAGGAAATCATCGAGCAACATCTTTCCGACGACGAATTCAACGTCAAATCCATGGCGGCGATGCTTGCGATGAGCCATTCTTCACTTTACAAGAGAATCAGAGCCATTACAGGCTTGTCGCTGATAGGCTTTGTGAACGATTACAAATTGCACAAGGCAATAATCCTTTTCCGTCAAGGCGAGTCGAATGTCACATCGGTATGCGAGAAATGCGGCTTCAAGGATGAGAAGAATTTCAGGGAGCTTTTCCGCCGTAAAACCGGGCTCACCCCGAAACAGTATGTTCTGAGTCTCAACACCAAATAGCCGGATCAGGCAGATCATATTGATTGCAGCGGTTCCAACCTGATGTTGAAACCGCTGCAATCATGATTCACTTAGGCGTGCCTAAGAGGAGAAGTTTAGTCTTCCCAGTAAAGTTTAGGATAAGTTTTGGTTTCTTGATTTCCAAGGTCTTTCCAGTAGTAGCCCTGGGTGGGATCGCAGCCTTCTTTCCAGATTCCCCAACCCTTCTCTGCATCTTCGGTGGGCCACTCAGGGGCTTCGCCATCCAGGATCTTGATATCGACATGGTCTATATGGCCGTTGCCAAAGACGCCATTGGAGGTCTTGGGCTGGCCTTCAGAAGTAACGTAGCAGTACTTGATCCAGCTTTTATTGGTCCTGCCGAGGAACCATCCGGCGACCTGGGCCACCAGTGAGGCATCGGTGCTGGGGATGATCAGTCCGGTGCTGTAGCAGGCAGTGATGGTTGATTCCGCGCCGTCGCTCACGCCGCAGAGACCGCCGAAGCCTCCGGAGCTGGTGATGGTGCCGGTGTTGTAGCATGCGATGACATGGCCGGTATTGTTGTCGTTCCTGCCAACCACGCCGCCGGCACCTGTCCACTGGGTACCTTTAGCCACGGTGAGATTACCGGTGTTCTTGCAGGCACGGAGGATACCGCGGTTACGTCCCACGACTCCGCCATTGTAGCTGGTGCCCTCGAGGGAACCCGTATTCAGGCAGTTTTCAATGATGCCGCCGTCGTAGTTGGTGCCGGCTATGCCGCCGCACATTCCACTCTTGATGACGTTGATCTTTCCGTGGAACTCGCAACCGGTGATGAGACCCGTGACATTGGATCCGACGATACCGCCGCCATTGCCGTCCACAGCAACAGTGAGGTCGAGGTAGCTGATGCACTTCTTGACGGTACCGCTGTCGTTCCTCGCTGCAATGCCCCCGGAGAACTTGCCGGCATTGACAATCTTGGAATCCTTGATGACCACGTTCATGATGGTGCCCTTGTTGTAGCGGAACAGGGCCTGTTCCTGCTTCCCTTCCTCGGAGAAATTCATTCCGCTGATGGAGAAGCCCTGTCCGTCGTAGGTTCCTGCAAAGTTGAATTCAGCGCCGATGGGGGTGAAGCCGGAAGGGACCCTGAGGTCGGTGGTCTGAACGAAGACTCCGTTCTCGGTGATGTAGGAGTCGCTCAGATGCTCGGGCTTATAGACCAGCTTGCAGTCCTCCATGGTGATGACGCCGTCGGCATAAGTCATATAGTTGACCGGGGCGACGAGGCGTTCCGATCCCACGTAAATGGCTACTTCTTCGATGGTGCCATTGGCAGGAAGGCTAGCAAAACCGTTATTCGTAACCTGTCCTGCTTCGGTTGCAGCGCCGAGAGGGCTTACATAGTAAACGTTGTTGGCCTTTACCTCCAGACGGGTAGCGATATTGTAGCTAGGCCACTTGATGGTGAGTTTCTTGTCTCCGGTGCCGGCAGCCTCCGTGTTATCCTTGTTTTCGAGGGTGCCGTCTGCAGTAACTTCAGCAGTGGCTGCCTCGGAAGCCTCGCCAAGATCGGCAATGTTTACGGAAATGAGGCTGATGACGGTCTTGTCCTCGTTGAGGGCCTCCGCCTGGCTGGTAAGATCTACAGAAGTCGTGCTGGTAGAACCATCACTGTACTTGAGATTGAGTTTCAGGGTGTTGGTGGAGTTGGGCACGAAACCGAGAACCCTTATCACGCCGAAGAGAGTGCCGCTCAGCACGCCGGGTTCCAGATTGGCGGAGACTGTTGATGCGCCCTTGTAGAGTTTGTTCGCAGGGTCATGCTGTCCGGCCACGTCAGTTATTTCCGCGGTCGCTTCCTGGATCATTCCTGCCTTTCCACCCACTGCGCGAACAATGATGTCGAGCTGCTTGGTCTTCTGCTGGAGAGTCGCGCTGAGGGATGCGCCCAGTTTCTTGTTTGCCGAGTAGAAGAACAACCAGTCCAGCGAAGGAATGGTGGCGCCTGCTCCGGCGACTTCGATAACGCCGTCCTTTACGGAGACGCCTTCAACTTTGTTGTACACGCTGATGAGATGTGTCTGAGCTTCTTCTTCCACGTCCCAGGCAAACTTACCGTCAGTGACGGCGATCTCGTTGTTGTCGATGGTGAGGACGATGTCTTTCGGTTGCGGGACGCCCTCTGTCATCTCAGCGAACTTTGCAGAGAAGGATACATAGTTGTCATCCTTCGTAGGGTTGTCTTCCTTGGGATTACAAGCGCAAAGACCTGCAATGGCAAGGATAACGCCCAGGTAATTTCTTGTTCTCATGATAATTGGTGATTAAATAATGTGTGGTTATTTGAAAAATTGATTGATTTTGTCTTTATCGACGGTGATTATCGTGGCTGTCTTGGTCTTCACCTCGCGAAGGAATCCCTTCATAAGGGCTTCCTGTGTGGATCCAGTCTCATCCAGAAGCTTCCTGAAGAGGGCGTTCTCGCCCTTCGGCGCATTGTCTGCTGCCGATGTGGTAGCGCTGGACGACAAACCCATGTACCAATTGCCGTTCATGACGACGTTACCTTTTCCGGAAGCCGCAAACGAAGCAGTGCTCTCTTCGCTGTAGAAGAGGTTGGAATGGAATTCGATGTCTTTAGGATATCCTCCCCAACTGTCTGAAACCAGGAAACGAATATCCTGACTCGGCACTTCCGCCGTCCGTTTGGTGCGGCATAGCACATTGTTATAGACGACGCAGTCTTCGATGGGGCCGGAGACATGGATGAGCGGTGAGAACCATTTCTGGTCTTTTGCGCGCTTTTTGGGCCTGATGCCGTCGTTGTAACTGACATTCCCATAAACCCGTGTGCCGCCGTTGCCGGCGCTGTAGGTTTTCCTGGCAGAGCCGTCGTCGCAGATCAGCAGGAAACCTCCATAATTGTCATGGCTGTAGTTATAGCGGATGATGGTTCCCAGATTGTTGTAGTCAGCGTCGAAACCCTGGGCATCCCAGGTAGTCTTCTGGCCGATGACTTCGTTGAACTGGATGATGGTATTGTCCGAAGACCAGGGCCAGATGCCGGCCGAAGCATTATGCTGGTCTCCCCAGGGATCCGTACAATGCCGCATCAGGTTGTATTCCACTATGGCCCCGTCGCATGCGTCCACCACGATGCCATCCCCGGGCACATCCTCTATCAGATTCTCACGGATGACAACATTCAGGTGGGGGTACCAGTGGCCGCGCTCATAGTTTCCGGAGAAGGAAACGCCGTTGCGCGTACAGCGGCGTATGGTGCAGCCTTCAATCAAGATTCCGTCCCAGTAATTGATGACATTGTTCTTGCTCAGGGTGAAGCGGATGGCCACGCCGGCGCCCTGCCCTTTCCAGAGCACACCGTTGATATCGTGGATATCTATGCCTTTCAGTTCGGTGCCGCATGCCCTTCCGAAATCCTGCAGATGGATATTGACACCCATCCTGTCTTTAAGTTCGGCGTTACTGCCATGGTTAGTGACATCCAGGTCCTCCAGGGTAGTATAAACACAGTTATTCAACTGCACGGCGTACTGCGAGCCGTCCGGAGCGACGATCCTGGGTTTGTCACCCGTGCCGTAGGTGGATACGGTCACCCGTTGTTTCTTTGTTCCTGCCGCCTCGCTGACCAGGAGCACTTCATTGAAGGTGGCTCCTCTGCGGAGCAGCACACGGTCGCCGGCGAGGAGTTTCACTCCCTTGAGCTTGGACAGGGATTTCCAGGCTTTGGACTCCGAAAGACCGTCGCCGGAATCGCTTCCTTTGGCAGAATCGAAATAATAAGTAAGCGTATTCTCTCTCAGAGGAGTGTTGTCTTCGCCGGGATCCACCGTCGGTTCGGGCTCCTCATACTCCACCTTCAGGGCGGGTTTGTCCGAGCACCCGCTTAAAGATGATGCGGTCAGTCCGACGAATAAGAATGCAGAGTAAAGTATCATTTTATCCATTGTTGTTTACCATAGGGGGTTCTGTCCCAATGAGGGATTGATATATAGTTCCGAATCCGGAATGGGGTAGAGGTACATCTTGTCGTCCCAGTAGCGGGATTCCACCAGAGTCCTTGTATAGTTGAAAGTATGACCATCCTTCGTAATGTCCACTCCATATATTTCCGTGGTCTGATCGGCAATTTTCCAGCGCCTGATGTCCCAGAAACGGTGGTCTTCGAATGCAAGTTCCACCATCCTCTCATTCCGCAGCTTAGCCTTGAACTGAGGCACTGTCATAGTGCTTTCGAACGGAGGCATCTGAACTTCCTGGCGGGCGCGCACCATGTTGACCGCCTCGAGAGCAGAAAGCGGGAGGGACGGCGGGTTCTTGTACTGGAAGTCACCATAGGCTTCCACCATCGCCTCCGCATAGTTCAGAAGCACTTCAGAATAACGGAAATAGGTCCATACATGGTTTTTCTTGGAAGTGTTTCCGGCTTTCAGGCTGATGGTGCCATCCACATATTTTTTCAGGTAGTAACCCGTGAGGGTGGCATGTTTGACGGGTTTCCCGCTTTTTCCGCCATACCAGCATTCCAGCGGCTCGTCGTAAACCCAATTGGAATTATTGACGGCTATCGTCGCTTCCAGCCTGGGATCGCGGTTGGAGAAAGGGTCGTGCTGGTCTTTGGTATCAGTATAGGTAGGATCTTTCTCAGCGTATGCCGTATTCTTAATGGGTTTTCCCCACTTGGTCTCAAAAGCATCCACCAGATTCTGTGTGGGGCAGTGACCTGTCTTTCCGCCGCCATCGATTCCTACAGGGAAGTTGGCCGCCTCAAAAGAGTTGGCAGGCGCTTCCATCCTTCCGAATATCAACTCATTGTTCTGCAGGTAGTTCTTGTTCCAAAGATTGGAAAGCTTCGGCAGCGGAAGGTAGCCGTAAGAGTCGGCCTTGTTGATGAGGGCTCCTGCCGCGCGGGCGGCCACTTTCCATTTCCCACGGTCGTCATCGTCATTGAACAGAGGGCTTGCCGCATAGAGAAGGGTCCTGGCTTTCAGGGCCATGGCCGCTCCCCTGGTAGCACGTCCTATCTCATTATTCGGGACCTTATCATAGTTCTCAGGAAGGTTGGCGGCCAGGATGTCGCACTCCTCCGATATGAAATCCACGACTTCATCGACTGAATTCGGCACAAGATTGTTAGCCTGCTCCTCAGTCAGGACGTCCAATATGATAGGCACGTTCTTGTAACGGCGCATCAACTCAAAATAGAAATATGCCCTCAGGAACCTGGCCTCGTATGGGTAGTAATTGAACTGGTCCATGTAGGTCTGGTAGGTTTCCTGGTTTTTGAGGTCGTCGAATTCCTGGCCAAGGACTTCCTGGAGGAAGAGATTGACCGCGCGTATTCCGTTGTAGAGACTGAGGCGTGTGTCAAAAGTCTTGGTAGGAGACCAGCTCCCGTTGTTCATGCTGTAGATGTTGCAAAGGTTGTCCACATAGACAGCCTCATCGCAGGCAGCCGCGCGCATCGCACCGTCGATGGTTCCGTAAGCGGAAGGGATATACGCGTAGATGTTGGTCAGGGACCTTTTTACCCGGTCGAAACTCGTGTAAACATCCTCTTTATCGTAGCCTGAATACTCATTATAGTCCAGAAAAGAGCAGGCATTGAAAAGAAGGCAACCCGATATGAATAGAAGTAACTTTTTCATCTTCTTCCGTTTTAGAAAGTTAAACTGAATCCTGTCTGGAACGTCCTGAGCAAGGGATAGGATACACCCAGAACCTCCGGATCAAGTACATCGATATTGTCGATGCTGAAGAGGTTGGTTCCTCTAAGGAACAGCTTGATTTCAGGGCGGGACACCTTGCTGTACGCCTTGGATGGAATCCGGTACCAAAGCTCCACATTCCTCAACTTCAGATATGACCGGTCAGAGATGAAGACACTGTTTGCCCGGTAGTTATTGTCGCTTCCGGTGGTAGTGGGACGGGGATAAATTGCGGTATTCATACCAGCCTTCCAGCAATTGTCCCAATAAGTCCTGGACAAGTTCGCTCCGTTGATCAGAGGACGGTACATGCCCGTGGTGGTCAGGTTGATGCTGTAGTTCCCCACCCCCTGGAACAAGGCGCTGAAGCCTATGTTCCTGTATGAGAGGTCCAGGTGGAAGGCATAATACATTTCAGGGAATGTGCCGTTCTTTCCCAGAGGGACGGTGTCGTATTCATCCACCACACCGTCGTCGTTCTGGTCCTTGTACCTGTAGTCTCCTGGATAAACCTCGGAGAACATCTGCCTGGGGCTGCTGTCGATCTCTTCCTGGGAATTGAAGAATCCGAGGACTTCGAGGCCCCAGAGCTGGCCGGTCATGTGGCCGGTACGCTTCTGGTACTCGTACTTCCTGAACACTTCGTTCTGGTTGATGATTTTATTCTTTACTAAACTGAAATTGCCTCCGACATCGAACTGCCAGTCGCCGACCTTCCGATGGAAGGAGAGCGCCGTCTCAAATCCATAATAATCGACAATCCCTTCAGATGCATCGGAAAGGGTCACGCCTATCATACTGGATACTACGTTACCGCCGCTGACCAATCTGTCAAAGTTCCTCTCATAGAATCCGTCCACCGTGAAGGATACCAGGTTCCAAGCGTCCATATCGAGCCCAAGATTGAACTTTGCCGATTTCTCGTATGTGTAGTACGCGCTCGGCAGGGATGATTCCTTCATCCCGGGGTAGGAAACCATGTCGTTGGAGAAAATGAAGGAGGATCCTGACGTAAACTGGTACTTTTCCAGATCCTGGGTAACATTGTCGTTGCCGACCAGGCCTGCAGAAGCGCGCAGGTTCAGTTTCTGTATGGAGGGAAGGTTGAATTCCCTGTCCATCCTCCAACCCAGGCTCAACGCCGGGAAGAATCCCCAGCGGCTTCCTGCAGGAAGACGGTTCGTCCCTGCGTATGCCAGGGTCAGGGCTGCAGAGTATTTGCCTTTGTAGCCATAGTCCATGAAGGCATAAGCTCCCTGGTTCGCAAAGGTCGTCCCCTTCCCAAGCCCGACAGTTTTGCTGAGCCTATAGAAAAGCGAGCTGTTCACAATATGGTCGCGGGACTGCTTCCGGTAATTGAAACCGGTATGGATCGTGGTCCCTCGCTTCATGTCGTTCAATGAAGAAGAGAAGCCCAATTCATACTCTTCTTCCCCGTACTGGATGGTCTTTCCCTCTTCGATATACGGATTACCCGTCCCGTCCGTGGCCAGAGTTCCGAACTTGGTCTGGTACAGGAATTTCTTTGAGCGGGCGTCCTTGTTCTGGGCAATGATATCCACGCTTCCCTTGGCGAATGCGCTCAGCCCCGGAGTGATGAAATCCAGTTTCTGGTCTATGCCCAGATCGGCATATAGCGTACGGGTATGATAGGTGGTATAGCCGGTGTAGGAACTCTGGGCTACCGGATTCAGGGAATTGCCGTTCCGTCCGCCCCAGACTCCGTCTTCGTAACGCACCGGATAGGCATTGGAGGGAAGCTGATACAAGATTGTCATCAAGTCGGTCGCCGAAACATTGCCCGGCGTATTGTTCTCGTAAATCTTGCTGAGCAGGTTGACATGGGCAGAAGTGGATCTTGAGACTCGGATATCCAGGTTGGTTCTGACGCTCAGCGCCGAGTGGGTCAGTTGAGTTGAGTATTCGGGCTGGGCGTGAGCCTCCTTGATGAGACCCTGGATATTGGAGTATTTGAGCATCGAGAAGTATTGGATCCTGTCGTCGCCTCCATTGGCAGTGAGTGTAAGCTGATGGATGTCACTGTAATCCCGCAGGGTTTTATCGAGCCAGTTCACGTTGGGATAGTATTCCGGAAACGCGCCGTTTCGGTAAGCATCTATCTCCCCCGAAGTGTAACGGGCCGGCTGGCCCTCACGGAAAAGAGCAAAATTGACGGCTTCGGCATATGTTGCGGCATCCACCCAATCGGGAAGGGCCGTAGGCGTGCCAAGTGAATAATCATAAGACACGCCGAACTTCTTCCCCGGCTTTCCGCGCTTGGTGGTAACCAGGACCAGGCCCGCCGAGGCCTTCATTCCATAAAGGGCCTGGGAAGCGGCATCCTTCAGCACCACGATACTCTCTATTTCCTCGTTGGCCAGGGAATTCAGCGTACGTTCCACGCCATCGACAAGGATTAAAGGATTGGCCTTTCCTCTGAAATAGAAAGAGGCATTGCCGTTGAATCCGCCGTTTGACATCACGGAAATGCCCGGCATCAGGCCATACAGGGAATTGGTGGGAGAAAGGGAAGAGGTCTTCATCAGCTGGTCTCCCCCCACTGTAACCATGGCCCGGCTCTGTCCGTACAGAACTCCCACGGAGTCCTGGACAAAACTGTCCGGGAATTCATAAGACTGGGCATGCAGAGCCGGAGCCGCAAATACGGCCAGGCTGAAGAGCAGAATGATATAGGTTCTTTTCATTTTGAGCAGCATTCAGTTATAAATTACCATCCCGGATTCTGGACCAGAACACCGGACGATTTGCGCACCTCATCACTGGGGATTGCGCTTAGATACCATTTGGGGGAGAAATTGTCCTGCCAGAAGCGTGTGCCGTTGGCAAGCTCCTGGGAGAAGTCGTAAGTATAGGTTCCGGGAGATGCCTGGGGCTTGGAGTCGGTACGTTTGACGTCCACGCGATGCAGTTTCTTCCTGAATATGTCTTCCCTCTTGTAGCGGACCATGTCAAACCAGCGGCACTCTTCGAATGCGAGTTCGCAGACGCGTTCGCTCAGCAACTGGTCAATGAAATCGGTTCCGGGGACGATATGCCCCACACCGACGCGGTCCCTCAGGATATTCACGTAATTGGCTGCTTCGCTGACACCACGGTTGGTCTGATAAATACACTCGGCCATTCCGAGATAGAGCTCCGGGAGCCTGAGATAGGGCCAGGACACTTCCTTTCCTGCCAGTTCCGTAGGCTGCCAGGGGCTGTTTGCGACACCGTCAAGGAGGAATTTGCGGAGCCTGTATCCGGTTTTCCAGTCAGCGTATCCGCCGAACGGGTCATCCCAGTCAGTCCTTTCATCGATTCCGACCCTGGGCCCTGTTATGGGATATACCCAGGCGGTCCTTCCGCAGTAATCTGTATCGTTGCATACAACGGTCTCGTAGAGGCGGGGATCCCTGTTGACATAAGGTGCTTTCGGATCATATCCGGAAGCCGGATCCTTTATGCTCCGGCCGTTCGCCATGCCGAAGTAGTCCACAAGTTCCTGAGTGGGGCCCGCAATGCCGTAGTCTCCGGCAGCCTGTGCAAAAAAGTATGCCCTGTCCCACCAGTTTCCAAGGCTGGTGAACTTGATGAACCCGTTGGAAGGACGATGGGAAATGAGCGTTTCGCCATTCGCCCTTTCGAAATAACCTTTCCGGAAAGCCTGCCGGACCGTCATCGAGCCGTCCGCCTGCACCAGGGAGTAGCCCCCATTCAGGGCAAGGGCGTCGAAGAAATCGGCATGGGCTTTATAGGCACGCTCCCAAAGCTCCGGATCGTAGCCTCCAAACCAGGTCAGCAGTTTTTCGGACGCTTCGCCGTCCATGTATGGAGTATCGGAGTTAAGCAGGGGGCTTGCCGCAAAGAGGAGCACACGCGCCTTGAGTCCCATGGCTCCGGCCGAGGTCATACGGCCGTCCTGTTCCACAGATTCGGTCTCCGAGAAATGCCAAGGAAGGTCCGGGATGGCTTCATCGAGCAAACCGACGATGAAATCAAGGGTTTCCCTAGCTGTAGAGCGGGGCAATTTGAGATCCTCGTTGGGGTCATAGGCGTGATCCACAACCTGGACTCCTCCGAAATGCCGGAAGAGCTGGGTATAATGGATGGCGACGATTACTTTGGCTTCCGCTTTCAGTCTCTTCTTTTCTGCCTCCTCCATATTCGGGACCCGGTCCACATTCTCTATGAAGAGCCACGCTTTGCGTATTCCATCCCAGTTGGTTTCCTTGGTATAGGAATACTTCGTTGCCTGCGAGGTATTCTCCAGATCCGCCGTTACGGAACCATTATAATATATGGTGCCTCCGGTGTAGGAATACCCGAAATAGGAGTGGTTGAGATCCGTGATGCATTCGAGGATATCGCCGGCCATGCAACTCATGACAGTTGTAGTCAGTCCGTAAGGAAGCGTCCTGTATGCGGCCCAGAGGGCGCGGCGGGCATAGACGGCATCGCCGTAAACAGTGTTGATGTCCACTTCGCCGCTAGGCGCTTTTTCCAGGAAATCGTCACCAAGTTTCAAGTCCTGGCAGCCTGCGCAGATAAGCGCTGCCATCGATAGTATTGTAGAAATAAACTTAACTTTCATACCTCTTGGCGTTAAAATGTTAGATTTACACCGGCGGTGAAGGTGGTCTGCAGCGGGTAGGAGCGGTCGGTATTCTCCGGGTCGCTGATCTTATATGAGTCTATCGTCAGGACATTCTCGGCCGACACGTAGAGGCGGAGTCCGCGTATCCCGGCCTGTTTAAGCATTGAGGATGGGAAAGAGTAGCCCAGACGCACGTTTTTAAGGCGCAGATAGGCTGCATTCCTCAACCAGAGGGAACTGTCCAGGGTGTAGTTGTTGGTAATGGAATTCGTGCTTACACGCGGGAGCGTGGCCGTCGATGCGGTCTCCGCGGTCCATCTTCCATCATAAATCCACCGCTGCAGCGGAAGAAGCTGCGTGGGTCCGAAGGGGATGCGGAGGGCCGTGTTGATATATCTCGACACGAGAGCGGCTCCGCTCCAGAGCATGCTGAAATCGAATCCGAAGAAGTCGAAGCCCAGATTGAGGCCTCCGGTCAATTCAGGATATTTGGTGTATCCGATGGCCTTCTGGTCCACGGTGGTGATTTCTCCGTCGTTGTTCAGGTCCACGTATTTTGCATCGCCGGGATGCAGGTCGGTATGCTGGTTAGGCAGATTGCCTGCCGCAATATCAGCATCTGTAACGAATCCATCGAACACATATCCGAAATTCTGACCAACGGAACGTCCGGTTTCAACCTGCCAGGGGTACTCCTTCGGCACCTCGTCCATTTCGATGATGGTGTTATGGGCATAGGAGATGTTTCCCTTGATACGGTAACCGAACTTACCGCCGATCTTGTCTTTCCATCCCAGTTCCAGTTCAAATCCGCGGTTATCCACCTTGCCGAGGTTGACGACAGGAAGATCCACAGCAATGAAGGCCGGGGTGGTCTTGACGGTGGTGAGGATATCCCAGCGATGTTCCTTGAAGAGGTCCAAGGATCCGGAAAGCCGGTTCCTGAGCATCCTGAAGTCAAGTCCCACTGTATATTTCAAGGACTTCTCCCAGGTCACGCCTTCGTTGCCGATCTTTTTCTCCACGGCTGTGGGCAGCAGGGTGGTGATGCCTGTTCCGAAATTATATCCCGAGGCGTTGGGGTTGTATTCGGAAGGAAGGTAGTAGAACCTTTCTTTGCCGTTTACGAGGTCGTTACCGACCAGGCCGACAGACCCGCGGATTTTCAGGAAGTTGACAAAAGACTGGCTTTTCATCCACTTTTCTTCCGAGATAACCCATCCGGCCGAAACTGCCGGGAACAGGCCATATCTCTTTTTGGGAGCGAAGTTCTCCGAACCGTTGTAACCGACATTGATATCGAACAGGTACCTGCTCCGATAATCATAGGTCAGACGACCTACAAGGCCGACATATCCTCTGGGGATTGCCGGGTAGGTATAACCGGAGGCTCCCGGATACTGCTGCTTCCACTGATTGTACAGAACCAGGCCGGTTACGTGATGACCCTTGAAGGTACGGTCGTAATTCATGCTGGCTTCCAGATACCAGTCACGCCCTTTGCCGCTGCCTTCGGAATAGGAAAGATTCGTCTCTTCCCTGGTTCTGCGATAGAACAATTCGCCATCTTCGTCCAGATGTGCCGTGTACACAGGCTCCTGTTTGCTCCATCTCTTGGAATGGGTAAAGAAGCCGTTGTATGCTCCTTTTACGGAGAAGGAAAGCCCTTGGGTTATGAAATCAAGACGCTGCTTGAGGATAAGGTCCATGTTGACTTCGTTCCGGGCGACCCGCTGATATCCTTTTCCATAGTATTGTTCAAAAGCATCGCCGTTCAGGATGGCACCTGAAGTGAACGGAAGGTAAAGGTCGGATGAGCGTATCCACTTTCCATCGTGCAGGCCCGCGCCGGCAAACGGCAAGGCGAAATACAGCTGAGGGTCGAACTTCCCGGCATCCTTGGTGATAGGAGTCCGGTTGTCCTCGATCCTGCCTCCCATATTGACCGAAATCGTGGTGGTGCGGGTAATGTCAATGTCCAGATTGGCGCGCCAGTTATACCGGTTGTAGCGGATATTGGAATCATAATCCGTGTCGAAAGACTTGTACAGACCGTCTTGAGAAATGTAGCCGATGGAGGTGAAGAACCGCACGTTCTTAGTGCCTCCGGAGACGGATACATTGTGTTTAGTCTGGAAGGCGGCATCTTTCAACAGATACTTCTGCCAGTCAGTATCTGGATAAATGAGCGGCTGCGAATGGTCCTGAAAAGCTTGGAGAACGTCTTGCTTGAAAGGGAGTTCGTTCGGCGTCAGAGTAGGGTCGTCGTTCAGACGGCTCTCGTTATAAACCATTCCGTATTCGTAACTGTTGCAGTACTTGTACAAGCGAATCGGTCGCTGGAATCCGGCTTCAGAAGACACTGAAACCGACATTTTACCGGCACTTCCCCGTTTGGTGGTGACGAGGATGACGCCATTTGCTCCACGTACGCCGAATACTGCGGTTGCCGAAGCGTCTTTCAAGACGGTTATGCTTTCCACCTCGTTTGGATCCAGGCGGTTAAAGGAGCGCTCCACGCCATCGACCATCATCAAAGGTGTTGCTCGTTCCACATCCAGGGACCCGATACCTCGGACAAAAATAGTGGGATCGTCAGCGCCCGGCTGGCCTGATAGCTGGATGGAAGAGAAACCCGTGAGGTTTCCAGCCAGGGCATTGGCCAGATTGGTTCCCGCCGCCTTCACCAGCTCGTCTGTTTCGACGGTTGACAGGGAGCCGGTCAGGGCAACCTTCTTTTGGGATCCGTAGCCGATAACTACCACTTCATCCAGTTTGTCGAGTTCCTGGCTGAGGGAGACCCTCATATCGGAAACATTTCTGTCTCCGACAGTTTTTCGCAGGGTCTCATATCCGATGGAAGAGAATTCGAGGGTTGCACCAGCATTGACTTTTATGGTGAACCGCCCCTCCATGTCGGCGGCGACTCCGTTCGTAGTGCCGCTTTCAACAATTCCAACTCCCGGGAATGGAAGGCCCTCATCATCCATCACGATGCCTTTTACAACAATCTTCTGGGCATATAGCCCGAAGTTCGACAAAAGCAGTAGAAAGGCGGCGACAAATGCTTTCCGTTTAAGATTCATAGCAGTTCCATTTTTTAGACAAACATACGGAATCCACCTGCCGACTTGCGGAAGATAGTCGTATTTTATCGGGCGTTTGTGGTAATGAGCTCCAAAACAAAATAATCGTGAGTCTGAGTGCCTTTTTTCGACCCGAAGGCGAGCGGACGTTTAGATTTCCTCCCGCAGACAGCAATCCTCAGGAGATAGGAGGGATTATTTCATCCAATAGTCCCCATGGATTAATAAAGAACTAAAAAATACGAATTTCACCCCCGACAAAAAAATGTCCTTTGATTAATTTTATCAGAATTTACATTCATTGCTATGTTTAATAAAAGAGCACTTGCCTTTGGGCTATTCTTATCCGTTGTAACTGCTGCTTTTGCGCAGGATCTGAAAGTTTCCGCTTCCTGGGACAACATTCGCGCACATCCCGCCCCGCTGCCCGTTATCGGCGAACTCCAGCCAAAGCATTCCAGCCTGGACCAGCCCTCCCTTTGGAGCGTGGGAGTAGAAACCCTGGATCGGGGATTTTCTGACTTTTCCCAGTTTTCCCGGTATATCGGTGAAACCGGAGCCGGGTATGGCCGCCTGCAAAGCGGATGGGCCAGGACAGAAAAAAAGAAGGGGAAATATGATTTTTCCTGGTTGGATGAACATGTGGACGGATTGCTGACACAGGGAGTCCATCCCTGGATGTGTTTGTGTTATGGCAATACGCTCTACACCCAAAATGGTACCGGATTGGATGCAAGGGTCTTTTCAGATGGCCCGGTCATGGATGCCTGGCTGAAATATGTCCGTGCCACAGTGCGCCGTTATAAAGGCAGAGTGTCCATGTGGGAGATCTGGAATGAGCCGGACGCTGATGTAAACCTTGAAACCTATCCGCTTTACGCCAATCTTTTCGTCCGGACAGCCCGCATTATCCGCGAAGAGGATCCGTCGTCCAAGATTGCCGCTTTGGCCAGCTGCGCGCCCAACCGCACCTATATCCGCCAGGCAATAGACCTTATCGCAAAGGCCGGAGGTCTCCAGTATGTGGATTATATTACATTCCATGCATATTGGCAGATTCCTGAGGCAATCATACCGGATGTCAAGGATTTGCGTAAGGACATAGATGCTTATGATCCCAGCATCCGTCTCATGCAAGGTGAGGCAGGCTGCCCCAGCCATCTGGAGTATGCTCCTTCCGTTTTGCGTGACATCGACTGGACGGAAACCAGTCAGGCCAAGTGGGAACTCCGCAGCATGTTAAACATGTTCGGCATGCGGATTCCCTATTCCGTTTTTACGATGGTGGACCTGAAATATGACTGGAAACTGCAATGCATGGGAATGATCAGGACGGACCTGAAGAAAAAGCCTGTTTACAAGAGGCCTAAATTCCATGTGGTCCAGCACGTGACAAGCTTTTTTACACCAGATATCGTGCCCACCGACGATATCCTTGTAAGCAGTGCCATCTCGCGCGACCTTCGCTGCGTAGGCCTTGAAAAGAACGATAATCCCGTTGGCTGCGTACTCTGGTTCGGCGGAGCCATCCCTACATCTTCCTTGGATCGCCTGATGACAGACATAGGCATCATCGGTGCCCAGTTCAAAGATCCGGTCTATGTAGATTTAATGACAGGATACATCCATGACTTGTCGGGTTCCCTGATCAAGGGGATAGTCGGCAACAGCACCCAGTTCAGCAACATTCCCATCTGGGATTGCCCCGTTGTAATCATTGAGCGGGACTGCCTTTCAATGTCAAAACTCTAATCTCAATAAATTATGAAACTCGAAAATCTGTTAATTGTTCTGCTTGCAGGCAGCGCCGTCGTGCTCGCTTGCAAAAAGGATGAGCCAACCGAATCTACTAAAAAAGATTCCCTGATTTCTTTCACCGCAAAATACGGAGAGACCATAGAAGGCGTCACCAAGCCTGAAAAGACAGTTCTTACCATCGACAATGCCAAGGTTGACGTTGTTGACGGGAAATTCAATGCCGAGGTCCTCGGTGAATCAGACACCCATCTTGTAGCCGCTTACAACGAAGCGGAAGGTGTCACTATGAATAATGGTGTCCTTACTTTAGGCGCAGAAGGAGCACAGCTCCCCTCTGCAGACTGGCTGTTTGCATACGCTGAGAACAAGAAACTGGCCAAAACCAGCACTTCTCTCAGCGTGACTCTCAAGCAGCAGACCAAGCAGATCAATGTGGTTGTACGTTCTCTTGGCGGCAAAAGCAACAACATCAGCGAAGTAACCGCAGAGCTGACCAATGTCGCTGCCCAGAGAGATATTTTAAACAATGTCTATAAAGCACCTGCGAGCGCTTCTGCGAAGCTCCCCGAAGGCAACCGGCCCGGTTCCTTCTACGGACTGGTAAGGGTTCTCGGATTCATGCCCAATTCAGAGAATGCCCTTAAACTCAACTTCACCTACACTGACGGCACCACCAGTACTACTACCGTTGACATCAGCGCAAAAGCAGAACAGTTCAACGAAGACAAGACTATCATCGATGTAGTATCCGTAAGTATCGTAAACCTCGGTTCAGCCGAAGAGACCTTCTCTTCCGAGATTACAAGCAACGGTTCCCTCGATAATGTGGACAACTCCTCTTCCGCTCCCGCAGGGGACAAGAAACTCACCATCAACTGGCCAAGTTACAATGAAGCCGATAACCTCGAAGTCCTTGCAGGCGGAATCTCCTACTTCGGAGCCCTAGCCGAGGCCACAGAGGGCGGACAAACAACCACCAACGGCTTTGCAACACTCCCTATAAGCGACCAGATCGAAGAAATCGCAATCTATCTCGGAACCGAGAGGCTTGTGGCACCTGCAGGCTACTATGAGTATGCTGACGGAGTCATCACGATGACTGACTGCAAACTCGTCTACAAGAGCGAACATCTCAACGATGAATACATTACCGCAGAAGGCACTTTCGTTCAGACTGTCGATCTTGCTGTTCCCGCTGAGTTCAAACCTCTCCATGCAGCCGACACATCAAAGTTCACCGGCACTTATGACGGATATGGCCACGCCATCACCAATTTGAACACTACCGAACCCGCAGATTACACCGGTTTCTTTGCAAAGAACTATGGCACCATCAAGAATCTGACTGTCAAGGAGTCAAAGATTGTTGCCGGAGGATTTACCGGTGCTATTGCTGGCAGGAACTATCACGATATCATCAACTGCGAGAGCAGCGCCGAAATATCATTCACTGCAAAGAAAAGTTACATTGGAGGTATTACAGGTCACAGCGAAACCGGGATTATCTCCGGGTGCAAATTCAGTGGTTCCATTATCGACAAGACATTGAAGAGTAGCTGGATTGGCGGAATCACCGGAGGAATTTACTTCAGCGGTGTCATCGAGAATTGCCTGAATACAGGTCACATTGAAACCAGCGGCGGCGGCTGCGCAGGTATTGTCGGCCGCAACCAGGGAAATGTCTATGCCTGCAAGAACACTGCAGACCTGATTCTATTGAACGGAACACAGAGTGCGGGCAATGGAGGTATCATAGGCCTTATGAACCATGCCACCGGGCATGAGGATTGCGGCAACGCCTATGCTTGCGTGAACACCGGAAGCATAGCCGGGACACAGTATTTCGGCGGTGTGCTTGGTGTGAATGCCCAGACAAAAGGACAGGCAGGATGCAACCTGGTCGCTTGTTACACTACCGGCATTCTCATTGACAAAACCGTTGATGACGCGGACGGGCTTGCTAAAAACGCAGTTGGTTATCTGCTCGGCCGCAACCAGCAGGGATATGTCAAATACTGCTACTATGTGTCCGACGGGCAGCCAAAGACGTCCAACGGTGTATTAGGCAACGGCAACCTCGAACTGCTTGAAGAAGTGCTGAAATTCGATGGAACCGAGCCCTCATGGCCCACAGCCGACAATACCAAGGGCTGGGGTATCTGGACCGAAGGCTGCAATCCGACCGAAGGTTACTATTGGAAAGATCTCGGCTCCGCTACTACAACTTATCCTAAACTTTACTGGGAAGAATAATTATTTCTATATTTGAATCCGCCCTCCGGACAGGCGAGTCGTATGGCCGTTCGGAGGGCATTTTTAAACAATGAGAACAAGACTCCTGATACTGGCAGCGTTCCTGCTGACATTCTCCGCTGCAGTCGGGGCGGAGACATTCGAGGGCTTGCGCGCGCTTGCCGCAAAAGGCAGCCCTGAGGTCGCGGACATTTTATCCAACTATGCTTTTGCGGAGGATGTGACCGAAAGACTGGTAACAAGGATTACGGGCGACCTTTTCCTGGAAGGAACAGTCGTCGGCTGTGGATCGGACAAAGGCGCGAACACCGAAATCGGGTGGCAACAGGGTTCACGTTCGGTTACGTCGATCAGCAGCAGGATCGCCTATATCGAGAGTCCGGACGGCAGGTATGGTTTCAAACTATTTTTCAACCATGGCAGCGAGGCCTCTGCTCTCAGGTTGTTCGGCAGCGCCATGTTGAATCTAAAAGGGAGCGTCTTATACAAGGAAGGTAATTGCTATACAATTGCCAATCTGACAAAAAATAACATTGTAAAGTGCTCAGCCTCAGCTGCCGCCGCTCCCGAAAAAATCCGCAGCATTGAAGAGCTCACAGATGACGACCTGAACACATTCGTAACTGTCCGGGACTGCGAGTTTGTCTTCAAAAACGGGGCCTTCATCAATGTGTGGGAGCTTCCAATGCTAAGCGGGGAAAACAACCGCGGAATCGGAGCCGGATGGATGGACAGCTGGAGAAGGCTGCTTGCCGACAACACCGGCAGATCTATCTATCTCGGCCTCAACAGCAAGGTCCCCGGGCGTCGCGATGGCAAAGGCGTGCCACAGGGCAGCGGCAGCATCAGCGGCATACTCACTTCCACCTACATGCCACGTTATGGCAGGGTTGCGGAATATACCATACGTCCTCTGGACCTTTCCTGCATAGCATTCAACTCCCCTTCCTCCTACATCACCATAGCCGGGTGGGACTGGAATAAAGCCACCGAAGAACAGCTGAGGACCGATGTTCCAGGGACGTTCGGCCGTTTCTACGACTACGACAACCCCACCACTGGCAATCAGGGGCGGGTCGAAAACGGCGCCCTTGCCATCGACGCTAGGGCATGCGACTGGTGGGACTGGGACAAAGACGAAGGACGTCACATTGAAATAGAGTTTTCTACTGAAGGAATAAACGGAGAGGCGCTCATGCTTGCCTACAGTTTCTCCGCAGGACGCGAAAGCATGCAAACATCCACCATGTATCCGGCATGGTGGCAGGTGTCGTACTCTGTGGACGGTGAACACTTTACCACCGTTCCCGGCTCGCTTTCAAACCTTCGCAGTCTGCCTTATGTCATGAGAGGCAATTATGAAGGGCATCTCTACGAAATATCGGCGGAGGCAGGCATAGGCTATACAGAGCATGTCTGTTTCCTTCCGAAAGAACTCTTCGGTAAGCAGAAAGTTTCTATCAGGATATCTCCCGCCTGCAAGGTTGCAGGGAATCTCTCTTATCTGCACCGGGACAATTCGGAACTGAGCGAAGAATCCACGGAAATGTGTTATGTAAACTTCGGGGAAATCCTCGTCAAATACCGCTAGACATGAGCCTTCTTTCCATACTTGCTTCAGCCGTAGTAGCGGCAGCGGCTTCAATCTGCCCTTCCGGACTCGCCACACGTGCGGACGGAAATCTGGAAATGGCCGTCAGATGGACGGACCTGAAAGGGACAGACCATCTTTCCACCATGACATCCACCGATGGCTCCGGGTGGACTTCGCCTGTAAAAGTTATTTCCGGGAGCATTACCGGAGGAGCTCTTTTCCGTGCCCCTGACGGAGTGATGCACATATTCTATTCCCTCCATGGGAAGGCTGCCCATTCAGTGCTGTCTGGCAACAGATGGAGCGCTCCGCAAACCATAGGGGAAGGCTTGGTGAACAGCGCTCCGGTAGTGCTGGGAAATGGCGCATGGGCGCTGGCGGCAGACAGCCGGGACGGAGCGTTCACCTTTATCTCCAGGGATGACGGAAAGACTTGGATAGCTTCGCAAGACAGGATAAACGTTCCTCAGAAGATAGATACGACCACCCGCAACCCCAAACTTTTCATCGCTCCGGACGGGAGTCTTAAAATGGCGGTACACGGTTTCAGGACAGCATTCTGCTACTATGCTTCATCTACGGATGGAGGCCTTACCTGGAATCTCCCCGGACGCATGATCATGAATCCTGACAAAGATTTTGCAGTCGCGCAGATGCCCGGGGACCGGATCGTGCTCATCAAGAACTGCCGCCTTGACGAGGTCGAATTCACCCGTGATGACGAACTTTACGCATTCATATCCTCTACCGGAGGGGAAACCTGGCGCAAAGGGATAAGGATATCCGGGCAGAAGTTCTCTACCGATCCTGTATGCTGCTCGGACTCGGAAGGAAAAGTGTTCATCGCCTACAAGCACAAATACCAGCGGGATTGCAAGGTCGAACTTGTAGTCCTGGATAACGGCAAGGCTGGCGAGCCCTCAACCGTCGTCACTGCGGGCAAAGCAGAAAAGAGCTACCTCCAAAGCGTGGGAGGGCTGCTCACTGCCAGGAAACACTGGGCTGAAGAAGAAGTTAAATTTGTGTCATACAACACACTTCGCTCACAGTGGTCCGGAGGGCGCGCCAAATGGCTTCCCCGTTTCGAAACAATATGCGAACATCTCGCTCAGTTCGACGGTGATTTCATAGGCATGCAGGAGACCTCCAGGACAGACATCGAAGATTTCAGAGAGGTCCTTAAAGATTACGACTACATCGCCATAACTCCCGAAATAATGGGGCCTTCGGTAAGCGCGGCCCGAGAGAGCAGCGAACTGCCGCTATGGTGGCGGAAGAGCCGTTTTGAACTCATCAAGAAAGGATGGCTGGAATTCAACATCGTGAACGACGTCAAATGCGGCGCGAATTCCAGCATTGAGTCCTGGGGTAATGGCCAGGACCCCAATAAATCGATGATTTGGGGAATCTTCTACGACAAGCTCACCAAGAAGAAACTTTGCGTAATGAACCTGCATCTCCCTACCAGAAGCCAGCCATCCAAACTGGCAACGGCCAAAATGGTTGCCGAGGAAGCGGCAAAGGTAGCCGAAGGCCTGCCTGTCATCATCACGGGAGACTTCAATCTCGGTGAAAAAGAGTATTCTTTCCGCTTCCTGGAAGAAGACGTGGAGTATCTCCGCGATGCAGGTCTGGCCCTGGACGACAAAGACCGCAAATGGTGGGATTATTATTCCGGGTCCGGACTGGTTCTGCCTGTGGAGAAGAAAACGAGAGATTCGCGTCACGTAGATCATATCCTTTACACACCCGCATCCGCAAAGCCTGTAAGATGGGAGACTGAAATACATCCAGGATCGAATGGCGCCCCCGGATCAGACCATTTACCTATAGTAGTCACTTTCAGATATGCGAACTAGAATAATACTGATAACAACCCTGATTGCAATCACGACCGGATGCAGTTACGCCGGAGAACCTGCCGCCATTATTCCGGAGCCGGAACATATCAGCATCGGAAAGGGCTGCTTCAAAGTGGCAGGAGCGCCGACCATAATAGAAGAAGGCATTCCCGAAGCCGCCGTACGGGCGATCAATGAGTTCTCCAGACAGATCCAGCTTGTCACTGGAAAAAGAATACGCAAGAATGCCCCGGCTTTCTCTTTTAAACTGGACAAAGATCTTGGAGCAGAAGCATATACGATGAAAATAGGCAGAAAAGGGGCTTGCATTAGCGCGTCCGACCTGAACGGTTTCCTATATGCCATACAGACTATAAAGCAGCTGCTGCCCGTCACAATCTACGGTCATGCCAGAATCAATGCCAGATGGCTCCTTCCGGCAGTCAGCATCCAGGACAGCCCGCGCTTCGCTTACCGTGGCCTGATGTTGGACAGCAGCCGGCATTTCATACCCATAGAAGAAGTGCGCAAGGTGATAGACCTGATGCTTATCCACAAGATGAACCGCCTCCACTGGCACCTGACCGACGACCAGGGATGGCGCATCGAGAGCATGAAGTATCCCCTTCTGACCGAAATAGGCGCATGGAGGAATGGCACACAGATCCTGCGCAGGAACGAATCTGACGGAATTCGATACGGGGGCTATTACACACAGGACCAACTCCGTGAAACGGTAGAATATGCCGCCGCCCGAGGAATAACCATAGTTCCGGAAATCGACATCCCGGGGCACACCACCGCCGCTGTCGCCTCCTATCCCGAACTTGGCTGCAGCGGTAAGCCCGTGGAGGTCAGGCAGTTCTGGGGAATAAGCAATGATGTGCTCTGCCCCGGCAAAGAGAACACTTTCGATTTTCTCGAAGGCATCCTGACTGAACTTATTGACATATTCCCATCCGAATACATACATATCGGCGGAGATGAGTGTCCCAAGGACAGTTGGGAGAAATGTCCCCATTGCCAGGCCCGCATCCGCCAGCTCGGCCTCCGAGACAAGGACGGTTTTTCTGCCGAGCATTATCTGCAGAACTATGTGACCGCCCGTGTACAGAAAACTCTCAACAAGCTTGGCCGGAAAATCATAGGCTGGGATGAGATTCTGGAAGGAGAACTTGCCAAAGGCGCCACGGTCATGTCCTGGCGGGGAACAGAAGGAGGGATTGAAGCCATTGGCAAAGGTTTCGATGTAGTGATGAGTCCGAACACCTATTGTTACATCAATTACTTCCAGACGAAGGAGCGCGACAAAGAGCCACGCCGCAATGGCCGCTATCTCCCAGTAGAACAGGTTTACGGGTATGAGCCTTCCGATGGCATACCGGAAAACGGAATTGAGCATATCCTGGGCGTACAGTGCAATCTGTGGGGAGAATTCCTCCCGAACACCACTCATCTGGAATATCAGCTTCTTCCCCGCATGAGCGCGTTCAGCGAAGTTGCCTGGTGCCGAAAGGAAAACAAAGACTACGACCGTTTCCGGGTTTCACTGGAGCACATGGTGGAGATTTATAAAACGCTTGATTTCGTATATTGCCGCTATTTGTGGGGTTATGTAGGTCTTCCCGGCCATGAACTCCCCGCACGCAGCAAGGAAGAGCTGGACACCCTGAACTACCACAAGGTCCCGTATATGGAAAACTAGCCCCCTTTTTATAGGGTTATCAGTTTTCCTATACCCCACATGATGGCAAATATTGCCATGGAAGCGAAAAAGGCTTTCAGCAGACCCCTGCCCACATCCCGGCCATCCGCACGCACCAGAGATTTGAAATTAGCGATGACCTCCGGCTTTTCGGGTTTGGTAAACAGGGTGGTGGCAAGCCAGCAGACAGTCGTTACAGCTATGGTCCACAGGAGTTTTTCCCAGAACAGGAGCGGATCCGGCGAAATCATCGGCCATATAATCTGGAAGAAAACAGCGGCAAGGAAGGATACGACCATGCCGACTATTTCCGTCCATGCATTTATGCGCATCCAGAACCAACGGAGCAGGAAGATCGCTCCGGTTCCTGCGCCTATCTGGACCATCAGGTCGAAACCAGACTTTGCGCTGCCGACAAAAGGCGCCAACGAACAACCCAGAGCAATCAGCACAAAAGAAGCGCCGCGGGCAACCCAGATCAATTCACGGTCGCCCGCCTCTTTGTGGATGAAGCGCTTCCAGATATCGTTGGTGACATAATTCGCGCCCATTGATATCTGCGCCGCGATAGTGGAGAATAAAGCCCCCATCAAAGACGCGGCTACAAGCCCTGCCCATCCGTTCGGAACAAGTCTGATCAGCGCCGGATATGCCATATCGTCCCCTATGAGTGAAGGATCGACCCCGGGCAGAGCCGATGATATGGATGCCAGATTTGGAAAGATGATCACAGATGCAAGGGCGGCGATATACCACGGCCACGGGCGCAGCGCATAGTTCAAGATATTGAAGAACAGGGTTCCACCGACCGCATGGGCCTGGCTCTTTGCGGTCAGCATACGCTGGACTATGTATCCGCCTCCACCCGGTTCTGAACCGGAGTACCAGACATTCCACCACTGCACCGCCACAGGAATGATGAATACGGCAATCAAGGCATCGGTATTGGAAAAGTCCGGCAGGAACGACAGACGGGATGTCACGTCCGGATTTCCCATGAGTTGGGACCATCCTCCTACAGACGGATGATGGATGCTGAAATGCATTACCACGAAGGCCCCTATCATCACAACCGCGAAAAGGAAAAAATCCGTATAGATCGTCCCCCTGATTCCGGACAAGGATGAGTAAACCAGCGATACCACACCCGTCACCACCAGAATCACCCAGGCGGGCACTCCGAACAGGACTACCCCGATTTTGATGGCGCCGAGCAGTACGGTTGCCATCACGACAAGGTTGTATATCACTCCCAGATAGAGAGCCCGGAATCCACGCAGGAATGCCGCAGGCTTGCCGGAATAGCGGAGTTCGTAGAACGAAATGTCGGTTGTCGCGCCGGAACGAACCCATAGCCTGGAATAGATGAATACCGTCAGCATGCCGGTGAGCAGGAAAGCCCACCATGCCCAGTTTCCACTCAACCCGTCGCGGCGGATAATTTCAGTAAAGAGATTCGCGCTGTTGGTGCTGGTCGTAGCTGCAACCATGGATATGCCTATAAGCCACCACGGCATCGAGCCGGCCGACTTGAAATACTCGTTAGCTCCTTTTCCACGGGACCTCATGGCAGCCACGGCCGGAATTATCAGGAGCACCAGGAAAAAGCCCGCTATAACTATGATATCGAGATAGTTGAACATATAATAACTCCTTACTTTTTAATTTCCTTCAGATGTTCGGATACTGTATGCAGGGCAAGGAAAAGAGATTCCGGCATGCCGCAGCCGACTTCACCTATCAATTTCAGGGCAAGGGAGACCGGCTCGTCCTCTACAGGAACACCGCAGGCAAGGTATTCTTTAATCTTGCTGCCGTAAAGATCGACCATTCCGGAACAATAACTAAGCGCTTCCATAACCGCCTTCCGCCCTTTCACCACACTGCCTATGCCGGCATAGTCGTGTCCACACACCAGATTATTAAGCTTCAGTTCCGACAGCTTTCCAAGGCTTCGGCGATAGGCGGCCAAATCACGGTAAAAGCCGACACCTTGTGTAGGAGTCCCGTTCCCTTGGATTGAATCTCCCGAAAAAGCAGTTCCCGTAGCGGCGTCAATCCATGTCAGGCAGTCATCGTCGTGCCCTGGAGTCTCTACAGCATAAAAACGTCCGTCAAGAAGTTCACCCTCCTCAAGCACCTTATCCGGTTCTACACCTTTTAGATATGATTGAGGTGGCGGAGAGTTTTTCGGGAAGCGCGTCCTTACCCGTATTGCAACCTTAACCGGATCGCGAAGGGCATCAGCAGCATTCTTCAAGGTGGCAGTCTTCAGCCCGTATCTGTTTACCAGCGCATAATGGCCGCCTATATGGTCGCCATGTACGTGTGTGTTAAGAAGCCAGTCGATGTCTCCGGGCTTCAGCCCGAGATCGTCCAACGCCGGAATCAGATATCGTTCTGGTTCGAGATGGGAAGAATCTATCAGGATGTTCTTCTCTCCCCTGACCAGGACAATGCCCGTCCATACGGGGCCGAACGGAACTTTCAACAGATATGTACCAGGAAGGATCTCTTCAAATCCGGGGCGTTTCCTGAAGCATTTCCCAGTTTCCAGAGATAGGTAATCGGTATTATCCTTGGAGGTATTCGCGTTTTCAGCTACCAGTACACGGGCATCCTTCGATACAATTATGTGATGCCACATACCGGCGCGGACATTGTAATATTTGAGTGGCTCCATTTCCACCCTTTCTGCTTTTTCTCCCATTAACAGAGTGGACTTGCCTTTCAGCAGGACAAAGGTCTCGTCCGTCAGATTGTGGCGTTCCAGTTCAACAATATTCGCCTCGTCAAACCTTGGTGCCCAATTCAGTGATGCCAGAGTCCACTTCGCGTTGTTCACGAGTCGCAAATACTCCTGACCCACGTGTTCCAAGATATCCAATCCTTCCATAGCTATTCAATATATACAGGCATACGGGTAGAACCGGCGCCCATCCAGCCACCGTTAATATCCATCATCCCCCCGTTTATCACCAGCCCCTTCCCTTCCACTCCGAAATCCGGGTTGATCGGGCGTATAGTTCCTCCCCAGCCGCGACATTCCACTACAGAGCTGTCTCCCAGCCAAGGCAGCTGGTTCTCTTTTTTTGCCCCTGGTGTGACATAAGGTCCCACAATCATCGGGGATGGCGCCACTTTCCAGGTTCCGTTCACTTTAATGCCATAATCGACGCCGTTTCCTCCTGCGGCAGTTATCAGATCCTTTACTCCCTGTTTTTCCAGGCCGAGCAGCAGCGCACGGCTGGCAGCCTGCCCGAAGTTATGGGTAAAGCGGTTGGTAGTGGCGAAGTAGTCCAGAAGCGCATCACTGTTGGGACAATTCAGCACATATGGGATAATCGCTCTTGTAAAAAGCGGATCAATCGCTTTCTGCGATGAGTGCAATTCATCTCCCATCCGGAGTGCCTCGTGAAATAGTTCCTTCATCGGGAATCCACCAATATCTTTGAGGACATCTATAAGTGGAGGGAAAAGTTCATCACCAAGCCACTTGAGATTGGAGGCAATCTCCTCCGAGTACACTCCCCAGCCGCAGAAACCTCCACCGAACTTACCCTCGGCGGGGAATAAACCTGCAACACCTCCTGTCTCACGATCCTCGACAATAAGCAGAGGCACCGACTTAGTAATGATTCCATACCCGGAGCCGTTCGTGGCATAATCGAAAGCAGCCTCAACTTTCACTTCTCCCCTCTCCAACATACGCACTGCTTCCGCTTCCGTTTTTGCCCAACCTTCAAAGTAGCACGCGTTGATCATACTGCGCTTGTGTCCAAGGCACATACGATCATATTCTATAGGAGGACCGGCATGCAGCACGGTTTTATCGGCCAGGTCCAAAAACTCTCCGGCTTTTTTCACATCGATCCAATACGGATCTCCTTTATAACGTAATTCTTCTGGTTTCATTGTTTACACTTGCATTCCAAAGCAGCCTGCCGGCCTGCGATTGCTCCAAATACCATAGCGGCCGTGCCACCGTTCCCGCCAAGACGGTTGAATCCGTGCACTCCCGCCGTTACTTCTCCACACGCATATACTCCGGGGACAATCTTACCGTAAGAGTCCAGGGCGTGGCATTTTGTATCTATCACTATTCCGCCCAGAGACGAGTGCGGTGCAGGGGAAACCTTGATTATGCGTTCCTCGGGGTCCATATTGCATTCAAGGATCTTCTCCACGGGCACCTCGCTGAGATCGTAGATTGCGATGCCGCCAATGCGGAAGATGGCTTTCGACAGTTCGTCCTTGTTCAAACGCGCATCTTCCAGGAATTCCTTACCTTCGGGAGTAAGGAGTTTCGCCCCCTCATAAAGGAGGGTGGTAATCACCGGAATGCCGCGGCGGGGGCCCTCGATGCGGACGGTTGGCTCATACTGTACGTGAGCCTCGTCCACATCCTTGAGCGCAGCGCCGAGAGCCTCGGCAATCGCAAGGCCGTCACCCCTGAGGTAGGAAGGATTGTCCGAGAAATCATATTTCCCGCACCACCCGCCTGTGGCGATGATTATTTTCACGGAAGGATTCTCCGCACGCAGCGCGAGCACGTCCTCCACGCCCACGGTGCGCTTCTCCACCACTACCCTGCCCTTCAGGCGCTCCTTGATTTCCTTTACCGCGATGGCACCGATGGCGTGACGGATGGACACGCAACGCGGCACTGACGTGCCTACGGGACGGATTATCGTGCCGTCGAAAGCAAATTCGTCCTTGAGCGACAGGGATTCGCGGCACATGGTCTCGACAAGTGCGCGGTCGTTCTGGTATCTACCACTTGAGAGCGTGTCCTCAACGAACTTCTCCACCGAATCCTCGGGAAGGACCGGGCAGTTGAGCGCGTGGATGTCCGGACTGTTGCCGGGGCCGTTTGCCACAAGGGAGACGCTGGCGCCACCCTTCACGGCCGCTTCGGCGGCCCGCCATCCGGCAAGCCCCCCACCAATGATCATTATATCAACTCCGTCCGACATCACTGGATTTTCCCGCTTCCGGAGTTCAAGACAAGGCTGCGTGCCACCTCGGTGATTTTGTCCCACTGTCCGGCCGCAATCCATTCTTTGTTGGTCAAATTGCCCCCGACGCCAGCTCCAACGCAACCAGCCTTGATAAAATCAGCGATGTTATCAGGGCCGATTCCGCCGACCGCAAGAAAAGGAATATGCGACAAGGGTGCCCTCAGTGCCTTTATGTAAGCGGGGCCAAGTACGCCGGCAGGGAATATTTTGACATAGGATGCTCCGGCATTGAAGGCCTCCACGGCTTCGCTGGGAGTCATCGCTCCAGGCATCGCCATAAGCCCGTCGGAGACACATCTCTTTATAAGCGACGTATTCACGTTGGGTGTGACCATGAATTCTCCCCCTGCATCTTCGCATATCGTCAACTGCTCTTCGGTCAGAACCGTCCCGGCGCCAACCTTCATTACACCGGCGAATCTGTTGGAGATGGACTTTATAGCGGATGCCGTATCCTTCCAGCTGTCGGGGTCTTTCTGATTGAAAGTGACTTCGACCAACTCGATCCCGCCTTTGTAATAGGCTTCAGCCAATTTCAGACAAACATCCGGTTCAAAGCCTCTGATAATTGCTACAATCATAACTATATCATTGTATTGTCTATTCCCAGATTCCTCCGTGGGCCATGGAGCCTACGTTCTTTACGAAAGTATTGAGGTAACGAGGGTATTTGGACTCGTCGTATTTCCAGTTGAAGTCCTTCTTGCGGGCTTCGAGGTCGGCGTCCACGTCGATCCTGCGGTTGGGCACATCGATGGTGATGATGTCGCCGTCCTTGACAAGTCCGAGAGGGCCCATAAGAGCTGCCTCGGGAGAGACATAGCCGACTGAAAGGCCGGATGATCCTCCGGAGAAGCGGCCGTCCGAGATGATAGCGCAGCTGTCGAAGAGTTCCTTTCGGCCTTTGAGCATCTCCTGGAACATGAATGCAGTGGTGCCGAAACGGCCCTTGAGTCCGAGAAAACGGAGCACGCAGGCGTCGCCGGGTTTGATTTCACCGTTCTTGAGGGCCTTCAGTGCATCGTCTTCCTCGTCGAATACGCGGGCGGGACCCTGATATTTCATAAGGTGTTCTGGCACTGCGGCTATCTTGATGATGGATCCTTCCGGAGCGAGGCTGCCGTAGAGCACGCCGATGCCCGGCATCCTCATCACAGGATTGTCCAGGGAATGGATGACGTCGTGGTTGTAAACAACTGCGTTCTGCACGTTCTCGGCGAGGGTCTTGCCGGTAACGGTGAGGCAGTCGCCGTCCAGTTTCGGCAGGAGTTCCTTCAGCAGTGCCGGCATACCGCCTGCGAGGCAGAGGTCATGCACGGAATACTTGGGGCCGCTCGGCGCGATGTGTGCAAGGAGCGGGATGTCGTTGGACGCTTCGTCGAAGTATTTCCACCAGGGTTCGTCATAACCGGCTTCATTTGCGATTGCCGGGATATGGAGAATCAGGTTCGCGGATGCAGCGATGGCCATATCCATCTTGATTGCGTTGCGGATGGACTTGGGAGTGATGATCTGTCGGGCGGTGATTCCCTTCTCCACCATGTCCATAATGCGCTTTCCGGCCTGATAGGCAATGAGATAGAGTTCGCTGGAAGTAGCGGCTACGGTAGAGTTGCCGGGGAGCGACATTCCGAGGGCCTCTGCCACCATGCACATTGAGTTAGCGGTAGTCATTGAGGTGCATCCGCCGCAGGTGCCCCAGGAGTGCTGGATGAGGTCGTTGTATAGATCGGGATCGATGCGTCCGGCTTCCATCGCACCCACCTTGTCCTGTGCGTGGATGTGGAGCACTTCCTGTCCGCGGCATACACCGAGAGGCATATAGCCGCCGGTCACCATGATTGCAGGGATGTCGATACGGGCTGCGCCCATAAGATGTCCAGGAACGATGGAGTCGCATGTGGAAAGGAGCACCATGCCGTCGAAGAAGTTGCCTTCCACGGTGAGTTCCACCTGGTCGGCAATGGAATTACGGCTGGGGACCTCGATATATTTGGGGTTCTTGAGCACCATACCGTCGCAGATACCGGTCGTCATCACCTCGAGGGGAAGACCGCCTGCATCGCGGATACCTGCTTTCACGCGCTCTGCAAGCTGCCTCAGATGCACGTGGCCTGGATTGTACTCATTCCATGAGTTCACAACCGCGATACGCGGCCTGTCCTGTTCTTCTGCGGAATAACCCATTCCGCACATCAGCCCGCGGCGACACTCGCTCGCCTGACCGAATTCCCATTTGCTTTTGAGATTCATATTGTATTTAAATGTCAAAGTTCATTGATTCTATCGATCCGTCGGCGGACTGTCCTCCGTCCACGCATATTACCTGCCCGACAATGAAGCGAGACTTTTCCACATCCGCAAGGAACTGTATCGTGGGAACGATTTCCTCTACGGTGCCCCCGCGCCCTACCGGAATCTTGTGTGCAAAAGACACCAGATCCTTTTCGGAATAACGGGCTATGACCTTGGTGAAAATGAGTCCGGGAGCCACTGCATTGACGCGGATGCCATATTTTGCGACTTCCACGCCCAGAGCCTTGGTGAACATGTTCAGTCCGCCCTTGCCTGCGGAATAAGGAAGCATGCGGCGATGCACCCAGGTGACCTGGCCGTGGATGGAAGACACGTTGACGATGCGTCCTTCGGTCTTCTTCGCTATCATATCCTCAACGGCGTAACGGGACATATATGCCGCGCTGTTAAGGTTCAGGGCTATCTGGCTGTCCCAGTATTCCATGGGCATATCCTTGAATTCGCCTTTCGGACCGCCGGGAATCTGAAGTGCTCCGCCGGCATTGTTGACCAGCACGTCGATCTTTCCGAAGGTCTTGATGAAATCTTCCATCGTGGCCTTGCAGAAATCGTGGTTTCCTACATCGCCAATATATATCTTGGTCTTCACGCCGTAGGTTTCGCACTGTCTGGCCACTTCCTCCGCCCCTTCAGGGCTCTTGTTTCCGCAGATGCCGATATTGGCACCTTCATCCCTTGCAAATGCAATTGCACAACCGGCTCCAATCCCATGCGACGAACCGGTAATCAGAATATTCCTTGCCATAATTTAATATTTCATTTGATTTTGTAATCCCTTTTTAACAAAGTTAAATCACAGTGTATGGTTTTATGGCTAATTATAGGTTTTTTTGAGGGTGTTTTTCATATTTTTGCGGGCACGAAGGCTATCAAATACAGGGTTTTTCGCATATTACTGTGGTTTGAAAGCCTGACGGTTGACTATGGATCTTCCCAAAGTGAGAGAGTCGGCATACTCCAGATCGTCTCCGAAGCCGAGTCCCCTGGCAAGGGTGGAAATCTTTGAGGCTAGTTTCTCTATCTTCCGATATATATAGAAGGATGTGGTTTCTCCTTCCACATCGCCGCTGAGCGCAAGGATGACTTCCGTGGGATTCACCGCTGACTGCAGGCGCTCGACCAGCCGGTCTATGCTAAGGTCGCCCGGGCCTATCCCGTTGATAGGAGAGATAATTCCTCCCAACACGTGATACACGCCGTGATACTGTCCGGTGGCTTCTATGCTCATCACATCCCTCACGCTTTCCACGACGCATATGGTGTCATGATCCCTGTGAGAATCGCTGCAGATGCCGCAAAAATCGGAATCTGCAATCATGTTGCATTCCTTGCAATAATGCACCTTCGTAGCAAGATTATCGACCGCCGTGGCAAAGTGATGAACATTCTCGGCAGGCTGTCTTAGAAGATGAAGAGCGAGCCTCAACGCGCTGCGGGATCCAACGCCCGGCAGTGAACTAATGGCCTCAACGGCCTCTTGAAGAACTTTGGAAGGATATTCGTTCATATATAATGCAAATGTAATCAAAAAAACGATTTTTTTATTTACATTTGCAGGCTGACTTGTCCGTGACGTCAGCTAACCCGTAATATATTAACCCTTCCAGCGCCTTAGGGGCGCCGGGAACATAATTGGAAGTGGAATGATCAGCATTTTCTACAGGCAAGGAGCTGACATTAACGTAAGCCAGCACGAAACGGATTTTGCCAAACTGGGCAAAGAGAACGTGTTATGGATAGATCTCCTGTCTCCAACGGGAGATGAAAAGCGTGCTACTGAAGCCTTTCTCGGCACCGAAATCCAAAGCCGCGCGACGGCCGAGGAAATCGAAAGTTCTTCTCGTTTCTCTGAAAACGACATTGCCATCTTCGCCAACACCAACTTCCTGTCTCCGGCAGACGACGAGATGGCGATCGATCCGGTGTCATTCACTTTGGTCGGCGATGTGCTGACGACCCTGCGCGAGATACCTCTCCGGTCCTTCACTTCGCTGCAGCGCCGCATCCAGGCACGTCCTGCCCAATTCAAAAGCGGATGGACGGTATTCCTGTTCATCATGGACCAGCGTGTCGACCTTGATGCCGATATCATCGAGTTGATGTCCAAGGAAACCTCGCAGTTCAGCAAACGCATCAACCAGAAAGAAGATATCAACGAGGACTTCCTTCTGGATATCAACCAGTTGCAGGAGAATGCAATGTTTGTCCGCGAGAACATCGTGGATAAGCAGAGGCTTATCACGAACCTGCTGAAAAGCGGCCGCACCCCGGATATCTACGATGCCAAGCTGAATGTGTTGCTGCAAGATATCGGGTCTCTTATCAACCATACCAATTTTACCTTCGAACGTCTCGAGTATCTGCAGGATACGGTTGTCGGTATCATCAACCTCGACCAGAACAACATAATGAAGATTTTCACCTTCATTTCGTTGCTGCTGATGCCTGCGACCCTGGTTGCCAGCTTCTACGGGATGAACGTGAAACTCCCCCTCGACGGCCTTCGCTGGGCATGGGTCATCCTGCTCGCGGCCATGGCTGTCATCGTCTTCACCGCCTGGTGGATTTTCCACCGGAAGAAGATGCTGTAGTTTAGTATAGGATCAATTCTCTTGACAATGAAAAAGTTTTTATGTTGGACTGTCGGCGTCCTCGCCGCAATCTGCATCGTTGCCGGCTGCATCTGGAGCCGCGAAATACGGACACTCGCCACAATTGCGAATGTAGGCGGGAACGAATATCTCTGGCAAATGGAATATAAGGCCGCATACGACCTGGACGACTTGATTTCCAAAGATATAGACTCCAACTCCAAACTGCTCGCCTATGTCATAGGCAGGGTCGGGAAGGGCCTGCCCATCAAAATCAAGAGCTCACAGGTCGCCGACGAGAACGGAGAGACCCGGACAATGAACTGCACAAGTTTCCAGGCCGCCCAGGCGGATGGTGACGGTTTCTGGTATGGCCGCAACTACGACTATTTCAAGAACCCCACCATGGTGACCGTCTCCCGCCCCAAAAAGGGATATGCATCCATAGCCGTCAGCGACATGTCCCACTTCGGTTACGGGCTGGAGAAGCTTCCGGAAAAGTTCCTCGCACGGGTGAACTGCCTGGCTTCCATCTATGCCCCCGTGGACGGCATCAACGAGAAAGGTCTCTGCACTTCGATCATGGCTCTTCCGAAGCAGGCGGCGCAGCAGGAAAGCGGGAAACACAAGGTGGGCACGACTGTCATCATGCGGCTATGGCTGGATAAATGCGCCACCGTACAGGAAGCCCTTGACCTTGCCTCCTCCCTGGACATATGCCATGACGCCGCCGTCGGATCCGGTTATCACTATATGATCGCAGATGCCGCCGGAGACTGCGCGGTCCTGGAATTTGACAAGGAAGACGGATGGAAAAGCATGATTGTACGCAAGTCCGAGGGCGCGAAATCAATGCTGGTCACCAATCATCTTCTTTCCGATAAATACTTTAGCGCAACCCCGGACGAGGCGGTTGGCAATCCGCATAGCAAGAGTTGGTGGAGGTACGAGACTGCGGGCAAATATCTTGCTGAGCATCAGGGAGTCCTGAGTTTCGAGGAGGCGCAGGAGTGCCTTGCACAGGTACACTGGAAAGACCTCGTCTGGGAGAACGGGACGGTCGAAGACACCCAGTACAGCAACATCTACGACCAGCAGAACATCACCCTGGCTCTCCGCAACTGGAACGACTACGGCACCACCGTCCGGTTCAGTCTGTAAAGCCCGGGGAAGACGGATCTACATCAGCAGGGCGGACACGTCACGGCCGCGGGCGAGGTCCTTGCGAATCCGGGTGGAAGACAGATCCACCATCGGAGCATTTATCAAAGTGACGTGGCATCCGATGTGGCGCTTGCGGCAATGCTCCCGGAGCACTTCCAGCAGAGCCGCGGAGTCGTACCCGGGTCGGGGATAGACGGCTATCTCATATTCGGAAAGGATACGCCTGGAACACCTCCAGCGCGGCAGTCCCTCTAGATTGTCGGCCCCCATGACAAGGGTGAAAGAATTCTCCGGCTCCCGCGACTTGAGCGCATCCAGCGTGCGTATAGTATAGTTAGGAGGATCCATCCCAAGTTCTATGTCGTCCACCCTGACACGCAGTTCCGGATGCCTTGCGGCCGCTTCGCATGCAGCCTCGAAGCGCCTGCGTGCATTCAGCGCCTTGGAAGGGTCCTTGAAAGGATTCTGCGGGGAGACGATCAGGTATGTGCAATCAAACCCTCCGGGCCCGGTCAAATATTCGAGTATGGCCCGATGTCCTATATGCAGTGGATCGAAAGATCCGGGATATACCGCGATTCTCATTTCGAAAGGAAATCGTCGACCACCTTCTCCGCATCCGCAAAAGCAGCTGCAAGATCGTCATTCACAAGCACATAGTCGAACTTGTCCTCGTAGGTGAGTTCTTCTGCGGCCTTGGCCACACGCTCTTCGATGGCCTCCGGAGTATCGGTGCCGCGGCCGATCAGGCGCTGGCGCAGGACCTCGACGGACGGAGCCTTTATGAAGACGGAGAGAGCGGCGTCGCCGAAATATTTCTTGAGATTCACCCCTCCCTTGACATCCACGTCAAATATGATTACATGGCCTCCCGCCCAGATGCGTTCCACCTCACTTTTCAAAGTCCCGTAGTAGCGGTCGGCATAAACCTGCTCATATTCCACAAAGGCATCTTCTTCTATGCGGCGGCGGAACTCTTCGGCCGTGAGGAAGTAATATTCTACCCCGTCCCGCTCCGTTCCCCGAGGGGGCCTGGACGTGGCGGAAACAGAGAATTCCATCTCCGGATGGAGGCCCAGGATATGATTCACGACAGTACTTTTACCCGACCCTGAAGGTGCCGAAAAAATGACTACTTTGTTGCTCATCTCAAGAAATGTTTCCGCAAAGTTAGCAAATTCTCAAAAATCACAATTCAATTGCCAAAAATCAAATATCAGACTTCTGTCATAATTTGCAGTTCAGCAGGATTCTCAGTAAATTTGTTGTCTTGAAATAGAAGTGTAATTTTCAATACAATAATGGCACAAGTCGTAATCATGCCCAAACAGGGCCAGTCCGTGGAGAGCTGCATAGTCTCCGAATTCAAGAAGAAAGTTGGTGATACCGTCAAAGTCGGCGATGTCCTTTTCGGATACGAGACCGACAAGGCCACCTTTGAAGAAGAATCCCAGGTAGAAGGCACCGTCCTCGCCATTTTCTATAAAGACGGCGACGAGATTCCCGTTCTGCAGAACGTGATGGTAATCGGCCAGCCCGGCGAGTCTTTCGCCGAGTTCGCACCGGGCACGAACGCTCCGGCCGAGGATGGTACCAAACCCTCTGAAGCCGCTGCCACCCTCGGCACGCTAAGAGGGGGGACCGTGAGCGATGCGAACGGTGGGGTCGAGCGAAGCGAGACGGCTGAAGAGGGTTTAGGCACCTCCGCGGCCACACCCGGCGCGCCCGTTTCTCCCCGCGCCCGCAGGGAAGCCGCCGAAAAAGGCGTCAACCTCGATGCAGTCGCAGGCAGCGGTCCTCACGGACGCATCATCGCACGCGACGTCGAAGCCGCAGCAGCCGCACAGGGCAAACTCAGCGGCCTGGCGAAGGCCAAGATGGCCGAAGGCGGACTCGTCGCAGGCGAAGGCAGCGGACTTGCAGGCACCGTCAAGGGCGGCGACCTCAAGACCTGGAAGGCAAACCACACCGACATTGCCGGCGAAGGCGAAGAATTCGAGGTGGTCAAGATGAGCAACATGCGCAAGCTCATCGCAAAGAGCATGTACAACTCCCTGCAGAACTCCGCACAGCTCACCCACATGCTCGGCGCGGACGCACGCAAGATTCAGGCTCTCCGCAAAAAGGCGAAGAAGGCCCTCGAAGAAGGCAGGATCGACGCCAACATCACCATCAACGACTTCGTCTGCTTCGCCGTCATCAAGGCCCTGCAGAAATTCCCCAACGTCAATTCCCACTGCCTCGGCGACGCGATGCGCATCTTCAAGACCGTCAACCTCGGCTGCGCAGTCGACACGGAGCGCGGCCTGATGGTTCCCGTCATCAAGAACGCCGACGAACTCAACATCGTCGGCCTCAGCAAGGAACTCAAGAAAGCGGCCGATGCCTGCAAGAAGGGATCGTTCAATCCCGACCTGCTCGCAGCGGAAGCCGGCAGCTTCACCGTTTCCAACCTCGGCGGATACGGAGTCGAATGGTTCACTCCCATCATCAACGTTCCCCAGAGCGCAATCCTCGGAGTCGGCACCATCGTGGCAAGGCCGAAGGACCTCGGAGCAGGGGTATATGCATTCGTGCCTTATCTCGGCCTTAGCCTCACCTACGACCACCGTGCAATCGACGGCGGCGAGGCAACCCGTTTCCTGAAGCAGGTTGCAACTGAAATTGAAACACTGGAAGTTGAATTTTAATAACCGATTATATGGAACAGATTTTTGATTTAGCGATCATCGGCGGAGGTCCGGGCGGCTACGTGGCTGCCGAGAGGGCCGGTGCCGAAGGTCTCAGCACAGTGCTGTTCGAACGCAAGAGCCTGGGCGGCGTCTGCCTCAACGAAGGCTGCATCCCCACCAAGACCCTGCTCTACAGCGCCAAGGTCTACAATTATGCAAAGGAAGGCGACCATTATGGCGTGTACACCGAGAACCCTTCATTCAAGTACGGCGAAATAGTCGCTCGAAAGAACAAAGTAGTCAAGAAACTCGTCGCCGGCGTCAAGGCCGCCATGAAGGCGAACAAGGTCACCGTCGTCGCTGAAGAAGCCGTCATCGAAGGCCGCGGAGCCGAAGGCATCACCATCAAGGCCGCCGGAGAAACCTACACCGCCAAGAACCTTCTCATCTGCACGGGTTCCGAAGCAGCCGTTCCTCCTTTCCCCGGACTCAAGGAAGCGGGAGATGTCATCGTCACCAACCGTGAGATCCTCGCCCTCGAAGAGCAGCCGAAGGAACTCGTTGTCATCGGCGGCGGCGTGATCGGTATGGAATTCGCGGCATTCTACAGCACCCTTGGAACCAAGGTCACCGTTGTTGAGATGCTGCCCAAGATCCTCGGTCCCCTCGACGACGAAATCAGCTCGATGCTCCAGAAGACCTACGAGAAGCGCGGAATC